>Ga0105859_1000287_pt1 | contig 18238 bp, 14 predicted proteins | sample OrgsoiDNA_201063_FD_89684 | JGI IMG/M metagenome (GOLD analysis project Ga0105859, IMG submission 89684) | Permafrost soil microbial communities from the Arctic, to analyse light accelerated degradation of dissolved organic matter (DOM) -... | ecosystem: Environmental > Terrestrial > Soil >...
AAATCCCTTCGTCTCCCTTCTCGCTATTCGGGTCATTGACAGCCATTTTTCACAAAAACTCCGTATTCTCTTGCGCTCACGCCGGCATTCGGCCTCGCGGCATGACGCCTTGACGCGTTTCTCACTGTTTTTAATGGTTTGTTTTTGACAGATCCATCTCCAAGCGAAACGCGCAGAGCTTTCGCGAGATTTTCATGTTTTTCCAAACGCCTCCATGGTTCGCTCGCCGTCGCGCAACGATTGCAAATCTTTTTGCTTACGCTTAAAATTAGTGAGTCGACGCAATTGAGCGCCGCGTTTCTTTTTTTGAGGTGTTTGCCATGGTCTCTCCTGTTTTCGCGTCATTGGCGGCTCGCCTGGCATCGAACGCTCACCGTTCTGCCGCCCGTTCGTCAGCGATCCGCAACGACCGAGCCTATGACGCGCAAATTGCTCGCGCTCGCGCCTCTGACGATCGGCAGATCAATGACACCGAACGCCAAACGCCAGCGCGCGAGCCGATTGATCTGTTCGCGGCGGCTTCGCATGGCGATCTTTCGCGTGTCCGCGCGGCCCTTCGCGAAGGAGTGTCGGCTCGCGCGCTCAATGATTTTGGCGCGACTCCCTTGATGCAAGCCGCCATGGGCGGCCACTTTGAGTGCGTGGAATTATTGTTGCCGCACAGCCTTGCAGACCTGCGCGACGGCGCTGGAATCACCGCTTTGATGTATGCCGCCTCATGCGGCAGCGCGCGTTGCGTCTGGCTGCTGCTGGAAAAAGGGGCCCCGGACCTGCGCAGCGCCAAAGGCAAAACCGCTTTTGATTTCGCGATTGAACGCGGCCATGCTGAATGCGCGAATTTGCTGCAGGCAAAATCTGTCCCAAAAAACACGGCGCGCATGCGCTAAACCAAGCCCCAACCGGGCTCGAACGAAAAACAAAAAGCCGGAGAAAACTCCGGCTTTTTTTCGGCATCTGTCTCTGATTCGTTTTTTCTCAGAGCGACCGCGCTTTTCTGGGCTTGGTCGGCGCAGCAACCCCTGAATTGTCTTTCGACCTGTCCAGGAGCGCGCGCATTTGCTCGCTCTCTTCTCGAGCGATGAATGCCCCCAAAGACAGCGTGTCGTCCAAACGGCCCACAAAGGCTTGCGCCGCGGTTTCTTTTTCTTTTGCGAGTGGATTCACGCGCGTTTCTTCTTCAAAAATTTCTGCAAGAGGAGTGTTGTGCCGATGCCTTGATCCTATTCTCAGCGAGACTTTCTCGAGCCCCTTGACGTCGGAGAGCCCGCCGCACACAGCCCATCCGGCCGCGGCTTTCTGTTCGGCGTCTTTTTTTGATTTCAAGCCCAAAGCAGGCATTTTAAATCGAGCGACCGTCCAAGGGAAAATTGACACGCCCTTTCCCGTGGCCAACCGCAGAGCGAAACGTCCAGCCATCCCCGCGCCGCCAATTGAGTAAAACAATGTGGGAATCGAGTTAAACCCTCCCCCCAACACAAAATGATCCAGGGGCCACAACACGGCAACGACGGCCAGCGGCGCTAAGTTCAGAAAATGATGCGCTCCAATTCCGGAGGCAAACCGCTCGGGGGCTTTTCCTTTTCCCAGCAATTCCACCTTTTGGCTGACGCTCACGCACAGCTTGGCGAATCCGCTCAGTTTTCGTTCGCCCAACGCTTGGCGCAAATGCGGAAGTTTTTCCAAACCAATCTCTTCTGACACTCGCCATGGCTTTCCCAACAACGTCGCGAGTTTCAACTGGCGCTGCGCGGTTCTCCACGGCTCAAACTCCGGAGCCACGCCTGTCGCGGTGACGCCGGCGAAAATCCATGCTTTCGCGCGGTCCGGCACTTGCATGATGGGCAATCCAATTTGGCGCTCTTTTTCATCCATTTCATCCCAGATGGCGCGCGCGATGACCAGCGCCTTATCCGCCCCCAGCGGTTCCGCGCGCGGACCATAGGCGACAGCGAAGGCTTTGGCGAATTCTGGCACCGGCTCGCCATCGGCGTCCAGCCAGGGCAACGCCAATCCTTTGCGAGAAAAACGCAACGCGCGTTCGATTGATTCTTTTTCGTTCATGAATTTTATCCGGGGAGGAACCGATTGCGAGGAAAAAGCCCGTGCTCGCGGCGATGGGCAGCCCGCTCATTCAGTCTCCCACTGCGCGCCCAGCGCGTCAATAATTGGAGCCAGCCGGGCAACTCACGCTCTCAATGGCGCGCTGGCTCAGTCCCGATCCGAAAGCGAAAATTTCTCGTTTCTGAAAGGACGCTAATCCCTACAACCTTTTGGCTGGGCGATTTTCGGGGAGCGCTTTGACCCCAAAAATATCCGCTGAATCCATTTCTGCCCATATCGCAAAGGCTTCTTTGCGCGAAACAAAAAGGGGAAAGTGTTTTTTGCCCACGGCCGCCACAATGCCGTCGGCCGTTTTTTCATTGATGAAGGGCAAGAAAAACTCTAGTAATTTCCAATTGCCTTTCAGCAACGCGCGCTCGCAGGGCGTGGGCTCTCCCTCTTGGCATGGCCACATTGGATCGGACCCAGGGAACAAAGGGCTCGCCTGCTCGATCGAAACCTGATTTTTTTCGGTTTCGAACAGGACGCCCAAAGCCTCAGAGCCCTGATTGTTCGTGATCGACAAATCAGAATGGCCGCCCACATCAGCAGTGTTTCTCCCTTCCGATGGCGTCGAAGCCGCGGGGACGGACGAAACGCAAAAAAACCAACGCGCACGGGCGTTCCGAGAGAGGTCTCTCGGTGGGGGCTTTGTCGCGTCCTTTGTTTCATTTGTCGCTTCTCTTTGTCGTCTGGCTCTCATCACTCACGGGCAGCCAGGATTGGCGTTGTTGACGACCTGCATGCCGGCCATTCCGCACAGAAGAGCGCCCGTGGTCACCGCCGCCCACCAAAGCGCCGGCGTTTAACCCGCGTAGCGCCGTGCTTGTTGCTGCGCAGTGCCTCTGGCGCTCCAAGATCAAGCGCTATGGGCTTGCCGCTCATTCAGTCGCCCACTGCGCGCCCAGCGCGGCCAGAGTTGGAGCCCCGGGCCATTCACGCTCTCAAGGGCGCGCTGGCCCACTCTCGAACCGAAAGCTAAAATGGCTTCTCGTTTCTGAATGACGCGAATCCCTACAATCTTTTGGCGGGGCGGCTTGCGGCCAGCGCCTTGGCCCCGGAAATGTCCATAGAGTCCATTTCTGCCCGCATCGCAGAGGCTTCTTTGCGCGAAACGAAAATAGGGAAATGTTTCTCGCCCACCGCAACCACAAGCGCCTCGGCTGTTTTTTCGTCGATGAAGGGCAAGAAAAACTCGAGCAATTCCCAATTGCCCTTCATCAGCGCGCGTTCACAGGGCGTGGGCTCTCCCTCTCGGCACGGCCGCATTGGGTCCGAGCCGGGGAACAAAGGCCTCGCTTGCTTGATCGACACGTGGTTTTTTTCGGTTTCGAACAAAACGCCCAAGGCCTCTGAGCCTCGATTGTCAGTGATCGACAAATCGGAACAAAACGCCAAATTTTTCACCGCCACGTTGTTCTTGCTCCGAATCGCTATCATCAATGCTGTTTGTCCTTCATCATTCTGGGCATTCGGATCACTGGCCGGCAACAACGCCAACAACATGGAGGGATTCGACGCTTTGGCCGCCCACATCAAAAGCGTTTCTCCTTTTCGGTCCCGCCGCAGTCGCAAAAACGGTCGAAACGATAAAAAACCAAGACGAACGGCTGCGGCGAGCGCACTCCCAGTGAATTCTTTGGGCGATGTCGATGCCGGTTTTTCCATCCCACCCTCCACATTCGTTTGGCCTGACTTCAAACCAGGCGCGCCCTAGTAGGACGAGCGCTGCGCATAACGTTGCTGATAGTTTTGTTGCACGTAAACGGGACGGTACGCCGGGGCGACTCGCACATACACAACAGGGGTTGCCCGATAGACTTGGACCGGCGTGGGCGAATACACCACGCAACCGCCGAGGCCAGCCAACAAGACGGCGACAATGCCCTCGGAAAGAATTTTTCCGGCGGACGGGCTCACAATGAGGGGGAAGCGGCGAATGTGTTTCATGGGAAATCCTTTTTCGCAAACCACGAGAAAATCAAACGGATGGGCAAAGAGCGCCTTGGACAACACCTTTATTTTACCCCTTCTCGCGCCTCATGCCGATTTTCGGATTTATTATTTGTCTTCGTCACACCCACGCAACATTCTTTTTTGCCACAAACCAGTTTGCGGTTGGATTGCGTGGCGGTTGCTTTTGTGTGGCTTTTTCGCTTGAACGGCCGCCGGCGTTGATTTCGTCGTTGCTCTCCTTCGATCTTTTGTCCAACGGCAGGCCATTGTCCAAACTCCGGAATGGCGCGCCATGAATGCAGGGGGCGAATGCCAAAACGCGCGCGAAACGCGAGGCTCTTGAAATCGTCGCAAAAGTGGAGCATGCTGGCCGTGTCGCGGGACCGCCCGCCCAACCGAAACAACCGCGGAGGCCGTGAGCCTGTCGGCTCAATGCCATGCCTAGCCCTCCCATTGAATCCTCATCGCAGCCTAATTGGCGCCAACGCCTGCATTTTCGCTTGAATTTCTGGACGTGGCACTGGCGGCCTTTGAAGCCTCTTTTTGCGTTTTTAGTGTGGTTGATCATTTTCATGCAATTTTTCTTTTTCACTGGGTTTCCTCCCGATCTGGCTGGATTGGGGCGAACGCTTGCGCGCAACGACATTCCTTTTGATCCTTCGAGCCTGCGGCTTTGCACGGAGATCGCATTTTGTTTGTTTGGGCCCTTTTTTTTGACGGTCGCCATACTCTCTTACCGGAAAATACGGCGACTTCCAGAGTGGGAGCGGATGGACGCCCAGTGTCGCGGTCAGACGCCGTTGTCGGCCCATGCGACCGATGGCCTCCAAAAATAAGGCATAAAGCGATATACTTTTTGGATATTTGCGCTTTTTTCGCTTGCGAGTCTCACTCAATGTCCGCCCATCTCAACGCCGCGCCGCCTGAATCTTCTCGCAAACCGCCACTCCTCTCGTGTGGCAGCGAGGAGCATGAGGCGTTTTTCTTGGCGATTGACCAGGGGGACGCCGCAACGGTTTGCGCGCTTTTGCCGCAACCCGCTGCAGCGCCTCGCGATCGCGAAGGGCTGAGCGCCTTGATGCGGGCAGCGAAAACGGGCCAATCCGAAATTTTGCGCGTTTTGTTGGAGGCGGGCTTCAATCCATTGCTGTTTGACTTGAATCAGCGCACGGCCTTGATGCACGCGGTGCTGGCCGACCAACCAGAATGCGTGAATATTCTGGCGACTGTTTCATCGTTAGAGAGCCGGGACGGCTCGCGCAACACCGCGCTGTTGATCGCAACCGAGAGAAATCGAGTCGATTGCGCGCGCATTTTATTGGAAAATGGCGCTCAAATAGGCTCTTTGGCCGACCGAATTAATTGCGCGACAATTCGTGCCCGCCACCCTGACCTGCTGCGCTTGATGGCGGAACGAATGGATTTTCGAGCAGATCGCGGCGAAGACGGGGAAACTCATTTGATGCTCGCAGCCATGTGGGGAGACCTTTCCAGCATTGGAGTCTTCTTGCCATTCAGCGATCCATGGCAAAAAGACAACGACGGGCTCAGTGCTTTTGATCATTCTGTTCAGAACGGCATGCACGAAGCCGCCGACGCTCTTTGTGAATTCGCGCCGCCAGAGGCTCTTCAAGCGGCGTTGCTCCGCGCTCCGCAGGACGCCATGCCTCGAACGTTGGCGCTCCTGGAGGCCGAAACGCTGCGCGCGGCGGTTCAGGACGCAGTCGCGCCAGACACGCCCTCCGCAATGCATGCAGGCGCTCGCAAGCGCCTTTGAAATTTTCAAAATCTTTTCTTGAAATTGGCGTTTCTGGGCCTCGCGCTCACGAAGCGGCTTGCCGGCGTTGTTTTCTGGCCGTTGGCGCGTTCGCTCCCAACGTTTCGAATTGCGGCCCGTCTGGCGGCGTGAGACAACGGCCTGACGGCAGTGGATTTGGCCATTGCCCACAAAAAATGGTGGCTGTTGGACGCCATCTGCGCCCAGCAAGGACACGAATTCGCGCAGTGGGCTGGAATCATGGCGCTGAAAAGCATTTTGCCCGCTGCGGCCACCATGATGAGCGCGGCCCTTGAGGCTCGGACTTTGGCTGTCTCTGTCCAAACCGCGAACCCCGCTTCGGAAAGCGCTGTCGCAAGCGCGTTCGAGCGTGGCCGCGGGGGTTCAAAATCGACGCGAATTTGACTCTCTCTCCAATCACCCAACCCAGGGTTTTGCTCGCCCGTCTGAGCAGCGGTCGCCAAAGGCGGACCAAAACGTTGGACAAGGGCTTTTTTTTGCGCCAGAATCCAGTTGCCGCACGCGTGCGCGCGTTTTTTGCGTGTTTTCGCGGCAGCGAACATCGCGCAGCCATCGCCGGCGCAGGAAAGCTCGGCTGAATCACTCAACAGCCAATCATTGACCATTTGGGCAATTATTTCGTCCGGCTTCTTGACGCTCGCCCGACATCGCCGCGGCCACTGAACCAGGAGCCTCCCATGAGCGCGATAGCCCTTCCGGACATCGATTTGAAATTCCCCATTTATTTGGACAACAGCGCCACAACGCCTGTGGACCCGCGCGTGGCGCAAGCCATGATCCCGTATTTGACGGAAATTTTTGGAAATCCCGCGAGTCGCAGCCACTCCTACGGGTGGGATGCGGAGAAAGCGGTGGAGTCGGCCCGCGAGGAGGTCGCGGCCCTGATCAACGCCGACCCGCGGGAAATCGTGTGGACGTCGGGCGCCACGGAATCGAACAACTTGGCCATCAAGGGCGCCGCGCGTTTTTATTCGGGGCAAAAGGGAAAGCGGATCATCACCGTGAAAACCGAGCACAAGGCCGTTTTGGACACGTTTCGGGAATTGGAGCGCGAAGGCTTTGAGGCGGTTTACCTGAACGTGAAGCCGGATGGATTGCTGGACATGGACCAGTTCGAGCGCGAAATCGCCAAAGGCGCGTGCTTGGCGTCCGTCATGTGGGTGAATAATGAAATCGGCGTGATCCAGGACATTGCGGCCTTGGCCGCCATTTGCCGCAAACATGGCGTCATTTTCCATTCCGACGCGGCGCAGGCGACGGGCAAGACTCCGATTGACGCAGTCGCCTCGGGCGTGGACCTGCTTTCCATGAGCGCGCACAAAACTTATGGCCCCAAGGGCGTGGGCGCCCTCTATGTCCGGCGCAAGCCGCGCGTGCGAATTGAGGCGCAAATGCACGGCGGAGGCCACGAGCGGGGCATGCGCTCAGGAACCTTGCCCACGCACCAGATCGTCGGAATGGGCGAGGCGTTCCGGCTCGCGCGCCTCGCGATGCCCGCCGAAGCGCCCCGGATCCGCGCGATGCGCGACAAGCTTCTGGCCGGCTTGCGGGGTATCCCGGAGTCCTATGTCAACGGCGACCTGGAGCGGCGCGTTCCGCACAACCTGAACATCAGTTTCAATTATGTCGAGGGCGAGTCTCTCATCATGGCCATGAAGGACGTGGCTGTCTCCTCGGGCTCCGCCTGCACCTCGGCCTCGTTGGAGCCCTCCTATGTCCTGCGGGCTTTGGGGCGCAACGACGAGCTCGCGCACAGCTCCATTCGCTTCACCTTGGGGCGTTTCACGACGAACAAAGAAATCGAGTGGGTGATTGATCACCTGCGCGGCCGAATCGCACGCCTGCGAGACTTGTCGCCTTTGTGGGACATGCACTTGGAGGGCGTCGATCTCTCGACGATCGAGTGGGCCGCGCACTGATCCCCGTTTGGCTCGCCCTTCGGCTTTGATTGGCTGATTCGCGGCGCGCCCTTTTTTGGCTTGTGAATCAGCCCCCTCGGATCCTCTGGCGGGCGGCGTCCGCTTCCACGGGCTCCGCGGCCGGTTGCGCGCCTCTTCTTTCACGCGCGGCGGCCAAAGCGCCGCCGATCCGGGACAGCCCTTCAAGCGACTCGGCGTCGTTTTCCGCGGCCGCTGTCCCCTTTTGCGCGCCAGGCCCGGCTTTCCCCCCGAATTCCGCCAAACGCGCGCGCTCGATGTTCGCCTGGCTCGCCTCGGTCGCGGCCTTCGCCACGGAGCGGCAAAACTCCACTGCGGAAAAAACGATCGCCGCGTTGTGGGCGCCCCGGTTTTGGATGTCGCGCCAGCCCTTGAACGCCGCGGTCTGGCCGTCAAACTCCGCCTGCAGCTGCATCGTGCTCACGCGCGCGCCATTTTTTTGAATGGAGTAAATTCTTGACGAGCCCGCGGCGCAATCGCTCGCGTAGCTTGACACGCAGTGGCTCATCGCGCGGCCCTCCTCGAAGAGCGCGCCGGCGGTGTTCAAGGCCACGGCCGTCCAGACGCAATCGCCTACTTTCTCTTCATGGCGCGCCAGCGAGAAGGGCCAAGCGCCTTTCTGCGCTGAAGCCATGCCCTCTTCGACGCTTGCGCAATCGCCCTGGCGAATCGATTGGCCCAATCCCGCCCGAATGGTGGCCACCGTTTTCTCCAAGCTCTCTTGCGTCTTTTTGTGCGCCAACAATCGATGCCAATCCTGGACGCGACGCATGAGGCTTTTGTCGCCTATTTTTTCGGGCAGCTCTTGCCAGACGCCCACTTCGCTCTTGTCGAAAAAATCTCGCACCTCGTCCAAGCGAGCGGCCGCGTCTTGCGCCGTCGGTTGCTTCGCGACCATGGCGGACAATGCGCGAGCCAATTCGGGAATTCGCGCGGCGCGCGCCTGGCATTCGGCGACATACTGCTGCGCGGCGGCCAACCCGCGGATCGGCCGCTCCGGCATTTCATCCGTCAACAATGCGCTCAGCGTCGTTATTCGGCGCGCGGCATCCCATGTGGGCGTGGCGCGCGCATTGCCGCCTTCGGGCGTTGCGTCTCCCAACAATCGATCCAGCAGCGCCGGGCCATCCACGTTCGCGCTCGCCAGCACGCTCAGCACATGCCCGATCTGGCTGAGAGCGCCCTGCCCTCGCCCATTTATTTCTGGGCCCTTTTCTGCCATGTGCGCGAACACTTCCGCCGCGGGCTCCCCGGCCTTGGACATCATTTTCCAGGCCCCGGGGCCAAAGCCGAATTGCGCTTCGACGATTGCTTTGACCTGTCCCGGCGCTCCCAGCGTGGTCGGGACGCCCAGTTTTTTCGCCATCACGAGGCACAGTCGGTGGAACGCCGGACGCTCGTCAATGAGCTGGACAGCGGTCGCTCCGGACCTGGCCGTTTCCATCAGCCCATCCAGCGTCTCGGGCTGAATGCGTTGGGCCGCGAGCTTTCTGTGCGCGGCCAAAATATTGATGGAGCCATGTTTTTCAAAAAAAGCCCCCGCGCGCGCTTCAGCGGCCCCCGCCGCGGCCTCGATCCGGGCGTCCCAGTCAAAGCAGAGGCCAAACCCGGCGGCTTCGCCCTCCATGAGGATTTTGCTCGTCTGCAGCGAGCGCCCATCTTTGATCTTTCGGTCCCACTGAGCGGGATTCGCGACCGCGCGGACGAGATCGAACGCGGCTTGCGCGGGCGACACCGCAACGCCGGCTTCTGCGGCCTCGCCGTTGGTTGCGGAAGGCTTCGCGGCCCCGACGCGCTCCAAGCGTTGTTGGCCTTGCAGCCAAACGCCCATGTCTTTGTATGTCGGCCCGCTCGAGCGCTCGTGCTCATTGATGGACAAAGCGCTCAATGCGCAAATTCTTGCCGCAGCCACCCACCGGCCCACGGAGCTCTGGTCGGACTGCGCCAACCACTCAGCGGCGACCTGCGACGCCGATGAAACGCGACGGCTCAGGTCCCGCTCCGCGGCATTGCCGCGCTTTTCAAGCTGGGCGGCGTGAATGGCTTTGGCGATCGCGTCCGGCCACTCCATCCGGCGCGAGCCAAAGGGGTTGAACTCGCGCGGCACGCGCGGCGCTTGTGCCGGCAGCGCCTTTCCCGAAAGCGTCCATTGCTTGTCGCTCTTGCTCCAAGCGGCTTCGTCAAGGCTCCATGCGCTCCATTGCCCGTCGCCTTCCTTGCGCAAGGCGATTCTCTCAGCAGGAAGCCCCAAGGCCGGGGCCCCCGCGAGCTCTCCCTCCAGCGCTAGCCATTCGCCCGTGGCCGCGACGATGCCTTCGGAAATTTGGCTCAGAGCTGCCGAACTTCGCTCCACGAGGGCCGACGCGTTCGGCAACCCCAAAGCGCGCGCCGCGGGCTCAATAAAGGAAGACAATATTTTCTGCGTGGCGCTCAAATTGGTCGCCATCGAGCTTCCGCTCGGCGAAACAAAGCTGTCTGAGAGCGCCACCGCCCCCAAGGCTTGCTTGACCGACGCTTGCGTCTCATCGCCGTCGAGCCAGCCCAGGGCCGAGACTCGGCCCAGCGCCGCGGCGGACCCTGCCGACAATCCCAGTTTGGCCACCCAATCGCGCAGGCCCGACAACGCTTGCGCGCAGAGCCAAGCGTCTTCTCGCGGGTCATTTGCGCGCCAATTTTGCAGCGCGTGGTCGTTGATCGCCTCCATCGCGCGCTCAAATTGCTTATGCTGCGTCGCGGTGAGGCCCTCGGGTTGAATCTTCATGGTCGGCCGCGGCGGGGCCAAATGGCTGGCGGGAACAAGGCACGGCAGGCTCTCGTTTTGTATCCATTTTTGCGCGGAGCGCGTCTCAATCCCGCCCGCCGCGAAATTCGCGCGCCATTTTGTGCCCACATAATAGCATTTTGCCCGCCAGCTTTCGGCGAACTTGCTGTCGTCGCTCATCAATCGGGCGATTTTTTTGATCGATTCGATCGGCGCGCCGCTGGACGCAGACAGCGATTTTGCGACGGCGCCCCAGAGGCCATCCGCGCCGTATTTTGCCGCCTGGGGAGGAAGGGCTGCGGGTTTGATCAGCAGCCAATCGCACGCGTTGGCGTGAAAAAGAAGCGCGTCCAGTTGCTCGGCCGACATCTCCGCGCGCCGTAGCAGCGCCTCGGGCCATGGCTCAGCCAACGCTCCGGGCACGGGGCTTATCCGCGCGGTCAGCGTCCGATCTAGCCCATCGGCGAGCTCTCGCTCTTCGGCGTCCAATTCGGCGCCGTCAGGCCGCGGAGTTTTTCTTGCGGCCACGGTGTTGTCCCCGCGGCTTTTTTTGCCCGCGCGAGCCGTGGCCCGCTCCGACCATTCCTTGCAAAACGAAACCGGAGCGCCCAACGCCCCCGGCATTCGCATCGCCAAGGACAAAGCGCTTCCCACCCGGTAACTCGCGATGGAGGACGCCTCCGGAAAGCCATGAGCCAGCAGCGCCTTGTTCAAATCGGCCTCGCTCCACTGCGCAGGGTCTTCCGGCAACCCCTCCAAAGGATCTTTGGCGTTCGCAAGCGCGGCGTCGATCGCCGTGGCTTGGATGCGCAGCAGCTCTGCGTTTTGGACAATCTCCTCGTCCACCGAGCCATTCGCGCGCTCGGCCGCCAATGCAAATAGCTCGATGAGCGTTTTCGGGGCGCTGTCGCCGTCGCGGAAGATGGAGGCGTTCGGGGAAGCGGTCAACTCGGACATGGAGTTTGTTCTCAAACAAAAAGGGGGGCTAAAGGGCGCGATCGCCTGTGGCCATATTGTATCGCGCGGCGCCATAAAAATCCATTTGCTGCCCTTCCGACGGTCGGGCGAGGCATGGGCCCGCCCTTCGCGCAAAGGGGCTCTGGGCGGGGCCTCTTTTGGCTTCAAATGCGCGAGGCGCGACGCCGTTTTCCCGGCGCGTCCATTCGCATTTCCCGCGCCAAACACGCAGCCTCTGCCGCGGCCGCCGCTTTCACGCTGAACGCCTCGAATCCTGCCGCCATTTCCTCGCGCAGGGCGCTTAACGTTCCAAATGCGCCCGGATGACGATGCAGCGGCGCCAGGGCGTCTCCCAAGCGCCCCATCCTCACTCGCTCTCGCAGGGGAAGCGGACGCACCGGATCTTGGCCTCCGCGGGCGAATTGCCCCTTCATCGAGGCCCAAGCCTCTCGTTCTTGCGTTTCAATTTCCATTTCTCGCGCCAAAGACACAAAAGCGCCAGGCCCTGTCTTTCCGGTGAAGCCGAGCGCGAACACAAAACCCGAGGTTTCTTCCAGCAACACGCTGGCGACTCGCAGCCGGTTGCACGCGCGGCCTTCCTGAGGCGCGAGCTTGGGTTGCCCTCGCTCGTCCCGAACGAGCTCCCCGTCCGCGTCTCGCACCCAAATCGCCGCGGGCGAGAGATTCACGATTTCGACGCATCCGACCGCCGGCGCAGGCGGCCCCTCTGTTTTTGTCAAATTTTCTTCCCATATTGCGCTCACGTCGGCTTGGAGGTTATCCGCCTGCGCCATCCGGGTTTCGTTTGACGCAAAAAAAGCCGAAAGACTCCCTCCGACAGCGGCCAGGCCCTCTTCTTGGCCCAGCCATCGCCACCGCGGCGCCAAAACGGGGCCTTCCGGCCTTTCGTCCAGGGTGCTTTCTCTTTGGCGTTGCAGCCGAGCGAGCAAATTTGCGTTGGAGGGCATGGCGATGAGGCGTTTTTCGCAACGGCATTCGGTTGAAGGGCTGCTGCCGCTCCGCAGGCGGGCGACGAGGCAAACCCGAAGAGATTAAGCGGCGCGGGGCCGAAGCGCAAGAGCCTGAAGCGGCCTGGACAACAGAACTCGCGCCCTGGCGCGGACCGCCTCACCGCCCTGGACGCCCCGTCAGCGGCGCTTCACAAGCGGTTTTTGACGACTGAGGATGGCGTTCCAGGAGCTACGGAATCGTCTTTCGCGCCCTTGGCCATCAGCATGGACTCGCGCAACGCGATCGCCTCTTGATGCGCCTCAATCCGCGGAGCTGACCGGCTCAGCACTCGGCGCAACACGCGCATCCCGACTTCATGGGCCTTTTCAGCGCTCAAAAGCAGGCACATCGTGTCGACCAGCGCGAAATTCTCTCTCTCGATCGCGATGTCCATCGCCGTTTTGCCAATTTTGTCTTGAACCGACAAATCGGACGAAGCCGCAAGGATCGCCGCGCGCTCCACTTCATTGGAGCGGATGGCGAAGAGCAGCGCGGTGTCGCCGTCGTGGTCTTTGATGTTCGGATTTGCGCCAGCCGCCAGCAGTTTCTCGATTCTTTGCTCGATCCGGCCGCCGCGCAATCGGGCCGCGACCGCGTGCATCAAAGCGGTCGCGCCATTGGCGTCTTGGGCGTTCACGTCCGACACCGGCAGCAACGCGGCAAAGGGTTCGTCTTTCAGATTGGCCACGGCCTTCATGAGAATGGTCGTCTCTTTTTCGTCAATCGCGTTCGGGTCGCAGCCGGCGGACAGCAAAAAGGGAATCAACTCTATGATCTCTTTTCGATCGTGGATTGCCGCGAATTGAAGCAAGCCCTGCTTCGCCGCTCGTTTGAACCCCCGCGATTCAGCCCCCAATTCCAGGCGGATTTCGCTCAAATCCAAAAATCGCCCTATGCGCTGCAAATCCGCGCGCAATCCTTGCACGGTGGCGATAAATGCCACAAACCCCCATTCGGCTTGGCTCAAATCGTCTTTCTTGCATTTGCGCGCCTCGCGCAACACGCTGTCGTGGCTGGCTCGCTCGTGAAGGGCGTCTTGAATGAGCTTGTGCGTTTTCGCCGCAGCCTCATTGGCATCGGCTGAATCTTGTGGCTCATCGCTGGATTTCATCTGCAACGCGGCCCGAGCTGCCGCCCGAGCCTTCAGAGCCTCTTTGGTCTGCGCGAGCTTCGCGGCGATTTCTGGCTCGTCTTGTGGCGGCGGGGATTGCGTCATTGCTGTCTCGATGAAGTGGATTCTGGATTTGCCGCTGGCGAGGCCAGCCGGTCTGCGCGAGTCGGTGTTTGGCGCTTTCCGCGACAACCCATTTTCTCACGATCAGGACGGCGGGGCAATGGTGGCTTTGCGACGCTTGTGGGCTGAGCAGGCTATAATGCCGCTAGTCCGCGCCAACAAGAGTTTCATCAGAGTCGCCCGGGCCCTCGCGACGCTGGAGCCTGCGCGCCCGCGTCGCGATCTGCGCCATTTTCAGCGAATGGCTCGCTCCCCGGACGGACGCCTGACATAAGCTCGCGCAACGCCTGTGCTTCGGCAATTGCCTCGACGCGTGGCGTCGAACGGGGGAGGACCGCGCGCATCACACGGCGGTTGATGTCTTGGGCCAACTCGTCGCTCGCGACCACGCTCATTGCGTCCAAGGCATCCCAATGCTGCTTTTGCAGCGCCCAATCCACCGCTGTTTTCCCGCTTTTGTCGGCAATGGAAAGATCGGATATAGGAACGAGCGCCCTCCAGCCATCTCCGTGCTGGCTCTCCACGCTTTTGGACAAGGCCGTCATCCCCTTTTTGTCCATGATGTCGGGAAGGGCGCCGGCGGACAGCAGCAAGAGCACGCGAGCCAATTGCGGATGCGTGACTTGCGCTGCGCGCATCAGCGCCGTCTCGCCGGCCTGATTTTGCGCGTTGACATTTGAATGAGGGACCAGGATTTCAAAAAGATCAAACCCCTTTTCGACGGCGCGGATCAAAGGCGTTTTTCCCTCAGCAGACGTCGCTTTTGCGTCGCAGCCCAGGGTGATCAGCTCCTCGACCACCTGCAAAAGCCATCGCGTGCCTTCTCCGACTATGGCGTAATTCAGCAAATCCAGCCCAATTCGGCTTATGTTTTTGTTGAGCTCGCCCAGCGTCAAATCTTCTTCGCGAAGGCGAATCGCTCGCAAATCGCATTGCTTTCCCGCAACGCGCAACGCCTCCAAATCGCCAGTCTGCATCGCTTGCGTCGCAGCCAGGGGCCACAGATTCGCAGGAACGTCTTTCGGCCGCTCTTTGGCCAACGCCAAAAACGCGGCGACGATTTTCGCGTGATCCGTCTTGCCATTGCTGCGCGACTCTCGCGCCGTGCGCTTGATTTTCTCTCGCCACTCCATCAGCCCTTCGGCCTGGGCGCGTCGAGCGGCCAAAGCTGCGATCTTTTCATCTCGGGTCATGGGATTTGCGGGCATTGTCGACATAGGCGCCTTCGGAATGGAGCAGGGCGGGGAACCTTTCCCCGCCCTAAATTTTTTTGCGAGAACTCATTTTCGCCCAAAACGCTCCTCGTGCCAAGGCCGTTGCTCAGGACGGTCTATTTTTCATGGGTTTTTCCCTTTTCCCCTCAAACTCAAACGGCAAGGCGCGCCAATGGAATTGGAATCAAACCACGGCGCATCGTGATTCACCGAGGCCATAAGAAAAAAGCCCGTCGCGAGCCTTTTCCTTGGAATCAGGGGGGTTTGCTTGGCTTACGGCAGTTCGCGTTGGCTCGCAGACTGGGCGATCAGGCACAAACACAAATCATCGAGATATTTCAGCCCGCACCGGTCGCCGCGAAGGCGAGCGCTGGCACAGGACTTCAAGTCCAGCCACAAGGCTTCGGCGACCGCAGCCTCTTGCAGGCGGCGATCCAATTGCACCTTTTCCTGGGCGATGAGAGTCAGCCTGTCAAACAGGGCCTTCGCCTCGGTGTTTGCTTGAATGATCTCGAAGGCCTCATCGGCTGTCAGATTCGACGGAGTTCCCACCCGATTCATCAGCAGGTCCAGGTCGTCGCGAAAATCCTTGATGTTCCAAAAGTCCGAACGCATTGCAGTCTCCAAGGGGCTTTGGCCCGAAATTAAATCAACCCACACAAGGATTATAGGCCTTTGACGCAATCCATTCAGCCGTTTGTCGAAGTTTTTATTGCCGTTGCTTTTTTGCACTGCCGCTTTTCTGATTTTCTCCGCAACTCATTTTCTGTTTCGCGCATCAACTTTCTCGCGCGCTTGCGCTCGACCCTTCCCTTCTGCGAGCGCTCGCTCCAGAGAAATCTCGTCGCCTGCCTCAATAGCTTGCCAAACACGGTTCATTAGGTGAAAATCGCGTAAGCCGAGACAAAAGCACTTGACTTCGCGATTCGGAGGAGCCGGGACCAGGCGAAAAGACCCCTCGCAAATTTCAAAACCCTTCAACAAGCGGCCGGAACAAACCCGGCCTTGGCTCGTCGCCGAGGCGCGCCACGCGCCGCCAGCTTATAAAATCCCCCTCGGTCGCTGAACATCCAGACGTCGTGCTTCTTCGACACTTGGCCGTGGCACATGAATCGGCTGCCCTTGCGGAGAATGTTCCCGCCGGCCTGCCCGTCTGAATGGACTTGTGAGCGCCCATAAGGGTTCGAATCCAGGCAGAACCAATCTCGGCTCTTCGCTTCCGGATCTTGCGCGGCTTTGAGCCGCGAGGAGTCGCCCCGCTTGCCCGAGAACTTGACGGACTTCGGGCTCAGGGCGGGCGCGGCTTGCGCGCCCGAATTCTCCGTGGATGACGCTTGTCGCTGCTTTTCTGCTTTTTCTTCGGCTTGCCTTGCTGTTTCCGCGGACTCGGTCGTGGCCAAATCCGTCTTCGACGAGACCGAAACAACCGACAGAACGGACGCCGGCTCAAGTTTTTCCGCCGCCTTGACTGCCTGCGCGGCTTGTTTCTTTTCAGCCCTTGCCTTTTTTGCGGCCAGCGACGCCAATTGGTCTTTCGCCTCTTTTTCCGCCTTCGCGAGCGCCGCGGCGTCGCGCTTGGCTTTCACCAGCGGCCGCAGGCTGGCCTTCAACAAGGGCATCTCTTTCGCGATCCGCGCGTCTTCCTCGACCGTCAACGGCTTCACGGCCAACGCCGACGCGGCGATGGTTTCTTTTTTTGCCTTGCGCGGCTTGGCCGCGCCGCCCCGGCGCTCGTTGTGCTTGCCCGTGACGCGAGCGCGGATCGACGGCATCGGGTCGTTGTGCAGAAAGCTCGCCGCGCTCGTGTGGCTCTCGTCGATCTCGATCACGGCGACGCCCATGGCCTCGGCCTTGTAGCGCAGCAAATCGATGATCCGTGCGTGCGGCATCCGATGGAATCGGCGGTTTTCTTCTCGGCCCAATTTGGAGCTGGTTTTCCAGCCGTTGTTCTTGCCCACATAAATCACGCCCACGCCTTTTTGGACGGCTTGGCGGAGGATTTCGGCCGAAATTCGGTGAGCCTTGTCGTTGAGCCAGCGGGCGCGCTTGGCCGCGAGCGCGCGCAGCTCGGGGTCTTTCCACACCCCGGCTTCGAGTTTCTTCCTCTCGGCATGCTCCGCCTTGGAGAGCCGCTCGGGTGGCTCCAAGTTGGCGAGCAGCGCCGACTTGCTGTTGAGCTCGCTCAGGCGCCCCTGGCTCAACCCCATTTGCACCTCGGCGATGTCCGTGTCCATTTTCCCCAGGGCCCGGTCGAACGGGTCTCCGGAGAGAACCGTCATGCGCGAGCCGTTGGTCCAGCAGACGCTCGCGATGTTGTTGACGCCGAAATCCACGCCCGCGGCGTGAAAATGGCGGGAAATCCAGTCGCTCTCCACATGCTCGTTCGCCCGGCGCCATTTCGCCCCCTTGGCCCAGCATTGCTCCATGGCCAGCCCGGCGATCCATTCGTTGAAGCCGCGCAGGTTTTTCGCCTTGTGACGCTTGGCCTCCCACTCCGCCGGACAGCGCTCGGCGAGCAAGTCGAAGAAAGAGCCCTTGGGCACCTCTTTGGGCGTTCTCACCACGATTTTCATCTTCACCCGGTCGCCGCAGGGAATGAAATAGACCGTCGACACATCCATGCAAGTCGGCAGTCGCAACCAGTGCTCCGGCGCGTTTTTGTAGCGTTGCGCCAGCATCCGCTCGACCTCGGCCTTGATGTCGAAGCCCGAATAGGCCGCCAGCTGAGCAGGCGACAACGGGATGTGGCGCTCGGGGTCCGAGAACAAGCCGGTTTCGTCCAAAGCCGGCAGATTGCCGTGTTTGCTCCAATCAAGCTCCACCACGCAGCCGTCGTTTTTTTGCGCGTAATAGGGCATTTTTGGGAACCCGGCTCCGGATTGCGCGCTCCACGCGGCGCACGAGGCGAACCAGGCTTGAAAGCTTTGGACCGCCAGATCCGCGCAGCCGCGGGCGTAATTGAACGGCAAGGCGTTGAAGGCGCTCGCGACCGCATTGGCGGGGCGTGGTTTGCGGCCGCGGGGTTTCTTCGGGCCGTCTTTCTTCGAGTGGGCCTTGGAGTCTTCTGGGCCGCTCGGCGCCAGGGATTGAGCGACGACGACGAACTCGCTCTGCGTTTGGGGGTCAGCTTGCGGCGCGCCAGCGGCTTTCGGAGCCTTGGCGAAGGCGTCGGGCCAGTTTTTCAGGACCGCCTCGAGCACCTGCTGGTCCAACAGGGCGCCCCAAAGGCCCTCGACTCGGTCCGTCAGCAACGGGCGGAGCTTGGGCTCG
>Ga0105859_1000293_pt1 | contig 18125 bp, 14 predicted proteins | sample OrgsoiDNA_201063_FD_89684 | JGI IMG/M metagenome (GOLD analysis project Ga0105859, IMG submission 89684) | Permafrost soil microbial communities from the Arctic, to analyse light accelerated degradation of dissolved organic matter (DOM) -... | ecosystem: Environmental > Terrestrial > Soil >...
CGGCCGTCTCTTTTTTCCATTCCGCCTTTTTGGCTTTTGACCTTTTCTCCAAATTTCGCGATAATAAGCCCATGCCATTCCTTCCACTCCTTCCTTTCCGCCGTTTTTTCCGAGCTCCCCTCCCCATGCGCGAATTCGCCCGCCTTGTCACACGCCACGCCCTCGCCATGGGCCTGCTCGCAACCACCGCCGTGGCCCTCCCGGCGCACGCGCAGGAACCCGGCGGCTCTCACTCCGGGCATTCGGCGAAAACGCACAAAGCGCATTCGGCCGCGGCCTTGCCCGACGTCGTGTCATTTTCCCTCACGCAAGGAAATGATCCGGCGACTGGCAACCCCCGCCCGCGCATGGAGGCTCCGAAGGGCCTGGCGTCGGCGGATGATTTGGATCAAGAAATCGCGCGTCGCCGCGCGGCCGAGGAAAACGACCCGGCCGGCCAGTGGATCAACGCCGCCGCTTTGGGCTCGCTCGCGCTGGGCGGCGCATTGGGGGCGAATTCTTTGGCGGGCGTCCTTCGTCGCCGCAAAGCCGCCAAAACGCCCCTCCCGGGCACGGCTGGCGCGCTGATTTCGGAGGCCAGATCCGCGGTCGACTCACGCGTCGAGCCAACGTTCTCCCAAACGCAGGCGCAGGATTCGCAGCCCGTCGCAGTCGCCGCCTTCGCGCGCGTGGGGCGCCCGAACAAGCCCCGGTCATAAACCGACTCGCCCGCCAAACGCCAAGGCCCCTTTTCAGGGGCCTTTTCACGCCAACGGGCCATCGCTTTGCTTCCCGCCGCGGCGCGCTTGCGCCTTTTTCTTCGCATTCTCTTTTTGTCGCTCTTTTTCTTGCGCGCGCAGAGGCTGCCCACCGCGACGCGCAGGCGTCACAACCGCGGCTTCGCGGCGGTCGCGGACCGCGACGATGAAGCCGAGGCCGAAGCTGATGGCGAAAAGGTCCCTGTCGTGGCATTTCCAACGCCTCTCGCCTTTTTTTCTTTTGCTTTTTCGTTTGCCTCCGCCACGGACTGCGCCAACGCTTCGCGCTCGCGCAAGGCCTCCAAAACCGGCAACCGCTCGCCAAACACATCGGCGAACGCCAACAATCTTCGTTTGCGCCCCTCGTCGACCAGCCCCATTCCCGCCAGCTCTTCCAGCGCGCCCATGTTCAAATCAAGAACCGGCGCCGTTTTTCCCGCGGGGAGATTATTCTTTGTTTCCAGCAAGCTTTTTTCATGAGCGAGGAGTCCGTCAATTTCGCGCGCCACATTCACCAGGGTCCCCAAATGATCCTCGCGAAGCATTTCATTGATGACAAAGCGAAAATAAGCGCCGATTTCCGGCCTTTGAGCCCTCACGAAGCACAGCCATGAAAAAGCCGACCCCATGTCCTCGTCTCGCGCGAACAGGCTTCCCGCGGCGATGAGTTTTTTCGCCACGCCGATGTTCGCGCAGCCATATGCCAGAGCGGACAAGGGAGGGGGCGTCCCCAGCATCGGGTCCACGCTGCCCACCGTCGGCTGGATCGCCACGGGGATCATATCCTCGATCAGCTGCAAATCCGGAGGCGACGCCGCGCACGCCGCGCTGAACGCTGTTTCTCCGTTCTCGTTGACCACCCGCGCGTCGCACCGCTCCATGAGCAAGGGAATCACGCTGGCGACGCCGTTTTTGATCGCGACCATCAACGCGCTTGAATTCACCCCGTCCGCGAAGGCGCGCGGCGAAAGGCCGGCGTCAAACGCCTCGCCCAAAAGCCCCGCGTCTCCATGGTTCACCAACGCCTGCACGAACACGGTGTTTGTCGCCGCGGCCTCTAGGGCGCGCTTGGCCCTTGGATGGAGGAGCAATTCACGGACTTTCACGAAGTCGCCCTGGGCCGCGGCGTCATTGAAGTCGTTTTCGGTCACGAGGCCCCGAGCCTCCTCGCGCGCTTGGCTCCGCGCGCCCACTGGCTCGATCGAGCCCGCGGGATCCATTGTTTTTTGTTTTTGCGTTCGCTGAGCCATTGCCTTCTCCTCAGAGCCTGGTGCTTTTGGGTCGCGCGGCCAGATTCTCCTCCGCGGCGGACGTTGAGCCCTTTGAAACCGTTGAAGCGCGCGGCGCGGCTTCCGCCACCGTTTGCGCCAGGGCGTCGCGCTCGCGGCGCGCGGATATCCTTTGCATGGGCAAGTCCAGCTTTTTCGCGAACTCCAGCAAATGCAGCTCTTGCCCTTCGTCGATCAACCCCATTCCGCCGAGCTCGTCCAGGGGCAGAAGCATCGTGCCAATGGGCACCGGCGAGCCGGTTTTTTGAGCTTTGGCCATTTTCAAATGCAGCAAGAAATGCTCTTCGGTGGCGCGCATGTTGGCCACCGGCTCCTCGCATTCTTCGCGCAGCCGTTTTTCGTCCACCCGGCGCATTTCCTCGATCACGGCCCTGAAAAAGATCACGCTTTCAGGCCGCTCCGCATTCGTTGTGAGGGTCGAGCACTGGTGCTCGACGGCGTTTCGGTTGACGCTGCCCGCGAACACGTTGCTCGCGGCGAACAACTTTCGCGCAAGGCCCAGGTCCGCGCATCCGTTGGCGAGCGTGGCCAAAGGCGGAAGCATTTCTTGGCATTCGATGCCCTCGGCGACCACCGGCGCGCGCAAAGTGGCCGGAATCAACGCCTCGATCAGCTTTAGGTCGGGCGAGTCCGCATAGCACGCCGCGCTGAACGCCGAGCCGCCATGTTCGTTGACCATCGCGTGCTCGCATCGCTCCATCAGCAGGGGAATCAGAGAATGGGCCTCGATGTCGATCGCGGTCATCAAAGCGCTCGATCCCGCTTGGTCCGTGGGGGTGTTGGGGTCCAGCCCCGCGTCAAAGGCCTTTTTCAGCAGCTCCGGATTTCTTGACACCATCAGGCTTTTCAGAAAATCGTCTTTTCCGCCCATTGCCTTGATGGCTTTCGAGGCTTTCTGATTGTCCAACAGCCTTTCGAGAATCTCGAACGAGTTTTGAGAAGCGGCCATTTCCAGCAGGCGCGCGAAGGCCTCCACCGATTCCTCGCTTGCGTCTGGCGTAGATTCGCTTGGCATGGACTGTTTGTTGGTGAATTCGGTGGATTTCAAAAAAGCTCCGGAGCGCGGCGATTGCCAATTTGCGATTTGCGATTGTTCGTTATCAGTGATCGGTTGGCGCGAATGCCGGGTTCGCTGATGCAAACAGCGCCCGATTTGCTGCCTTAGTGATTCATTTTACCTGATGCCGGCGGGCGCGTCCACCAGCCACGCCTCGCGCGATGTCTCCGGCTTCTTGCGGCTTCTCGCTTCTTGAGAGAAACTGAAAGCCTTCGGCTTTTTCGCCGACCGCTCCTTTTTCACGGATTTTCACATGAACGCATCCTCCAGCACCGACCTTATCAACCAACTCGTCGCTCGGGCCATCTCCAGCGTCGCGCAGCCCGCGAGCGCGGGATTGGCCAGCGTCTTGGTCTCCAATCCCGGCATGGCGGCTCTTTCGGACACGGGCCGAGCCCTCGCCGACGCGGGCTTTCCGCCTGTTTTTTACGAGCCGAAGCATGGCTATGGCAACCTGTCGGTCTCCGACGCTCGCCAAGGGCTCGCGAACCTGACGGCGTCCGAGCCCCGCGTGCTCATCGTTGACAATTTGGATCAATTCTCCGCCGAAGAGCATCAGCGCTTTCGCGACACCGCGCTGGCCAACCGCGGCCGGTGGGCGGTGATCGCCATCCTGCGCTCGGAAGGCATTGATCCGGAAGCGACTCGCGCCACGGTCGCCCTTTTTGACGAAGTCGTCACCGTCGGCCAACCGACCCAGACCGCGAGGATCAGCTCCGCTTTGCTGGTCGCCTGGCAGGGCTTCGCTCCGCAGACTCTGAAAAGGGCCCGGCGCCGTCGACGCCGTCGCAACCGAAGCCCTGAAATTGACAGATGGGTCAAAGACCCACTCATTTATTCTCGCGCCAAGATAGCCCTGATTCGTCAGGGCTATTTGTTTTTTTAAAGTTTTTTTCTCCGTTTGATGAAACTCCGGCATTCTTTGCCGAAAGCCATAAAACGCTTCCTAAGCGGGATATTGCAACAAAAAAAATACTGAACTAGACTTCAAAAACCGAAAAATCATCAACGGCTTTGGTTTGAGCCGCCAACAAGGAGTTCCTTTATGGGGTTTCTAAAAAAAATATTCCCCCCGCCGCCCGACTGGAGCGCGCTGCTGCGCGAAGCAGTGGGAGATCGCCCTGAACTCGCGCGCGAACAAGCGACGCCTTGGCTGAGCCGCAATGCGCAAACCCGCGCCGAAAAACATCTTCTCGCTCTTTTCGAAAAATCCTCAGCGACGCGGATTGAGTTCGCGCGCGCTTTGATGGCGTGCGGCGGAAATCCTGGCGAAACCGATCATTTGGGGCAAAACGCGCTGATGATTGCGGTTGAACACGTCGACACCGACTGCGTTTCCTTTCTTGCCAGTTATTGCGACATCGCCGCTCGTCGCTTTGACCAAAAGACCGCTCTCGCGGTCGCGGCTTTCTGCGGGCAATGGGAAAATATTTTGGCGCTTCTTCCGCATGCCGGAAAAATCGAAACACCCCAGCTTGTTGAAATGTTGATGGCGGCGACGGAGCACGGGCATGTGGATTGCGTGGAGGCGCTTTTGACCATGATCATCTCGCCAGCCATGGCAGAAAGAGGCCTGACATCGCTCATGCGGGCCGTGCTTGTTGGCCAAGCCAAATGTGTCCAATTGTTGTTGCCGCTCCAAGACGCAAAAGCTCAAAGCCTATGGGGGAGAACGGCGCTTATCATGGCGGCTGACTTGGGGGACAAGGAGTGCCTGCGGCTTTTGCTGCCGCAGAGCGATCCTGACGCCCAGACCGTGCATGGAGCAACTGCGCTGATGGCAGCCATATCGAACTATCACTGCGATTGCGTGGCGCTTCTTGCGCCTTTTTCGAACACCAGCGTCATCAACAGCGCGAATTTGGATGCTTTCGATTTGGCGCAAATTGTGGAATCTTGGCGATGCGTGGATGAACTTTCTCCTTTCACTGACCTAGCGCGAGTGAAAGTCGCCATGAACAAGGTTTCTGCAAACGCAATGCCTATTGCAAGGGCATTGATTGAGCGGCAAGCGCTTTCGGATATCGTGTCGCAAGCCCGCGATGATCCGCCTCCTGGCGCTCGCTCGCCTTCTCGTTTGTGAAAAAAATAGAGAAAACGCTTTTTGGGGCCATTTGTTCGGGTTTATCGGCCAGAACCCAATTCACGCAAAAAAAATTGGTCATGGACTTTTTTCATTCAACAGCGTATCTTTGGCTCATTCAATCATCACTTCGAGGTTCCTATGGCCCGCGAGACGTCTCACAAAATTCGCTTGACCGCTGATTTGCCTTTCGCGGAAGCCAAAACTCTGCAACGGTTGGCCGCTGAACAGGCCATTTGCATCTCGGAAGCGCTGCGGCGCGCCATCGCCACGGAAAGTTTGGTGAAAACCCGCCTCGCAACGGGAAGCCGCGTGTTGCTTGAAACGGAAAATCAACTCAGCGAGCTGGTTTTCACTCGATGAGCGCAATGCAGGAGAACGCCGAGCGCTGGTTCTTCCTGGATGCCGGCTCTGCCGAGCAAGCGGTGGCGCGAGGCTTTGAGTTGAGGCCTCGCGCGAGATTGACGGAGCGCCCCGTTTCCCCCCATGGCATTTTGATCGTCAACAAGGCGTTTCACAACACAAGCGTGCTTGGCCCTCTGCCGGCTTTCGTCATCGAACGCATCCCCCATGACGCCGTCGGACTCAACGGAACGATCGTCGTGCTCGCGGACGCCCAACTTCAAATTTCGTTTGCCAGGATTTTTTCGATTGAGCCCGACACGGTGATTTCCGATGGCGTCGCTTCTCACCTGGGTTGTATGTTTCCACTCATGCTGTCGAACGACAAAGGCCAATTCGCGCACGCGATTCATTGCGACCACGGCAACTGCCCAACGACGATGACGGCCATTGATGATTTGGCCGATGCTCTTCGGAAAGAACCGGATTTGCTCACGCGAATTCGAGGCCGCTGGATGGCTCAGTGGGAGGCGCAAGCGCTGAATCGCCAAATTGACGCAACGGCGGCGCAAACGAGGCTTTCCGCCAACGCGCGCGACGCGCAAACGCCGCGACGCGAGATGGAGGCTTTTGGCGCAACCGCCAGGCATTCGCCGCAAAGACTTTGACGCCACCGCTTTCTGCTCAGTGTCGAGCGGCCCAATTTGGCGCCAGATTTCCCCTTTCGTCAAAGGCAAAGCGGCCATCCGCGAATCCCGAGCCAAAAAGGCCCAAAACCCAATCGTAGTATACGGGGGCATTCGGCGTGTGTGGATCCGTCGCGGCCGGCGCGTCCAGGACGGCGAGCTTCGCGCGAGCGAGCCACAATCCTTTGGTGTCGCCCAAGGCCTTGAAATAGGGAGCAAGGGCCCCCCAATAGCTCAAGGGCCCTTGCCCGGACACCGCCCCCGTCGACACCGTCGCGCGCTCTGGCGCCATGCCCGTGTCCGCCACGGCCTTCCGCATGCCGCCCAAAGCGTCCAGCCACGGGTTCGCCAACGGATCGCGCGGGGACGCCATGCCGGCCCACAGATACGTCCGGATCGCGTCATAGCTGCCGGTGTCCTTGGATTCTGGGTCCGCGATGAACTGCCCGCCTTTCCACGCCGCCCAGTCGGGAGAGAATCCATGAGGCGCGATGGCTTTGACCATCGCAAGCCCATTGTCCGCCAAAGCGCTCCACGGCCCGTTCGGCAAGGCCTGCGCCAGGCCTCGAAGCACCGGCAACGGCAAGTAGCTTGGATTTAGGCGCGTCACGCCGTCTTTTTGAAACCCTTGCGGCCCAGGAATCAACATGGGCCCAAGCCCCTCCACATTCACCACTTCGCGCTTGGCGGCCTCTTCGGCCAACGCCATGCCCAATTTCGTGTATTTTGGCTCGCTCCACAAACGTCCCGCCTGCAACAAGTCGTAGGCGATCCAAATATCTGAGTCTGACGCGGAGTTGGTGTCCAGAACGCCAAACGAGCCATCCTTTTTCCTGCCCCATTGCCAGCTCGGCAGTCGCAAATCGCCTGGGGCGAAATGGGCCTGCGTCAAATTGTTCGCGGTCCAATTGAGCAACCGATCGAACGCTGCGCGGTCATTGGCGACCAAGGCGAAGAACAGGCCGTAGGACTGCCCTTCGGAAGTGGTTTGCTGAACGGCGGTGGAAAAGTCGATCACGCGGCCTTCGGGGCTCACGAATTTGTCGACGAATGCTCGATACGCTGGCCACGCATTCGAAGTCGCTGTCGCGCCGATCGCAGGCGTCCCAGTGGTTGGTTTCGCGATGCCCTCAACGCCCGCTTCCGCGGCTGTCGCCGAAGCGGCAAGGCCTCCGCCCGCAATGGACACAATCGCGGCTGTCGCCATGAGCAGGCCTCGCTGAATGATTTTTTGATGAAAAAAGAGCATGAATCAATCGCTGAAAAATGGGAGCGGCCCCCATTGTCTCATTTGCCGACTCTTGCCAGGAGGGCTTTTCTTCAAAAAGCATCATTTCCCCCATCCGGAGGCTTGGCTCATCCTCTTTTGTCGTTTTTTCGCAACCGCCGTCCGCGCTCCTCGCAAAGTCCTTGACTTCCGGCGCGGCGCGCAAACGCCGCGACGCGAGATGGAGGCTTTTGGCGCAACCGCCAGGCATTCGCCGCAAAGACTTTGACGCCACAGCCTTCTGCTCAGTGTTGGATAGCCAAACGGCGCCGCAAATCCCCCTTTTCGTCCAGGACGAAGCGATTATCCGTCAACCCTGAGGCAAAAAGGCCCAAAAACCAATATTTGCATTCACCTCGTCGCTCCTCACAAGGCTCTGGCCGGCCTGCGCGGCGCATCCTGCTTTTTGTCCAACTCAGGGCCTTTGTCTTTGCCATCGCCCAATCCCAATTCTTCGCGCAAATCACTCGCCTCCAAAATTGCGCGGCAGCGCTCCATTTCAGCGGGCAAACCCACTCTCTGAGCCAAATTCGCTATTTCTTCGACGGGTCGGCGCGCGGCCAGCATATCCAAAATTCGCATGCGATCCGGAGGTGGCGGTTGTCCGCTCTCCAGGCGAAGCGCGCTTTCCGCATGTTCCACGATCGATTTGTTTTGGCTGTTTTTCCAATCTTGATCTGATCTCGATGCCAACAAACGGACGCAATCCAACGCCCCTTCTTCGACGGCGATCCACAACGCGGTGTACGTTTTTTGCGAATCCGCGGTATCGATGGCATTGGCGTTTGAGACGGGAAGCAGGCATTCCACGAAATCGGCGCGCGATAAAAACACAGCTTGCATCAAGGGCGTGTAGCCCGTCGCTGGCGGCGTGGCTCCGCGAGCGGCATCCACAAGGCGCTTCAAACATTCGATGTCTTTTCCATCCACCGCGCGCATCAAAGCCACTTCGACGGCGGCGGCCGAGGCGCCGGGAATCAAAAGATCCAGGCAGGCGATGGATTGGGCCGCAGCCGCTTTCCCCAAGGCCATTTCGCCAAATTCATCAGGCTCGTCCGCTGTCTCTTTCAACCAACGAGCAACGCCTTCGGCTTTTCCGCGCGCCGCGCAATAATGGAGTTTCTCCACCGCCGAAAACTCATCGAACGAGCGTTTTGGCTTCACAATGCGTCGCGCCAAGGCGAGCCTTTCCTGCGTTTGTTCACTCAACGGCCCCAACGTCGCGCCTGCCAACATTTCAATCAGCGGGCCACGGGTCGCCAGGTCCGGCCCCATGTTTGCCAAATTTTTGGAGGCGTTGGGGTCGGCGAATGCGATAGCTTTTTCCACGCAAATTTTGAGAGCGGTGTTTTCCGAATCCCCCCATTCTTCGTTGACCGCGTCCACGTCGCAAAAAGGAATCAACACGCTCACCACATCCAAAAAATCACTCCGAGCGGCCTTCATCAACGGCGTGTCGCCCATCTCGTCCACGGATCGGCAATCACAGTGAGGCGCGAGCGCCGCCACGCAATCGGCATGGTTTTTGATGAGCGCAATGTGAAATGAGGTGTAGGCGGACGCGCGCCCCCCGGCATGCTTGATGCGCAGCTCAACGTTCGGATCGCCCAGGGGAATCAATAGCTCGACGCAGCGGGCATGCCCATGCAACGATGCCAATCCCAATGCGGTCCAGCCGTTTTCATTCGGCGCATCCAACACGAACGCCGCCAAACGCTCCACCTCCGCGCTGTCGCCGTTTGTCGCCGCTTGCCGCAATTGCTCTTCCAGCGCTGTTGCTTCTTCAGCGCCTGGCGCCCCAACGCTCGATGACTCTTGCTTATCGCTCATTTTTCACCCCTGAAAGACTCTGAAAATCCATCCCATCGCGCTCGGCGCGTCAGGCATTCTTGTCGGCCCTGAAAACGCCTTCGCCGCCCCGACCCAACGATCACAGTGATTTGGGCGGCCGGCGAACGGAAACGGCGCCGTTTTTCGCGTCGCTTGCGCCCGCGCTTGCCTTGTCGACTTCCGCTTGAATTTCGCCCGCTTCCATTTGAGCCAACGATCGCGGCAACTTGTCCAGGTTGGCCTGCGCCGCTGGCTTGTCCAGTCCCGCCCTTAAGGCGCGGGGCGACGAAAAAACGCTCAATATCTCGGCTGTCGGCCAACGCCCATGCTCAAGGGCGAGCTCAAAGGGCGAGCGCCCGCGATCGTCAACGATCGCGCGATCCGACACCTCCATGAGCATCGGCGCGATCAACCGCCCCTTGTCGCCGCACGCGGCCTCCATCAACGCCGTTCGCCCATTTTTAATGCAACGCGCGTCAGGGTCCGACAACGGCAAAAGCATCTCCACGCCCTTGCGCCAGCCCCGGTGCGCGGCCCAATGCAGGGCGGTCCAACCATCCTCGTCCACCGCGGACGCGTCCGACACGGTCAGCAAGAACTCCACGACGTCCGTGTTCTCTTCGCGGATCGCCGCCATCAAAGGCGTCGCCCCCGGCGGCATCATTTGGTGCCGGCCCGCCAGCTTCGCCCCATTGTCCGGATTCGCGCCCCCTTGAATCAGGGTTTTCATCGTGGGGATGTGCCCAATGAACGCCGCCGAGAGCAACGGCGTGAGCCCGGTGTCGTCCGCGCGCTCCAAGTCGCTCACCGGCATCAAAAGCTCCATCACCCCGATCGCATCGCTTTTTGACGCCAACATCAAGGCCGTCCACCCATCGCTGGTTGAGGCCGCGAGCGGATCCGAATGGGGCAGCAACAACTCCACGCACGCAGGCTTCCCATTTTGCGCCGCGAACATCAAGGCGTCCCATCCGGCGCCGTCTTTCGCTTTCGCGTCCGACCAGGGCAGCAGCAGTTTCACGCACTCCACCGAGCTTTGAGAAGCGGCGAACATCAGGGGGGTCCGCCCCGTGCGCGTGGTTGTTTTTGCGCCCTCTTGTCCTTCTGGCGTCAGGAGCGCCCACGCCAAAGCCTCTGGGTCCGCGCGCGTCGCGGCCGCCCGGACTCTTTCGGCTGGCGTTTGTTGGTGTTCCATGGAATCTCGTGAAAGTGGGATGCGAAATGGCGAAGACACGCAAATCGATGATGCGGCGCCAGAAATTCAAAAAGATAAAAAGAAGCTAAAGACATGAAAAACCGCAGAAAATCCGCTAAAAAGATCGCTGAGATCGCTCAACCTGGCGATCGCGTTTCTCTTCGCGAAATGATCAGCGGTTTTGGCGTCGCTAAGGGGTCAGTGCATTTTTCCCGAACGCATCATTTTTTGATGCCGGCGCTCAACATCCGATTTCCCCGGGTTGTTTGCGCGCCATTTTCTCAAATCCAGCGCCTCGCTCACAGCGCCCACGCCCATCACGACGATCGCGCCCACAGCGCCCACGACGCCGCCAACCGCAGCGGCATGCGCGACTTGCCCGTATTGGAGGCCTGTGAGGCCGATATGCGCCCCAAGAGCCGCGGCCCAAAACCCATTTGCGTGCAAGTTTTGAACTTCCGCGTTCAGAGCGCCACCCACGAACATGCCAAACGCCGCCGCGCCGCCAACAACCCTTCCCTGCATCTTCGCCGCTTCAACCCGGCGAGCCTTTCCAATTCCCCATTCCATGCTTTCGCTCCTTTTTTGCCTGATTTCCGCGCGCCTGGCCTGATTTGGCCACTCCTCTATTATCTCTTGCCGCCGCCCTCAACCGCAAGAGGGCTTTCGGCCGTTCATCGCGGCAGTGGCGCAAATCCAACGCCAAAAGAGCCAGCATGCGCCCTGCCGCCCAACGGGCGCGCCCTCGATTGCCGAGGGGACCGAAACCGCTTAAAATAAAGATTAGAGTGAATAAATCAAATACTTCGCGTTTTGGGTCGCTTTTTTGCCGTTTTAGTTTCAGCTCGCTGTTTTTTATGTCGACGACAGCCGTCCGCTTTTTCGGCTCAATCCGAACCGCAGCGCCTTCCGAATCCGCGCCAATCCGCTCCACAGGAAAATTCAATGCCCTCCCGCACCTATGTGACGCTCAGCCCGGACGAACGCAACGCTCTTTTGCGCAGAGCCGCGCTGTCCGGCGACGCTTTGGCTGTGTGCGACTTGTTGGCTGCGGGCGCTTTCGCTCACGACTACGCCCTTACGGGAGGCGGGCGCGAAACCCCTTTGATGGCCGCGGCGCGCCTCGGACACACGGACTGCGTCATTCATTTGATCCAGCAGGGCAAAGTCAACTGGCGCTGGGCCGCTGGCCAGGCGACCGCGTTGTTTCTGGCCGCCCAAGCGGGGCACGCCCAATGCGTCAAAGCGCTTGCGCCGCAATCGGATTGCAATTTGGCCGGCCCGCGCGGGCACACGCCACTGATGATCGCCGCCCTGAACGGGCATTTGGACTGCGTGAACAAATTGCTCGCCCAGCAGAGCGTCGTCGTCGACGCGGCGGACCCGCGCGGAGCCACCGCCTCTTTCCTGGCCGCCTCCGAAGGCCATGCGGATTGCGTCAAAACGCTCGCGACGCGCGCCGACGTCAACAAACGAGCAAACATGGGGCAAACGCCCCTGACGGTCGCGATTTCAAGAGGGCACGTGGATTGCGTTTCAATCCTTCTTGCCCAGCCCTTGGTTGATCTGACGTTCGGCCTCAACCGTCCGCTCGCCAGCGCGCTGGAGCACGCCATGGATTGCGCGGCCTCGGAAAGCAGAAACGCTCAATCCGTCGCCACAAAGAGCCAGGAGCCGATTCGTGCCCAACACGCAATGGAGCGCGCGTCAGCGGTGGCCGAATGTTTGATCCTCGTGGCCGAGCGCCATGGACTTGAGGAAGTGAAAGCCCTAGAAGCCAAAATCAAGCCTGAGGTTCCCCGCCTCACGGCTTGGATTGAGCAACAAGAGCTGGCGCTCGCGCTGGGCCTTGGCGCGTCTGGTCCCCATGCCGCCTCTTTGGAGCGGCGCGGGATGCGCCTTTGAAGTATTCGTTTGGCAAACAAAAACCCCAATGAATTGGGGTTTTTGTCTTTTCCGCGCTTTGGGGGGGTTTCGGGGCCCTCGCGGCGTGGCGAGCGCCCCGAGTCGGCTCACTGGCCGGGCTGTTCGGCCTTTGCCTCTTTTTGCTCCTCAAGCAAACTCGGCGTGAAAATGGAGACACGAACCTCTCCGCCGTGCGTTTCGGCGAACACAAGACTGTTGTTCGAGGCGATGCTCATCCGGCTTTGGTTGGTGCGCTCCGAATGCTCAATCGGATTGCCTTCTGTCTCATGACGGCGCCAGCTGAGCAAAACGCCTCCTGACGGCAAAAATCGCGCGCTGATGCTCAGCGATTGCTCGCGCCTCGATTGGAGGCTGTCGCGTCGCTGGACGCACTCTTCGCTTTCGTGGCCATTGGCGCCGACTGGGCACTGAATGCTCACCAAATAGTTGCTCGTCGTTTCCGAGAAAAATCGCATCGAATCAGCTTCCTGCAACACTTGCTGCGCGCTCGAAACCATGCTGAGCCTGCCCACTTGCGACATGGCGGCAGCCTCTTGGGCCTCGGTTTGGCTCGGCGCTTTGCCGACCCATCCTTCTGGGCTTGTTCCAAAAACGTTCGCAGCCAAAGATTTGGCCAACTTCTCAGCCAAGGCTTGCGGCGACTCTCCGGCCACCGGCGCGACGACAAACTGCGTGTATCGCCCCGTCCACTGCCGTCCGCCGTCCACAGGCATTGTCAGGGCCGTTTTTTGGATGCTTTGGGCCTCCTGGGCCACGGCGCCCATGGAAACAAACGCAAAAAAAGCCAATGCCGCGCCCATTCTCTTCTTCTTCATATCCTTCTCCTTTGGCCCTGTTGGGCGTTTTGTGAACAATCCAAACACGATTCCTGCTTTCTGTTTTAATCCATTTTGTCGACCCGTTTCCCGGCAGCAGCCCTCTCTGGGTTTCACAATCTGCTTTTTCGCTCCCACGCCACCGCGCCGGTGTCGCCGCCATCCCCTCCCAAACCTCGCGCCACGGCCACAACCCTTCCAACGGCGGCTTCCTGCTCCAGGGCATGCGCTTCCATCAGCCGCGCGGTCGCTGGGAATTGAGCGCCAAAAGACGCCATGAACGCCTTTGTCGCGCGAGCCGGGGACATTGCGCCCCAAATCGCGTCAGCCAACTCGAATCGGCCCTTTTCCAGAGCAAGTTGCGCCGCGGTCAACCCGTCGTTGTTCTCCATGTCAGGGTTTGAATGCTGCGCCAAAATCTGCACGCATTGCGCGGCCTCTTTGCGCTCGTGAGACTCAACCGCCCAGTGCAAAGCGGTTGCTCCCTCTTGGTCCTGCGCATTGGCGTCGGCTCCCGCCGCCAAAAAAATCCTCGTCAGCTCTGCATTTCCTCTCGCGGCCTTCATCAACGCCGTGCACCCTGCCCAATCCGCGGCGTTCACCTCGCATCCCGCCTGGATCAGTGTCTGGGCGCTTTGCTTGCGCCGCTCTTTTGTCGCGCCCATTGGACACCAAGCGTCGTCATCCGCCGCCTTGATCAGAGGCGTGCTTGCCCGCGAGCCGGTTTCGAGCGGCGCGGATTCGTGACCGGCCGCCAACAACCAGCGAATGGCCTCGACGCTCCCCACTTCAGCCGCGGCCGCCAGCAAGCTGCCCCCCTCCCACACATGCGGCAAGCCTGAGGCCCTCGCGACGCGCAAATCACAATGAGCCTGGGCGCGCGCCAGCCAATCGACTCGATTGGTTTGCGCCGCGGCGAACGCGATTTCAACCCACACCTCTGGGGTCACCGGAGAGCAGGGGACCAAAACATCCAGAAGATCCATCTTCTTGTCAAAAGGAGCTTCTCGCAGCGCAATCAAAACCGCCGTCTTCCCCCTTGCGTCTGCGTGATCCACATCGCTCCACGGAGCCAAAATCCTGGCGAGCTCCACATTGGCCATTTCAATGGCGAGCAAAAGAGGCGTCATGCGTTCCTGCCCCACCACGCGGCGAGCGTCAGAAATCGGGGCCAAAATTCGAACCACTGCCTCATTTTCGCTGACCACAGCCCGCATCAAAGCGTCCATGCCATCTTTGTCACCGGCGAAGGGGTCGGCGCCGGCGGCCAAAGCATCCTCAATCCCGCGGGCGCTTGCGCTCCCGGCGATCACCCGAAGAATGCGCGTTTGATCGCTGAGGGGCGCGGCACTCTTCGGGACGCCAACGCCAGCCGGCCAGTTTTCTTTTTGCGCTCGCCCCGTCATGCGTCACTCCGTGTCATTGGCCACCCGCGAGCGGCGTTTTGGCGCCACTCGTTTGGCCGTGAGCCGCCCGCCGCTTGCCTCGCTCAACACCGCCGCGGGCTCGGATTTTCCGCCATTGACTCGACTCGCGTCCTTTTCGCCCTTGCTGGCCGCGCCGGCCGAAACCACCGCGCCCTGCCCGTCCGCAAAAAACACATCGCGCGCCAAGGGAGCCTGCGCGCCCTCGGTGTCGGAGAAGCCCGCAGCGGCCGCGAGAGTCGCCCGCGCGATGCTTTCTTGCGCGGCGCGGCCATCCGAGGCCATCCCGGTTTCCTCCAAGGACTCCGCGGATTCAACGCGCTTCGCCGCCTCTTTTGTCGCCACTCCCGCCTCCTCTGGCTCCCCAGCTCGCTCCGCCGAGTTCGCGACGGCGCTTGCGTCTGTCTTGGCGCGGCCTCGGGCCGTGGCCGCCGCCGAGACGCTCGGGCTCGGGGAAACGGGCTCGACCAGGCTCACAGGAACCCCTGACAGGGGCAATTTGCTCATGCGCTCGGCGCCCGCGGGCTCGACCGGCATGACCGACTCGGCGTCCGGATGCGACGCCATCCAGGCCTCGACCCAGGCTTGCACCTCAGACCAATTGGCCTCTTTCTTCTCCCGAATCCAGGCCGACATGTCCAGCAAGAGCTTGCGGCGAGCCAGCAGAAAATCCTTTGCTCCTTGGCGGCCCTCTTCCAGCATTTTGCCGCGTTCGGCCTCGATTCGCGCGGCCATCAGGTCGCTCATGTTCGCCGACTCCCGCTCGTGAATGGCGGAAAGCCCCAGGGTTTTGCTGAGACCCCACTGCGTGATGGCTTTGTGGGCGTATTTCGAGGCGCTGCGCAGGTCGGAGCTCGCGCCCGCGTCCGCGAAGCCATAAATGATCTCTTCGGCCGCCAACCCCGCCAAATCCAGCATGATGCGGCTTTGCGTTTGCGGCAATCCAAACAAGCCATCGCCCTCCTCGCCGCGCGGCCACACCGCGCCCCAAAACGCCTTGCGCGGGCGCACCGTCATCCGTTGCACGCGAAGGCCCGCGGCGAGCGTGAGCAAGGCGTGCCCGCATTCGTGCACGCAAACGCGCTGGCGCGTCTCCTCCGTCATCGCCGCGCCATTGGCGTCGCCCCAGACCACTTGGTCAAAGGCCGCGCTCACGTGCTCGTGCGTGACGCCCGCGCAGTGCTCGCGCGCGGCGGCGAGAGCCGCGGTGTTGATCGCCTGCGACAAATCAGCCCCCGAGAATCCCGAACTGGCGAGGGCCAGAGTGTCGTAATGCAGCTCGCCGAGCGTTTTCACCTTTTTGAGGCCTTGGCGCAAAATGGCGACGCGGTCCGAGTGCGTGGGCTCGCGGAACTCAATGGTTTGCCCAAACCGGCCCGAACGCGTGGCCGCCGCGTCCAGATTGGAGGTGTTGTGCGTGGCCCCGATGACGAGCACGCCATCCAGGGTTTCGAACCCATCCATTTCCGAAAGCAAGCGATTCAAAATCTTTTGCTTGTCGACATTGGGAATGCCAAAATTGTCGCGCGTGTCCCCGATCAAGACGTCCACCTCGTCGATGAAGACAATGCACGGCGCGCGCCGGCGAGCTTCGACGAACAGCGCCCCGATGCGATCCGGAGAGCCCGCGAGCTCGGAGCTCGACACCAGCAGCAGCGGCGCCATGGCTTCTTGTGACAACGCCCGGGTGAACAAGGTTTTTCCCGAGCCCGGAGGACCCACCAACAAGGCTCCGCGCGGGGCGACAGCGCCCAGCGCCTTGTAGCGCTCGGGCTCCCGGAAGAAATCGATCAGCTCGCGAGCGGCTTTTTTCACTTCGGAGTAGCCCGCGACCAAGGACAGCCCGTCCGTTTCTCCTTCCGGAATCACGGTCTTGATGACAAAATCGCCGTCTTTTTTCTCCGACTCGATCGCCGCGACGGCTTTTTGCCGCCCGCTCAGCAGCAAAGAGATGTTCTCCCAAGTCCAATTGTTCGTCACGGCGCACCAATCGCGCGCCTGCGCGAGCTCCGCGGGCGTTTTGAGGGCTTGCGCCGCGCGCAAAGCCAAATCCGCCGACGGAAACATCTTTTTTGCCAAATCTTCGCGCGCGCCAATGGGCATGGGCTCGATCCGGGCCACGAAATCAAATCGGCGCAACGTCGCCGGGTGAATCTTGGACAAACTGTTCGCCACCCAGATTTGCGGAGCTTGGGCCGCCTCCAAGCACTCGATGATTCGAGCCTTGCGCTCGTCGCCCATCAAAATCACCTCGCACTCATCGACCAAAATCGCGCACGCGCCCAAGCCCGGCGTCATCCGATCCGCCGCCGCGACGGCTTCCAGGCGCAACGCCCCGATTTCAATGTCCTTGTTCTTATGCTCCCACGCTGAGGGCGGAGTCGGCGCGCAAAGCGCAAGCCCCGCCTCCTTGGCGAGGGCCTGGCTCAGCTCCGTCTTGCCCACGCCCGGCGGCCCCCACAACAGAATTTTCACCGCCACGCCGCTGCGCAGCGCGGTCAAGGCGGCGCTGGCCTCTTTGTCGGCCCAGGAGAAGTCTTTCACGCGCCAAATTCCGTCCTCCGCGCCGCTCGCCTCGCCCAAAACGACACTGCCGCCGTCGTCCGGATTTTCGCGCGCGTTGGCCTCCGCGGCTTTCTCCGCGCGCGCCATGGCCTTGGGCGTGCGCACCGGATGCACGAATCGCCCCATCAGCTCCTCAGGCGACGACGCCTCCTGATAGAGCTTGTGCGAGGCCGCGTTGAGCATGCCCGTCATCGCCCACGCAGACACCGATCCGTGCTGGCCCACTTCGTTCTCGGGCGAGCGCTCGCGCAAGAGGCCGGCCTTCACCAAGGCGGATTGCGCGCTGAAAAGCGTCGCCAATACCCCTTCTTTCGCCCCAATCGCGCGTTCAAACACACTCCACATTATTTTTTGCGGCTCGACATTCTCATTGCACCAATTGCCGAATCGAACCGTCGCGTTCTCCAGATACCAAGAGTCCGCCATGCTCGACCAAGACAGCCACAGGCCCCACACGCGACGCTCCTCCGCGGACAACCCCAACCGTTCTCCGATCAAAGCGGTGTTTTGGGCGGGGAAGTCATGCGTGCTGAACTCTTCTTCCAACGCCAACAGGCGCAGCGTTTCCGTGGAGAACTCCAAAATCTCTTGAATGGTTTCCAGAGACGCCGCCCCATACCAAGCCAACCACGCTTTTTGCCGGGGCGTGTCGTCGGCCTCGATCATTTTGTTGATGCCCAGGCAATCGCGGTCCTTTTCCCACCCTGCGGCCATGCGCGTGGCTTCTTCCAACAGCGTGTCGGTGTCGGCCTTCGACAAGGCGATGGACTCGACCGCCTTTCGCCAACCGGTCTTTGCCCATTCATCCGCGACGTGCCCCGGGAAAAACAGCGGGAGGCGAGAGAATCCGCCGAAGCTCTTTTTGTCCGCGATATTCACGTCGTCGCGCGTCAGGTCGATGGCGTCAAC
>Ga0105859_1000294_pt1 | contig 18119 bp, 13 predicted proteins | sample OrgsoiDNA_201063_FD_89684 | JGI IMG/M metagenome (GOLD analysis project Ga0105859, IMG submission 89684) | Permafrost soil microbial communities from the Arctic, to analyse light accelerated degradation of dissolved organic matter (DOM) -... | ecosystem: Environmental > Terrestrial > Soil >...
AGCCGAGATTGGTTCTACCTGGATTCGAACTCTCGTGGATGCGAAAAAATCCATTCAGACGGGCAGGCGGCGAACAACACGCTGCGCAAGCACAGCCGCTTCGCGTGCCACGGCCAAGTGTCGTTGAAGCACGACGTCTTCATGTTCCATGACCGAGGGGGATTCTACAAGCTGGCGGCCACGCGTGGCGCGCCGAGGCGACGAGCCAAAGCCGGGCCTGCCCCGGCCGCTTGTTGAAGCGCGTTTTGAAATTTGCGAGGGGTCTTTTCGCCTGGTCCCGGCCCCTGCGGATCGTGAAGTCAAGTGTTTTTCCCTTGGCTTACGCGATTTTCACCTAAATGAGAGTCGAGCCGCGTTCAGGAATAGCGTCAAAGCGAGCGAGGCGGCCTGCGAACGGCAATCGGCGTGTCGTCGGCGGGCTCTTCCGACGCGCGCGCGTGGTCAAGCGTGGCCTGCAGGACGGTTTGGTCGTGAGCGGCCAACGCGGCCCCCAAGAGAGCCGCGTCCTCTTCGCGCTCCTCGCATTCAACCATCATTTCTTGGCGGCCGGCGTCGTCGACATAGGGCAAAACCGCGAGAAGCGGGGCCATCCTTTGGGCGGGCGACAACCCCATGTTGGAGTGATGCGAAATGATCGCCGCGTCCAGCGCCGTGCGCCCAAAATTATCTTTGATCGCCATGTCCGACAAGGGAGCCAGGAGCGCCGCGGTGTCGTGCTGCCCGAGATTGAGCGCGATCATCAGCGCCGTCTCGCCTCGGTTGTCTTGCAGGTTCACGTTCGTTTTCTGCGCTAAAATTCGCGCGCAATCGATCCGCCCCACGCAAGCCATCAACGCCGTCAAGCCCTTGTTGTCCTGCGCGTTGGGATCGGAATGGGGCAACAACATGTCCACGCAGCCGGCGTGGCCTTTGTTGGCGGCGTGCATCAGGGCCGTGCGCTTGATGTTTTCACGCGTTGACGCCTTTTTGTCCGCGCCAGGAAACCGACGCGGATCCGACGCCGGCAACAAAACCTCAACGCATGAATCGTGGCCGCCGGAGGCGGCGTGCATCAGGGCGTCCTCATCCCAGTCGTCCGTCTGGCGGGCGTCAGAAAAAGACAACAAAAATTCAACCACGCCCGCGCGGCCGGCTGCCGCCGCATGCATCAAGGCGGTTTTCCCGGCTGCGTCGAAGGCATGGGCGTTCGCGACCGGCGCGAGCAGGCGAACGGAGTCCAGGTTTCCCGTTTTCGCCGCATGCATCAAGGCGGTCAAGCCGCCTTGGGTTTTGTGCTCGATGTCGCTGTGGGCCAAAAGCTCCGCCACGCAAAGGGACTGCCCTTCTGCGGCGGCCGCGCGGGTCAGCGCGGTGTGATGGCCGCCGCTCCAAGAGATTTGCTTCGGGTCGGAAAAGGGCAGCAACGCGCGCACCATCTCCGGGCTCAGCATGCCGGCCGCGCGCGCCAAGGGCGTGTGTCCTTCGTCGTCCTCTTCCAGGGGCTCCGAGTCTGCGATCAAAAGGCCCGCGCACTCGGCTTGTCCGGCGCCCATCGCATGCTGCAAGGCCGTCCACTGAAAGTCCGGGTCTTTGTGGAGCGGGTTGGAGACCGGCAACAAAACGCGCACGGCTTCGGTGTGGCCTCGGTCGGCCGCGACAATCAGCGGCGTCACGCCCCATTCGGTCACCGCATGCGGGTCCTCGCCGGCGGCGAGCGCGTCTTGCAGGGCTTTGACATCGCCGGTGAGGGCGGCCTTGAACAGGGGGGCGGTCAATCCGGTCATGGAAAAGAGCAGAAGAAAACGGGGAGCTTCATTATCGCCGGGCGCTCGGCCCTTGTCCAGCAGGCGGCCGCGTGGGGCCGGCGAGCATGGGCTGGGCGCGGGAATTCAGACGCATTCAGAGAAACCAAGAGAAAATCACCGACAAACGGAGTTGCGAAAAAATGAGGCTCGGCGAGAATGCGATATACATCTACTTTACATTTTACTTTCGGCGCTTGGAGCGCCACTGTCCGCGACCCGGGCCTTCATGGTCCATCTCCGCGTCTGCTTAAATCACCAGAAAGGTATCGCCATGAAGGCTTTGCGCAGGCTAAAAAACCGAAACAAAGGATTCACCCTTGTTGAATTGTTGGTTGTGGTTGCCATCATTGGCATTTTGGGCATCATCGCGTTGCCGGCCTACAACAATTATTCGCTGAAGTCGAAATTCACCGAAGTCGTGCTGGCGACGGCGCCCACGAAGACCGCGATTTCAACATGCGCGGAGTCTGGCGATTGCGTCTCGGGCGGAGCGATCACGCTAGGCACTGCGGCGGTCGTGTCGAATCCAGCCGATCTGTCGGATTTTTCCATTGCCGCGACGCCCAACGCCACAAATTCCTCTCAGGCTGCGGTGTGGGCCAATGTCGCGGCCTTCTACAAGTTGATCGGCAACCCCGCTTACGCCAGCATCGCCACCAGTGTCGCCGGGGGCGGCGGCTTTTTCGTCGCGAGCTCTGGAGCCAACTCTTGCATCAAACGAGTGACGCAAGCCGCGGGCGCCTGTTATTTCAGCCCGGACCCGAGCGTGCCGCCCAGCAATCTCGCGGAATTCAACACGGCCGCGGCCAATCCGTATTTTTCCACTCTGCCGGGAGGAGGCCCCGCAGCCTCCACGCCAGGCTCGGTCACTGCGAACCTGCCTTGCGTGGGCGCCTCCACGACCAACTGCGCGCCGTCCACAAAATATGCGCAAAGCGTGTCTTACGACACCTCGGGCGTCATCACGGCGACGGCGACCTCCGCGAGCGGGTTGAACAACGAGACTTTTGTCTTGGTGCCCCAACTTTCAGGCGGCCGCGTTGACTGGGCGGCCTCCGGATCGTGCAAGACGCGCGCCGGCGGCGCTTTGTGCTGAGCCGAGTCGTCGGATTGGCCCGCAAGCCCTAGCGCGCCGACAAGCAGGGTTGCGAAACAAATGAGGCTCGGCGAAAATGCGGTTTAAATTTGCTTTGCATTTCACTTTCGGCGCTTGGAGCGCCACTGTCCGTGGCCCGGGCCGTCCCGCTCCACTTCCGCGTCTGCTTAAATCACCAAAAGGCATCACCATGAAGGCTTTGCGCGCGTTTAAAGGAAAATCCAAGGGGTTCACCCTCGTCGAGTTGTTGGTCGTGGTCGCCATCATTGGCATTTTGGGCATCATCGCTTTGCCGGCCTATAACAATTATTCGTTGAAGTCGAAGTTCGCCGAAGTCGTGCTGGCGACGGCGCCCACGAAGACCGCGATATCAACATGCGCGGTTTCGGGCGATTGCGTCTCGGGCGGCGCGGTTTACTTGTCCGCAGGAATTGGCGCAGCCCCTGCGAACGGCGGGTACGCCTCGTTGCCCAGCCCGCAAACCTTCGCCGATTTCCAGAACTTCATTTACTCTGGGCTGGTTTACAATGGCGCGTCCAGCGCCGCGGCGAAGGCTTGGGTGGCCTCTTAGGCAGGGATCAACTGGGGCCCCTCCTTCAACCGGACAATCATTCCGGATCCGGCTTTTCCTGGGCAGTATTGCATGGGCGCCGGTGGCGTTTGTCCTCAGCCGATCATCGGCTCAGGAAGCGTTTCAACGTCTGTGCCGCTGTCCCAAACTCAGGCGATGGCCACCGGAACAGGGCCTTTGGGCCCTAATGGAAATGGCTCGCAGGCCGCCGGCCCTGGCATGGTTTTGCCTTGCGTGGGTTCTTCGGGTTGCTCGCCGGCGACCAAGTACGTCGCCTCTGTCTCTTACAGCGCCGCGGGCGTCATCACGGCGACGGCGCAGGCAAGCTCTGGGTTGAAGAGCGAAACCTTCATTCTGGCGCCCCAGCTTTCAGGCGGCCGCGTGGATTGGGCCGCGTCCGGCTCATGCAAGACGCGCGCGGGCGGCGCTTTGTGTTGAGCCGTTGAGCCATGGGCATTCGCGGCGCGCAAGAGGCGTTTGGCGCCGAGCGCCGCGATAAAGAGAGTCGAAAAGGCCGCCCGGAAAAGGCGGCTTTTTTTGTGAGTTTGGATTCTTGGGGCGCGCCGAGCGCAAAGCCACGAACGCGTTTGGGATCGGCCTCGATCAAAGCCCCAATTTGCGCCGAAAATGCTGAACGATCAGAGAGCCTTTCTCTTTGAGCGACTCCGCTTCGTCCGCCAGCGCCGCCATGTTGAAGCCATGCCGCGGCGCGGGCTTTTGTTCTGGCGTCGCGAGAGCCTCCGGGGTTTGGCCCTCGGCGAGCGGGCCCGAGAAGGCCTCGGCCAAAGCTTGCGTGGCGTCCATGCCCAAAGCGTCATGGGCGCGTTGGATCAGGGCTTTGTGGCAAAAATCGATCGCCCCGATCAGGTCCAAGGCGCTTTCGTTCTGCATCACCCAATCGTCGGCGAGCCCAGCCGCGCCCAGGAATTGCCCGGCGATCGACGCCGTGGAGTCCGAGTCGCCGGAGTGGTTCGCGGCGATCCGCAATCCGTTGGCGGCCGTGGAGGCCTCGGCGACCAACGCCCCATACAACCCAATGGCGAACGCCTCTTCGCCCACCCAGCCGAGGCCCAGGGCCTCCACGAGCGCTTTGGGGGAGAGCGGGTTGGCCGCGTCAAGGCCCAGCGCCTTCTGCCCCAGCGCCACCGTCAATGGAGCGCGCCCTGCGGCCAATTCGTCTGTGAGCGAAAGCGCCGTGGCGGCCGAGGCGCGCAGCGGCTGCCCGCGCAGCAGCTCAAACACCAAAGCCGCCGCGGCTCCCGAGCTCGCCCAACCCTCCGGGTGCCCGTGCGTCAACGCCGCTTGCTCAGCCCCCAGCGTCCACGCTTGGCGCGCGGTCCAATTCTCGCGCCAAAACCCGACAAAAGCGGCCGGCGCCGCGCGCATCACGCCGCCGCAGCCCTTCGAGTCGTTGATCGGGTGAGCCATGGTGCCCAAGCCGCCCGCGCCCAACGCCGACAAGCAGGTCATGCCAGGCGCCTGCGCGCGCCAAAGATTGCTTTCTTTTTTCGCCATTTCGCTGCGCAAGGCCGGGGCCGTTTGCGCTTGCGGCTCATGCTGGGTTTTTCTCCACTCCAAAAAGGCTTGGCGGGCGGAGTCCAGGTCGTCGTCCGGCCCTGAGCTCAATAGAAGCCCTTCTTGCAAGAAGAGGGTCATTTGCGTGTCATCGCTGCAGAACGCTTCGCCGACCGAGTTGATTTGCAGCTCCTGGATGCCCTGGGGTCCATGCTCCGCGCGGATGGCCTGCCAGGAGTCAAACTCCACCGCATAGCCCAGCGCGTCGCCCAGGGCGCCGGCGACCAGACAGTTTTGCGCGCGCGAAAGCGCCGACAGTGGAAGCGCGGATGGGGCCGGCGTTTGCGGGGCGGAGAGCGAAAGTTCGGAGCTTTCGGGCGCGGGGCCAGAGCGCGAGAGAGCGGCCGAGTCATGCGATATATGGCTGGAATGGTCTGACGGCATGGAGAGTCTCCTTTTTTTATATGGTGAAAATTAGGCAAGGCTGAATTTGACGAACAAGGACGCGCGGCGACAGCTTTCGCTCCTTGAATTCCGAATTGTGCCTCAACCAGCGAGACGACGCAACCGACCTTGAAAAATCGAACTCCTGGCCGCGGCGACAAAAAAGAAACGAAGAGCAAAAAGGCGGCCGTTCGGGTATAATAACAACCAATTCGCCACATCAAACCAGCGAGCGATTGGCTCGCAACCAGGCCCGGGGGCCTTCGCTCAACGCCAATTTTCCCGCCTGCCGTTCACCGTTTCGACTCAGGAGCCCCAATGGCCTCAAAATCCACATCCAAAGACGCTCAATTTTCCTTGGTCGAGTTTCAAGCGCCTTGCGACGAATTGTCCAGCAAGGAAGAAACGGGTTTCAAGTTGCTGCACAGCACAAAACCCCAACGCGTCAAACTTTTGGGCAAGCTGATGTGCGACGAGCAAGTGGGTTTTTATTCCCGCGGCGGCGAAGAGAGTTGGGGCGATTTGACTTTGGACGCCAGCAAGCGGTTCGCGTCGGCCGAGGCCAATGGCTATGAGTCTGTCACGGTGTTCTTTGTCCCCAAGGCGCAAGAGTCGGAGGCGCTGGCCGCGATCGAGCGTTTGGTGAAGCGTTGGCCCTCGGGCCAAGACAAAACGGTCGGCTACTTTGCCGCGGGCGTCACGCTGTTTGGATTGGCGCGCCTGCCTGACGGATTGATGATCGCGTGCTCCGAAAGCGGCGTTTGGGCTTTTGGGCACGAAGATGGGGCGAATTTCATGGACTCCCAGATCAAACTCATCGACCTGCAGGAGCTGAATGCCGAAGAAGGCGGGCAGCCAGACTACACGCGCCATGCGGTGTTCACCCATATGGAAGAAGTGGGCGGCGGGGAGGAGGACGCGAAAAACTTCTTCGACGCTTTCAAGGATTTTTGGGAAGGGGGCGAGGAGGGCACCGCGAGCTTCATGGGGTTTTTGCGCGCTCAATTTGAGCTCAAAGCGCTCAACGGCGCGGTCGCGAAGAGCGCCGACGGCGGTTCGGGCGCATCAGAAAGCCGCGCGCGCCGCGCGCCGCGTTCACTGTGAAAACGTTCTCCTTGCAAGAAGCCAAAGGGATCCAAGAGCCCTTTGCGGCGCCAGAAACGCGCCCTGTGCGACGCTGGGCCGTTGAGCGCAAAACGACGCAGGCCGTGGCCGTTTTTGGCGGTTTGGAGTTCGATCGCCAAATCGCTTTCGTCACGCGGCGCGAATTGCCCAAAGCCTCGCAGACCGCGCGGCTTTGGGCTCCGGTTGCCGTTTTGAAGCCGCCCGCCGAGTCCTTTTTCTCAGAGCGGCAGCCCGATTGCGGCGAAACAATGTTTGTTTTTGTGCCGGCCGCCCAACAAAATGAAGCGATGAGCGCTTTAAGGCGTTTGCGTGTCGCTTGGGTGAGCGGGCGAGACAAAAAAATGGGCTATTGGCCGCGGCTTTCGCTGAGCGAATGGCAGGCGCGCGAGGGGATGACCTTCGCGAGCGCCTTGGAGGGCGAACGGGTGAACCGGACCACGGTGATCGCGGTGGCCAAAACGCCGTTGGGGATTGTGATCGCCATCACCGACTCCGGCTTGTGGCCGCATTCGCCGGTTACGCCGCTCTTTTTGGGCTGCAAAAGCATCCCTGTGGACGGCGAAGAGCTTTCGCGAGAGAAAAACGCCATGGCCGACCCTCGATGGGGCGAGCGCGCGGTGGCGGTCCACACGAGCGCGCTCGCCGGCCGCTCGCGGCTCGCGTCCGAAAAAGGCTTTTGGGAGCGCTTTCATGAAAACGCCCCGGAAAAGGACAAACCCGCCGTCCGCTTCATTCACGCTCAATTTGAGGCGCGCGAAATCGCAAAAACGCTGAGCGCGGGGAGCGCGAGACTCCGCGAGGCGTCCGGCAAAGCCAAAAAGGCTTTGGCGGATTCTCAGCCCAAAAACGCCACGGACCGGCCGGCGCGAGCGAATTCGAAAAGGGCTGTCCGCCGGATGTGATCAAAGCCCTCGGCGGTCTGATCACGCGCGCGACCCAACGCGCGCGGAAGGAGCCAGCGTTTGCGCAAAGAATCAAACCCAGGCTGAATCCGCGATCACAATCGAGCCGGAAGCCGCGCGGCGGGCGCAGAGCCCTCGGAAGGCGAGGCCGAAGGGTCCGAGCGGCACTCGGCGTCTCGCACGGCCAGCGACAGCGCGTGCTGTTCGGCCGCGCGCCTCACCGTGGCCACGAAATCCGAAAGCGAGTCGGGCGGGGCCACGGCGTGCAAAGCCATGGCGAAATGAGCCCACTGAGGGTCGACCAATTCGTGCGCCATGTGGCGCGCCCATCGCTCGGCGAGCCATACATGGCTGCGGGCGTGCAGGGCCAAAATCACAAGCGGACGGCCATTTTTTTCAAGATTTTCTGTGGGCTGAAAACTTTCCGCCGTTTCCAGCCATGGCCACAAGTCATTTTCAGCCTGGTTGATGACCATGGCCTCTGAGCCATTGGGAATGAGCTCTCTGATATGATCGAATTGAATCAAGAAACGGGCCAGGGACATCGAGCCCGCCGGAAAGCCCGAGATGTCAACTTCAACGGTTTGATCCAGCAGCCACTGCCAAGTTTGCTGCGCGGTGGCTGATTCCGCGGATTTGAGGGCAAGCAGGGCTTTGAGGATCGGCAACGTGTTCCGGGCGACGCTAAAGCAGGATTTCACGGCCCACTCGGCCAAAAGCAAGGATCCGTATTCGGACAAAAAGGCCCCGTGCCGCTCAATGGAGCCGCAGGGCGCCGGCTGCCCTGCGCGAGCCGCGGCGTTCAGCGGGCTTCGCAACTCTAGGCCCGTCAGGGCGCGCGCGACTTGCTCCGTCCGCAAACGGAGCAAGAACGAGGCCGCGCTGTCATTGTCGTCGATCCGGCGGCTTTGGATCGCCGCGGTCGCCACCTCAATCCACGCCAAATCCCATTGGCCCGGCTTGGCCAGGTCCAGCCACCGCCCCGCGAGCTCGAAATACCCGAAGTCAATCGCCAATTCAAGGATGGGCTTCGGCCCATGCAGCGTGGAAACCATCTGGGTCGCGTCAAATTCAGGAATCGTAGTGAAGGCGAACAGAAAATCCGCGACGCTTTTCCCCCGCGAGCTCGCTCGAAGGCTGCCAAAAAGAGCGTGGATTCGAGACGAGCGCACGTGAACCGGGGCGCCGGACGGCTGGATGGGCTCAGTGAGCCAGAACCATGCGGCGGCCGCCGCCACGTCTTCGTTGGCGATCCATTCGGAAACGGCCTGCAAAAGCTCGGAGCTGTCCCGGGTGCGCCGCGCGGCCCACAGCGAGTCGAGGCGCGAAAGGGTCGAATTTCGAGTTCCCGATTGGCCTGCGGCCAGGGTTGTCTTCGCTGCCTCATGCGCCGCTTGCGCGGCGAGAAGGGCGAAAAGCGCTTGGTCGGATTTGGAGTCGCCGCCTAAGGTTGCCATGTCAGATCCAAGAAAGAGGGATTGTTCACAAACAAAAGGGCCCGGATTTAAGCTGCGCAGTGGTCATGCGCGGCCATCAAACTCCGCCACGAAGAGAGAAGCGGAAGCAAATTGCATTTCTCGCCGGCTCACAACCGGATCGCCGGCCGTGAAGCGGGCGGCGCGGGGGAGAGACCGGGGCGGGCGTCGCCGAGCGCAGAAGCTTTCTCGGTCTCCCGCACGGCCCGCGAGAGCGCTTGTTGTTCGATCGCTCGATGCACTGCGGCCACAAAAGACGGCAGCGCGGGCGGAGGACTGCTGCTGCTGTGCAAAACGACGGCCAGGGCCGCCCAGCTCGGATCGACCAATTCGTGCGCCATGTTGCGAACCCAACGCTCGGCAATGGGCAAACGGCTGGCTGCGCGCATGGCAAAAACCACCAAAGGCGGCTCCGCTTCGCCGATCCGATCCACGGGACAAAAAGATTCGGCGGTCTCCAGCCAGGCCCACAGCTCATTTTCGTCTTGCGCGACAGTCCCTAGCATGCATTGCTCGGCCGCCGCCGCATGGTCGACTTTGATCAAAAGCGAGGCCACCCGAGCCGATCCACTTTCAAGAAAAGAACTTTCGAGCCGGTGATCAAAAATCCAGCGCAAGGCCTGCTCAGCGGTGGCGGATCCCGTGGATTTGATCGCCAGCAAGGCGTCCAGAACGTGCCGAAGGCCCAATTGTCCGCGGGCGCCCATGCAAGCGAGAGCACCCCACTCAGCCAAAAGAAAGGAGCCGTGTTCGGCCAAAAAAGAGCCATATCGCTCACGCCCCCCCGCTGGGGCGGCGTCCGGCTGATTCGCAAAAAAACTGTCGACTCCATGGCTGTCGCCAACCCCAACCCCGCCGCCTTCTTTCTGCGAGAGAGTCGCCGCGGGCTCCCACTCCAAGTGTGTCAACAAGCGTTGGATCGCCAGCGCGGGGAGGGCTTCTGGGCGTGTCGTCGCCGCGCCCTGCGAAGGCGCTTGGAAAAGCCGGCTGACTTGCTCTGCGCGCAAACGGAGCAAAAAACGAGCCGCTGCGTCCTGGTCGTCATGCCGGCGTTCCTTCACGGCGGCGGTCGCCTTGTCGATCCACGACAAATCCCACTGATCGGGGGGCACGCCATCCAGCCAAAGCTCTGCGAGAGAAAAGCCGCCGAAGCCGACCAAAGCGCCCATCAAGGCCTGTGAGCCGTGAAAAGTGACGAGCATGCGGTTGGCGTTGAAATCAGGCGCGTCGGCGAGGGGGCCCAGAAGCCGAGCGAGGGTTGGACCATTTGCGGGGCTTTCGAGGGTTTGGCTCAAAATCGCGTAAAGGCGGCTTTGCCGCGGTTGGTCCGCTCCATTGGGAATGATCTCCGTGAGCCAGCGCCATGCCGCGTCGGTCGTTGTTTCGCCATTCGCGATCATGCCCGAGATCGCGCACAGAACCGCCAGGCCGTCGCACGGCCGGTGCTTGGCCTCCGCGGACTCAAGCCGCGCGAACGCCGGATCGCGATTCGCCGCGTCGTTGCCTGTCGCCAGGGGCTTGCTGCCGATAGCCACAAAGAAGGCGTTGCGCGCTTTGGCAGGGAATGTCGTCGATTGAGAAGAAGCCATGGTTCAGAAAACTCAGTGGTTGCTCTGTTTGAATTCGGAAAATCGCTTTCCGCGGACGAAGAGAACTCGGTTCGCGCCCCTCGACTACAAACGCGGCGCCGGCCGTGAAACAGAACCCGTGGCGTCAAGCTCCGAATCAGGGAGGGAGGGGTTCGCGTTCGCGGCTCCTGTTTTTTCGGCCTCGCGCACCGTCGCGGCCAGGGCGTGCCGCTCAACCGACCTCTTCACCGTGTCGACAAAAGCCGGCAAGTCTGGATTGGCCTTCACGGTCAAAATTTCAGCCAAGGGAGCCCAATGGGCGTCCACCGATTCATGCGCCATGTTGCGAACCCATCGCTCGGCGAGCTTCATGTGGCTGGGCGCGCGCAAAGCCAGGGCGACCATTGAAAGGCCGTTGGCCTCCAAAGGGCCCATAGGATGAAAGCATTCCGCCGTCTCCAGCCAGGGCCAAACCTCCGCTTCGTGTTGCTGGACGAGAACCCTGCCGACGATGCTGCCCGCGCCCGTGATCGCTTCATGGTCTTGGGCCACCAACGTTTGGGCAAGGCTTTGTTTGGGCAAAGACCTGTCGCCCCCAAATTGAAAGCTTTGCTCCAAAATCCAACCCCAGGCCTGCTGGGCCGTGGCCAGTTTGGCCTTTTTTATTTTCGCCAACGCGGTGAACGCCGCGTGCCCAATGCAGGCTTGGCTAGCCTCCCACTCTTCAATCAAAAGAGCTCCGTAGGTCGCCAAAAACGCGCCGTGTTTATCGATCGGCGTGGCGGCCTTGGGCGTAGATTCGCCCACAAGCCACTCCTTAGAAAGATCATAAAGCGCGCAGTCCATGGCCTCATTGAGCTCGGCGTCATCGCCCTCGTGATCAAAGTCGTCATCAGAGCCCCTCCGCAAGCGATCCGGGTGTTCGCCCCCAATTGATCGGGAAAGCCTCGCGGGCCGGGAGAACTGGGCGGGCTCCGAAAGCGGAAGCCCCGCGAAAAGGCGATAGTTTTGCTCTTCGCGCAAGCGCCGCAAAAAACTCGCCGCGCCGCTGTGGTCGTCGTGGCTCTTGGACTGAACCACCGCCACGGCCGCGTCGACCCAGTCCATGTCCCACTGATTGGGCTCCGCGAAATCCAGCCATTGGTCGGCGAGCCCCAAAAAGCCAAAGTTGACCAACACGCTCATCAAAACCTGCGGGCCCGTCGCGGTGGCGATCGGTTGCAAAGGGTGAAATCCGCGCGCATTGGAAAAAGGGGCCAGTTTGGGAGCCAAGCCGGCTCCGTTCGGAGACGAGGCCAGCATGTTGCCCATCAGCGTGTGAAGGCGCGAAGAGCGCGCGTGTTTGGGCGACGCCCCTCGCAACGCGGGCTCCGTCAGCCAAACCCACGCGATGTCCAGTGTCGTTTCTTCCTGCCCAATCCATTCCGACACCGCGGTCAGCAGCCCTGAGCCGTCCGGCGTGCTGCGGACCGACCACAGCGCGTCAAGCTTGCGGAGTTCGGATTCCCGGGCGGTCGCGCCGCCAGCGACAGCGGCTAGGTCGCGGGTTTTGAAAACAACCTGGGTGGCTCTGAAAGCAAGGGTTTTGTTTGCGGAAGAGGGCATTTTTTGGTTTGGGCGAGGAAAAGAGAATCGAATCGCCATTGTCGCACGAAAAAAGACCTCAAAAAGTGATTTTTATTGGCGCTTGCTCCTTGTGCCGCAGGCCGCGTCCTGATTTTTCCGCTCCGGCCATGCCGGTTCGTCGCGCGCGCCGGCGCGACGCCTTTTGAGCGGGGCGCCTGTCGCCCGCTTTTTCTCGCGCCAGAAAGCCGCGAGAGCGACAAGCGCGGCGATCGCGACGACATCGCCGGCCAAGCCCGCGAGCCACTGAAAACCGCCGAGCGACACGGCGCGCAAAGCGCTGTCGATGGCAAGCGACACGCACGCGCCCGCGATAAAGCACACGAGCCCTTGCTGTCCGATGTTCACCACGCTCGGCATGCGCCGCGCCAGCTCCTTGATCCAGCCGCGATGCACGGCATGCGCGAAAATCCAAGCGATCGCGACAAAACTCACGACCCGGATTGTGGCGAGGTTCTGCTTCATGTATCCCGGCGGCGCCTGCGTTTCGAGAAACAGCTTGGCGAGCGCAAATCCCACGAAGAGGGCGACGGCGGCGCGCGTGAGCCACTTGCCGGTCCGTGAGCCGTGGAACGCGTCGTTGACGGGCTGGATGCGAGCCAACACGCCGAGCATGAACATCAACTGCCACGCGAACGGGTTGAAAGGCCAACCTTCGGCATAGGCGGAGGGCAGCGCTTTTCCGAGCGCAGAGGCGAACAACCACACGGCCAAGCTGCCCAGAAGCAGAGCCGCAGGCAAGCGGCGCGCGAGCGGAACGACCCCTGGCACCGCCAGGGCGAAAATGAAATACATTGGCAGGACCGACGACAAATACGGCTGATGGCGCAGCGTGGCGATATCGAGCAAAAGCCCCATCGGACGCGACAAGAAGGTCGGCCACTCGGTGATCTGTAGCATGGGTGTGTCGACGCGCAGCCACATCAGCAGCGCGCCGCCCAGCAACATCAGGATCGCAAGGAGCAAATACGCGCGATAAATTTCGAAGCTCCGCTTGATAAACCGCTGGCGCGCGGGCCACGGCCCCTTGCTCGACTCCGCGGCGGTGTAAGCCGCAGCCGACGCATACCCGCCCAGAAACACGAAAACCTCCGCGGAATCGCAGAAGGCGTAGTTGTGGAGGGTGAAGCGAGAAAGAAAACTGCCCGATATGTGGTCAATGGCGATGACGAGCAGCACAAGCCCGCGAAAGAAATCGATGTCCAGCGATCGGTGATTCGGAGAATTCATGCTTGCGGCTCCTATGGCGTTGCGTTGCTCATCGGGATGCCCAAAAGCCAGACCCGCGATTCATCCGCCTTGAAGGGCTGGCGCGCGTTCATGCGCCGCCCGAAAAAAGCGGTTGCTTTATGGAGGGCCAGGCAATCGCCTCCCCTGCCGCGTCCTTGCTGGCCGTGCGGTTCAGGTTGACGCGCTGACGCGCGATCGCATTCCCAGGAGGGCGTGCCCCATGTTTTCAATCATGGCTGTGGGCGTTATTGAACTGTTGGCCTAACTTGCCGAATCCGTTCGCCGCCGCTTTTCATTGGCCCCGGCTGGCATGATACGCCCTAAAACTTTCAAATGCCTGGACGCGCAATAGGGCTTTGCGCACGAAGCATTCAATCGGAGAAGCCCAATTCTTTCGAATGGGTTGCCGATCGTTTTCGCTTTCCTCACGAACGAGAATGTCCGGCAAGTTTTTTTTCTGCGCTGAATGGCCGCTCGCTCCGCGGGTTTGAGCCTGCGCGGCCGGCGCAGGGAAGTCGCGCAGGATCAATCATGATCGTCCTATGAGCGCCTTTTTTGAGCTCGCTTTTGGTCGGGGCGAAAGATTTCTGTCACATGCCTCTGTTCGGGCGTCGGCCGGCCGCCGGCGCGCCCGCGTCGTCTGCGGGCAGCCCGGATTTGGGCCGCGGCGCCTTTCCGCTGAGGCTGAGCAGGGCGTTTTCTCGCGCGTCATCGCGAAGATTTTTCGCGTGTTCAGCCATATGGCGCAAATACGCTTCGCAAAAAGCCAAAACCTCCGGGTCTCGGATTCTGGCGTTGCACGGGCCGTGGTTTTGCCCGATTTCCCAGGAATGGACATCTGCGGCGTTCGAGCCGTCGGCAATCAGGGCAATCGGGCGGCCGTGCGCGTCGCGCGGGAATATTTCCAGAGTCGAAACGCGTTGGCCGGCTCGTTGGATGGAGACAATGCGCTCGTGGCCCGTGTGACAACGATCGGTGTAGGAGAAAACGCAATGGCGCATGGCCTTGCCTTCATCGAAAAGAGCGCGGGCGTCAACCAACGGCGTCGCGGTGAAGCCCCCGGCCGAAAATTCGATCGCCACCGCAGGCCAAGACAAAGACGCCGAGCCCGAATTGGCGAACTCCGCCCTCGCGCGTTCGTCGTGCCAACGTTGCTGCACGCCCATCAAGAACCCCCAATTGAATTTTTTGGGGAGCGTTTGCATGAAGCCGGGAGTGTCCTGAACGCAGTCGCGCAGCTCATTCAAGTCTTCCACGAAATGCTTGCCCACCCACCGATTGTATTCGGTGGCATCTGAGCCGCCGTCGTTTTCGGCGCTCTTTTCGCCTTTCAGCGAAGGGGGCGAGCCCAAGGCGCGCGCTTTTGAGGCCCAGCCCTCCGCGAGCGCGGCGGCCCAGGCCGGAGCCAAGGCCGTCGCGGCTTGCTGCTCTTGGAGCGCCTGGTGAATGGCGTTTTCAAGCCCTGCGTCTCGAATGTTGAGGTCCGGAGCGCATCCGGCCAAGATGTCCACAAGCCACGAGCGATTTTTGCCGAGGCCGTAATGGTCGTCAGGTTGCGCGGCCAAGCATTCCGCGACGCCCGCGAAGGCTGAGTGGTCGCCGTTGCGAACCATCGCCGCTTGCCCCAAGGCCATCAACGCGCGCGATGGCTTTGCGCCCAAAAGCGCCAATTTTTTCTTTTTGAGCCAATTTTTGAATTCTTTCTTCTCTTCGGCCAAGGAGGACGCCGAGGCGAGACGGGGGTTCAGCGAGTCGATCTCCTGAATCGCGCCAAATTTTTCGTCGCCGTTGAACACGCCCTTGCGAAGCAGGGCTCGCCGTTTCCCTTGAATCTGCGCCGCTTGCGCCTCCAAGGCGTGCGCGCAAGAGCGCGCGAACTCCGGGGAGTTGGCGGCCAGGCGCCAAACGCCGGCGGTCCACCCCGCCTCTGAAAGCAGCGCGTTGCGGGCGACGCCGACCAGCGCATTCGCGTTGGTCGCGCTCAGGCCAAAAACGCGGGCCGCTTGCACGGCCAACTCGCCCAGGGGGCCCATTTCGCGAGCTTGCGCCTCAACGGCTTCCCGTCCAAGGGGGGCGCCGGTGTCGTCGGCCGCGCGAACGTTTTGGGCCGCCGCGCTTGCGCCCGGAACGGGCGGGGGAATCCAATCTGGAAACGCCTCCTCCAAGGCCGGCTCCTCAGGCAAAAATTGAAGCGGCGACTCCAGGCGTTTGCGCAGATGCGTCAAAAAGGCGCGCGCCTGGCTTGGGGCGCGCAGGCACAGCGTCCATGCGTGCGACGCCGCCAACGAATCCAAACGGCGGCTCGAATTGGCCTCATTCTCGAGCCACTCGACAACTTCCGCGTCAAAGTGAAAGGTTTCAGAATTCAAGCCCAATTCGGAGATCGCCGTGGACAGCGCGCGAATGGGAGCTTTGATTTCGGCGTCTCCGGCGATGCTGTATTCGCCGAGCGCCATCCGGTGGCAAGCCCCAATCCACTGCAGCGCGCTTGTCTTTGCGCGAACCGCCGAGCCAATGGCCCAATGGTCTGGATTGCTCAAAAAAGCCGAATCCAGCGCCGCGTCAGCCAATGCCCGAAAAGCGTTCAGGTGAACGCTGCCCGCGGAAAACGGCGCAGGCGCGAGCTCGCGCGTTTGCCCCAAAAGGAGGGCTCCATTCAGCCGCCAATCATTTTGCGCCGCGACTCGTTGCGTTTGCTCTTCCCGCGAGAGGGCGTTGAACGCTTCAATTTGCTCGGCGGAGACGGTGTCGGAAATCACGAACCGGACATTGCCAAAAAACACATGCGCGGGAGTCCGAGGAGGATCGCGACGCTCAAGGTCATATTCAAGGTCATATGCAATGTCTTGCAAAGAACCGTATCCGGGTCCGCGGAGGTATGCCATCCGATCGAGGGGCCTATTTAGGCCCGGGGGCGGCAATTCAGCTTCCCCTGGCGGCAATCGGTGCTTTTGGGCGATGGCCAGCGCTCCCAAAGAATATTTGCCCCGCCGTTGGGATATTTCAGCCACATAGTCGCGCTGGGGGCGCGAGTTGCCAATGTCGTCGATTTCGGCCAGCTTTGTCGCCCCCCATGCGCGGAAGTCGGAGTGTCCGCCCATGAAAAGATGCATCGCGTGCTTCAAAAAATCACTTTCTGGCGTGTCGTCTTGGGCGAACAAAGCCAGCCGCTTCGCAGACACGCCGGCTTGGGCGAGCTCCGTCCGCGCAGCGGCCTCAAACCGTTCGGCGTTGACTGGCAAGGCATCGCCTGAATTCATCCAGCGCTTAAAAACAGACAGGGGTGAATCCGTGGTTCCTGGATCGGAATGCGGGGAGGGTCCCTGGGCGATGTCCATGGTCCAGTCTGTGCCCGCCGCGCCCCACGCGTAGGGGACTGTCATGCCGCACTGAATGAGCAGGATGCGCAAGCGCTCGGCGGCCGATTTTGCGTAAGGGGCGGGAGCGATGCGCGCGGAGGCGGGAGTTGCGGAGGCGGGCTTGGCCATTCGGGTTCCAATCGTGAATTTGGGCGCGGCGTTCGCGCGAGGCGTGAAACGGCGCCGGAAATGATTCAAAAGCAATTCATTTTACCTTGGCGCCCCTTTCGCCACAAGCAAAAGACGCAAAAAGCCGCCATGGGCGGCCGCGCGGAGAAAAGCGCCTCGGCTTGCGAGAGAGCCGAACTCTGCGGACACAACGACGTTTGCTCAGCGAAAAAAAAATGAAAACATGTTCTATTAAGTAAGGCCAGACAAGCCTTCCAAGGGAAAAAGGGGCGGTCCAATGGGACGGCAAAAAGAGCTCATTGGATCATGAAATCATAAAAATCCGCATGCTTTTGGGAATAACCGTTGAATTTTTGGCCCTTTTCATTGTTTTTTTTGGCGCTGATCCCGGTCAAGGCCAGAAACCACACGTTTGGCTGCGCGCATGCGGCGGCGCAAGCAAGAATTATAAAAAGACAATAACCCTCAATAGGCCAGTCAAGGCTTTCAGAGCCTTTGAGGCGTGGGTTGAGCGATGGATTCGGGCTGCATGCCCAACAAACGCTCCTCATCCAGCAGTGGCCAGAAATAAACCCGAGCCTGGCGCCCAAGAGCCGGCGCGAGCCAAAAAAAAGAAGCGCGATGGCAACGAACTGAAAAAAAATTAAGAAAAGAGCGCTTTTGTGGTTAAAATCAGCTCGATTGCGCAAAAAACGGCGGGCGGCTGCTCGAAAAGCCTTGCGAATCAAGGACGTTTAATATATTTTTAAATTGTTGATCATGATCGGCACACCAAGGAGCCACCAAAGATGTTCAATCGAGCGTTGTATTGGGCGAGCGGTTTTCTGCGCGCAAAAGCCATCAAGGGCCCCCAGGGCGAGCCGTATCTCGAGCGATACATGCTTCACCGGGGCCGTGAAAGCGCTTTGTTCCTGCACCGATTCTTGGACTCCGACCCGGATCGCGGCCTGCATGACCATCCGTGGAAAGTCTCGGTCAGCCTGATCCTCTGGGGCGGCTACACCGAGCGGCGCTTGGTGCGCGAAGTGGGCGCGGACGGTGTCGAGCGCACGCGCATGATCGTCCGTCGCATGCGCCCCGGGATGTTGAACATCATTCGCGGCGCCGATTGCCACCAAGTCGTGCTCGACGGGCCGCGCCCGCCGTGGACTATTTTCTGGCACGGTCCGCGCATCAAGCCCTGGGGCTTCTTCGTGGCCAAGGGCGGCACGCCCAAGGTCGCAGGCCCCTATGAGCATGAGCGCTACGACCCCTTCATGGACGACAAGCCTGAAACGGCGTGGGAAAAGACGGCCCCG
>Ga0105859_1000300_pt1 | contig 17859 bp, 15 predicted proteins | sample OrgsoiDNA_201063_FD_89684 | JGI IMG/M metagenome (GOLD analysis project Ga0105859, IMG submission 89684) | Permafrost soil microbial communities from the Arctic, to analyse light accelerated degradation of dissolved organic matter (DOM) -... | ecosystem: Environmental > Terrestrial > Soil >...
GCTGTGGATCCGGCGCGCTGGCGGCCAGAAGCATGTTGTGTGACGCGTGAAGGTCGCGGTGGTTTTGGTAACCACATCCCGGACATCCATAGGCCCGTTTCGCGAGGGGCATGGGGTTCAATTGTCCGCAAACGCAACGCTTGGTCGTCGGCGCGTGTCGATTCAGCATCACGCGCTTTTCAGGGTCCTGGGCCGCCTCGGAGCGCAACGCGCCCCAAACGCGGCCCAAAATCCCGGTTTGGACTCGGCGGCCGAAGCCTTTGAGCCCGGATTGGCGCCAATTCTTGATTTGCTCGTCCTGAAAGCACACGCTTCCGGCCTCCCGCAGCAAGGACAGGAAGCGCGCGGCGTCGTTGTCTTTGACGCAGGAGAGCTTCTGGCTTTGCGCCTGGAATTTTTTCTTCATCGACCGCTGCTTGCGCGAGAGCTTGCCGTGCGGGCCGCGGTGCTTGTTTTTGTGCCGGTCGAGCTTTCGCTGCGAATGGGCGATTTTGTTCCTTAATTTGACTTTGCGAGGCGTGTGGCGCGAGTCGATCGCGATGCCCTCGAAGAGCTCCCCGACGCTCAAAACCATTTCCGTGGCGATGCCCGCGTCGATGCCGATGTCGGTGCGCTCCATCGCGATGCGATCCGCCTCATCGAGGCGAGTGCGGAAAAGCCCTGATTTCACGAGACTCGCGCGCGACAGATAGCACGTGCAGACAAGCCGCGCCTTCGAGCCCTCGAAGCGGATCTCGGCGTTGGAGACCTCCAGCGCGCCGGCCTCGGCCATTGCCTCGAAGCTCGCGCCAGGGGCGAAGCCGTTGCGCGCGACGAACTGCGAGAACGCGCGGTTCTTCATCAAATGGAATTTCTCTTTGCCGCAGCCCTGCAGCAAGAGGCGGCTCAGGCGGCCCGTCCCGCGCAGGACCCGGAAGGTGTTGCCCAGCTCTCGCAACGGGATGTTGACGTGGGTTTTGAATTTCAGCGAGCCGAATTTGGAGCCCGGGTTGGCGGCGCGCTTGGCGGCCATCGATTTGAGCCCACGCTTCATCCGCTCGGCGATGTCCTGGATCATGTGCGAGCCCAGGTGTTTCAACGTGTAAGGCAAATGCTCGCCGCGCTGGCCGTCGACCCACTCAAGGACCTCGATGTCGCGCGTCTTGTGGTCCCATTCGAACAAATTGTTCGGGTGAGCCGTGAAGCCGAAATCGTCCATGAAGGACTTGGAGCTCCACTCGACCAGATGGTTGTGAAGCCATCGCGCCTCGTCGCGCAACCCTTGCAGCCACGCCGCCCGCTTCTCAGACAGCTTGCTCGCGTCGATTTGGAACGCGAAGGCTTTCGGCCGCATCGATTTGCGCCGCTCGACCGTCGCCTTGCGCGTGGCCTTGCGGGCCTCGCGGTGCTCGTCTTTGACGGTTTTTCGGGCGGGCTTGGACATGGGGGCTGCGAGAGCGAAGGCGAGAAAAGCGGCGGGAGAAAGGACTGGCTGGTTTATGCCATGGCCCAAGTCGTTTGGCAAGAGTTTCCGCGGTTTTTTTAGATTCTTTTTCCGATTCGCGCGCCTCGCTTATCCCCGCCCTGAAGGACGGGGGCTGCGCTCGGCAAAATCTGATCAATTCGCGAAGCAGGGTTTCCTCTCCTCCAAGCGCGCCCCGCAAAGCGGCCTCCCATTGCAGGTCCAGCAAGGCCTGGGGCGACGGATCGGCATCGGTGGACAGGCCCATAAAATGCCCGCGCGCCGTGAGCGCCTCGGAATGGTGAAATTCCATTTCAGCGCGGTTCGCGCGCGACGCGAGATTCGCGTTGGGCTCGCGGATTGGCTTGGGGTCAATCGGAGCGGCGGAAAGATTGGCTTCGTCGGGCGAATAGCGGAGTGCGGTCATGGGTGGGTCCTCGTGGTGGTGGCATGGCGGATTTGGGTGAGTGGCGAGAGGCCGGGTGAGTCAAAAGGGGCGCGACGCGAAGAGAAAACCGTTGTTGTTCTGGTTCGCGACGATAGGCGCCGGAAGCGCTGTTTGCAACGCCGCGCAGAGCGCCATTTCGCGCGTTCGTCGCGGAGCTGAAAATCAAGGAAACCCAATACGGGAAAGGCTTTCAGGCAGGTGTATATTCATACGAATAAATAGAGGGAAAATAGAAAAGCTTTGTCGGCGGAGCGTAATAAAGGGCTCAATGGTCTGATGGAAAAAGGCGAATGGGGCGGAGCGGCAAGAATCGGGCAATCGGCGCCTGGAGCGAATTTTCATGAGGCGGCGCGCATAAACCGGGCACAATGGGAGATTCGCAGTTTTTGCTTTTTTTGTTCTCCACCCACTTCCGGAGCCTCAATGTCCCAAAAGCGTCGCCATCGTCCACGACAACGCAAAGCAAGCAGAAAAGCCGCGATCGCGCGCGGAAAAAGAATCGGGAAAGCCGCTCAAAATGGCAGCGGTCGCCGCGCCATGGAGTCATATGCCGCGCGTTTTGCGCGCCAAGGCCTGTCTTTTGCGAAAAAGGCCGGGCGCCTAGGTTTTGAGTGGATATTCGCGGCGCGCAAAGCGAGCGCTGTCGCGTTCAGCGGGGCGGCGGCCTGCATGGAGAAGAAACGATCCGTTTTTTCGGCCCGCGCCACTCGTTCGGCGCAACGCGCAAGAAGCGCGTCCGGCACCGCGCAAGAAGCGAAAAATCGGCTGGCCAGCGTGGTCAAGGGCCGCCCATGAAGAACGCCAAGAAAAACGAGGCCCCGCGGGAGAAAGGCGAGCGGCTCGCGCGAAAGCGCCTGGAGGAGCACGAGACGGACCTCTTCGGGCACTGGTGGCCTTTTGACGAGTCATTCAAAAAGCTCGCGACGCTCTGCGCCTTTTTGCCCCTTTGCGTGGTTTTGTTGCAAATGGACAAGAAAAACACGTGGCCGGTCGATTTGTTGTGGAGATTGGCCGGAGTGTTCGCGATCGGATGCCTCGTCATGCTCACGCTGTGCGTCGTGAGCGATTATTTCGCGTGGAAACGGCGTCGAAGATTTTTTTTGAAAAAGGCGCGCGAAGGCGAATCCGCAAGCCTGAACGACGGGCGCCCCTTGCGCGCGGCGAGCATGAGCTTTGATAACTGGATTCGCGTGGACGCGGAGTTGCGCGCGGCGCTTGCGCGATTCGGCGAGGCTCGATTGCTGGACGCCGAGGCGTCCGCGGGGGCGACAAGAACGCGGGCTGGCCAGAGGGAATTCGCGGAGGCGGGAGCGGGCAACGCGGAAGAGGGCGAACCGCGAACCGAAAAGCGTCGCTTGGGCGCTCGCAGGATTTGAGAAAATAGCCCTGACTGAAAAAAGCCCCGCGAGCGGGGCTTTTTTGTCGGAGGCTAAACGCCCGTAAGGGCGATCAAGCGATCAGAACGCGTGGCGCATGCCGACACCCGCGAACTGATACAGCGAGCCTGGGTTGTTGATTTGGTCGGTGCCGAAGGACGGCGTGTAGCTCGCGTTGCGGCCGTTGTCGATGCGCGAGTAGGTCGCGTAGAGCGCCGTGCGCTTGGACAGGTCGTAGTTGTAGCCCACGCTATACAGCGAAGCCGTGGAGCCGCCGGCGTCGCAACCGGAGGCGTTGCCTTCGCAGCTTGCGCCAAAAGCGCGGCCGTAGCCGGCCTTGATGGTGTTCGCGCCAAATTTATACGACGCGCTGGCCACGGCCGTGCTGCGGCGGAATTCGTCGAGGCCGCCGACCGGAACCGTGCTGGCGTCCGAATGGAACGAGAGGCGCTCGTAAGCCGCGCCAAAATTCAGGCCGTTGCCGAAGTCATAGCCCGCGACCACCTTGTGCGCGTCGTCATGCGAGCTGCCGGAGTAGCCCGGAGCGCTGAATCCGCCGATGGCGTTAGCGCCATAAAAGTCGTTGTGGCGTTCGTAGGCGTAGCCCAGGAGGATGCCGCGATACTGCCAATCGAGCGCGGCGCTGGCGACGCGGGCGTGGTTGTTGCCATCCGTTTGCGGCGTGTTGTTGCTGTCGGAGAACGAATAGCCCAATTTCGCTTGAAGGCCCGCGTATTCAGGGGACCAGTATTGCACGGAGTTGCCTTCGCGGCGGTTGAACGCGGCGTCTTGCGAGTTGGCCTGGTAGCCCGGCGAGCTTTGCGCGAAGGCCGGAGCGTAGCCCGTGGCGCCCAGCATGTTGTGCAGGCTGCCCTGTTCGCCGTAGAACGGGTCGATGCCTTGCGAGAGCTGCAGATACGGGGTGTCCCAGTGTCCCAGGAAGGCCGTTCCGAATTGGTTGGACTCCAAGCCCACGCGGCTGTTGCGGTCCGCGAAGCCCGAAGAGTAGCCCGGAGCCTGGCGGCCGTCGGAGCCAATGGACGACTCAACTTGGAAAATGCCCTTCAAGCCGCCGCCGAGATCCTCGGACCCGCGCAGGCCAAAGTGGCTGTCATTGAAGCTGACGCGGCCGCGCGAGCCGTCAGGCAAATTGCCGGAGCCGCCCGAAGAGCGCTCGTAGCCGATGCTGCCGTCGATCAAGCCATACAAAGTGACGCTGCTTTGGGCGTGGGCCAGGTTGGCGAGGGCAAAAAGGGAGAACGCGCCAGCGGCGAGAAGGGTCTTTTTCATGATGAAGTGCTCCGAACAAACAGTGGTTGAATGTCGTGGACGGTCCCAGGGGCCCATCCGAAAGGGCGCCGGGGCCGATTGCCGGCGCCGGGTTGGGGCTATAATCCAAGCCAGCAAAGGCTTTGGCAAAGTCGACGGGAATGAGCGGCATCCAGGGGCGACAAGCGGTTAAAAAGTGTTTCTTTTGCGCAACAAAAGGGGGTGGGGCCGCCATAAAAGGAAGAAAAAAGCCGCGTCGTCGCACAAAAAATCTTTTTGGGATAGAAATGCGGCGTTTGTTGCGTCGCGCGTCGCGAATTCACGAGTCGGGCCATTGGCGAGTGTCGGCGCAGAGAGCCGGCGGCCCGCAACGGCCGCTTTGAGTGCGTGGATTTTCGTTGTCGTTATTTCTCGCCAGCAAGCAGGCGGCATGGCGTATAATGGGAGCATGGATTCAAAGGAGCCCGCCATGCAAGAAACCCTCATCATCGCCCCGGAAAGAAAACTCATCACGCCCCAGCAGGCGCATTTCGACAAAACCAAAGCGGCTTTGCGATATCAGCTGATGGGCCGCGCGAGCTGCGACGAGCGTTGGTATGTCGCCGTGACGGCCTTGGACTTGGGGCTCCAATACCACACGGGGTTTCGCAAAGACGGCGTGACGCCCGAGTTCCAGCACCAGGTGATGATCGCCCTGCACTTGCTGACGCTTGAAAAAAACATGATCGACGCTCCGCGCACGATCGCTGATGCCCTGCTGCACGACCTGGGGGAAGACTACGGCGACCAAATCAGCTTTGAGGAAATCGGCGAGCGCACCGACAAGATCGTCGAAGGCGACTGCCGCCTGCTCGCCAAGGAATACCGCGGCGAAAAGAAATCGGTTCGCGAATACTTCGACCCGATGTCGAAGAACTTCCGCATTTCGATCGTCAAGGGCGGCGACCGCGTCCACAACCTGAGCACCATGGCCGGCGTCTTCAAGCTCGCCAAGCAAATCGACTACTGCGACGAGACCGAAGAGCATTTTTTCGAGTTTTTGAAGCTCGCTCGCCGCAATTTTCCGCGGCAAGAGCCGATTTACGAGAATCTGAAATTCACCATGCGCACGCAGATTCAAATTTTCCGCAGCGTCAACGCGCAAGGCGTCGCGGCCTAACCTCATGGACAAGGCCATGAGCGGGGCGATGGCTCTGCCCATGGCCTTGGGCGTCAACCCGCCAGGCAATCCGCCATCTCTCCAAAGCCGTCGTTCAGAAAGCGCCGCGATGACGGCGTCAGGAAGCAAAAATGCATGAACGCGAAAAAGAGATCGATCAGGAATGGCTTGGCCGTCTGCGCGAAACGCTCGCGGCGAGCGACGTCGCGCCTCCTGCGCTTGTCGTTTTGTCTTTGCTTGAAAATGGGTGGGTTCCCGAAGTCATTTCAAGGCTGTCGGAGCCTGAACAGGGCGCTCTTTTGCGCGTTTTGGCCACGACTGCCGACGAGCGCGCGATCGGTTGGCTGAAAACAGTCCTTGCGGCGGGAGCCAATCCCGACGCGCGCGGCGGCCAACGACAGGAAACGGCCTTGATGAGCGCGCTTTTGGCGCGAGGCGGCAACCCCCAGGCCGTCGCCGCGCTCCTGGCGTTGTCGGATCCGCGCCTTGCGGACTTGGACGGGAACACGGCCTTGTGCGTCGCTTGCTCCCACGAATCGCCCAATGTGGAATGGATCGAAAAAATAATCGCTCGCGCGGCCGCCGTGGAGAAAAATTCGCCTTCTCGCGAACCGCGAGAGCGCGTCCCCGCCGTCGAGCGGTCCGCGCTGTGCATCCTTGCGGGATATTCGCTCAGCGAGTCCGCGATCAGGATCGTCGCGCCGGTTTGCGATCCTTTCCAAATGGACTATCCGATGAGCGTGCCGCCTCTCATGTCAATCGGCATCGAGCGCGGAAGCCGGGGCGCTTTGGAGGTCGTCGCGAGGGAAATGATCAAAAAGAATCCCCTGCGCGCGAACGCAGTCGCCGGGCAATACGCGCAATGGATCCTTGATGAAATTGCGCAGCTGCGGCCTTCCGAGCGGGAGCGATCAGAAATGGCCGAGGGTGAGAGCCTCGCTGTGGACCGAATCGCGAAAAGGGGAGTCGCTCATCTGCATTGTCGGAATTTCGAGGCGCTGGACGCCGTGTCCGCCATGGGATTGCGGTTTGATGGGCAAGAGGCCGCGATTCATGCCCTGGCGGGTTGGGCCGGCGTGGAAATGCCCGCGACGCGAGTTCGCATCGAGCGCTGCGCGCTCCGCGAGTCCATTGAGCCAGGCGCCGCGGACAACGCCGCGAAGTCCGAGGGCCTCCAAAGCGAGAGCGTTCAGGAAAGGCCGCCTCGCCGAATGTGACATATCTTTTGTTATGACGCCTCGGCCTCCGGGAAAGGCATCAGAATAGGCCTGCGGGATCGGTGAAGAGGCCCAGGGCGAATGAAGGGAATCGCCTTGAATCAAAGCGATCGGGCTTTTCGCGGCGACGCGGGGTGGCGTTCAGCAGTCGAGTCAAGAGCCTGAGGCCGAGTCGCCTGGCCCGTGATTCTTGAGAGCGCAAGGGCCTCGTGGCGCGCGAAAGTGCGAGGGAAAAGAGCTTTGCCCTTTCTGCGCATGAACAAGACAGCCATGGGCCAATGTTGGTCATCCGCCAAAATGTCGGCCACGCCCCATTTCTCGGCTTCTATCGCGAGTTTGAATGCGGTTCTGCGATTCTTGTTTGTCGCCGATGGGTCTGACACCGACAACAACAAGGACGCCATTTCCTCGTTGCCAGATTCCGCAGCCCACATCAAGGCCGTGGCGCCTTCCTCTTCGTCTTTCGCCAGGACGTCTGAAAATGGAATGAGCAGTCGAACGGCGTCCAAGCAGCCCGCGGCGGCGGCGACAATCAAAGCGGTGTCGCCCGCGGGGCTGACAAAAAGCGTGTTTGCGTGCGGCAGCAAGTACGCGATCATATCCACGCGATTCTTTGCTGCGGCGAGGAACAAAAGGGGCATTTGGCTGCCGCCGATCAAAGCGTCGACGTCCGAGACTGAACGCAGAAGCTCCGCGCACGCGAAGGAGCCCGAGCGGACCGCTTCGGCGAAAGGAGTGAATCCCGCGACGGACACCGCGGCCGGATCACTCACGGGGAGAAGAAGCCGAACGCAGCCCGCGTGGCCCCTTTTTGCGGCCACGGCCAAGGGCGTGCATCCCATGCTGTCCGGAACAATCGGCGCTTGTTTTTCCAAAAGAGCGCGCACCTCGTCATCTCGGCCCTCCAGCGTAGCCGCCATCAAGGCGAGCCCGAGAGCCTGTTGTTTTTGCGTGAGAGGGCGCTCCATGGGAGGCGCGGTTTTTTGCGCTTGCTCCGTCGTCGATGGCTGGGTGCGCGCGGCGTGCATTGAAGGCATGGATCAGGACCGGACGAAAAAGAGTTAAAATGGCTTGGCGGCCGACCGCGCGAGGATGCTCCGAGGGCTCCGCGGCCGAAGAATCAATACCCGAGGGCGCGAAGCCCCGCGCGAACCTTTTCCGCGGTCTTGAATTTGACAAATTCCACGCCCTTGCCATAGTCGCATTCGCAACCACCGTCGACCTGGTGGCTCAACGCCTTCATCAAGGGCAATTGCTTGCCGGCCAAAGCCGCGTCAGAGGCGTCAAAAACAAACGTTTCGTGCAGAGTGCCTTGAACGGTGTCGCGGTGGTTCACGTTGTAGTCGACCAACACGACGAAAAGGCGTTTTGCGCTCACCTCGGGGTTCATCAAGAAAATCGCAGCGATCGCGGGCGTGTCGCCTTCGGGCTCAAACGAGCCAATCAACATTTTTCGGATTGATCCCGAGGAAAGAGCGCCGCCGTCTTCCGCGGATGCCCCCAGAAAGAGATAGCCAAGGGCGCGCGTGTAGCTTTGAGTGTCTCCGGGGACCAAAAAAGATTGCGCGTAAAAAGCCGCGATGGCGGGCTTCCCGTCAAAGTTGGAAAAAGGAACCGCGGAGCCCAAAAGCATGTCTCCTTTGGCGGCTTCGCGCGACGAGAAGGCGTCCGCCGAGGCGATTTCGGCGCGCGAAGGGGCCGCGGAGGCCCGCGTGCTGGCCGCCATGGAAGGAGCGCAGGAGAACGCGAGCGCCGTGGCGAAAGCGAAGGGGGCGAAAATGGAAAAAAAAGCGTGGCGCAAGGACATGGACGGCCTCAAAAAAAGGGGGAGCGGCTCGACGCCGCTCGCTGAGACCTCGATTATATCGCGCCGAAAAGACCGGCGGAGAGAATCGCCCCCCCAAATGGTGGCCGGCGGTGTTGTTTGGGCGCGAAAAGAGCTCGACGATTTCTTTTCGCCTGATTCGCACGTGTTTCGCGAAATCGAGTAAAATGCATGCAGGGACGAAAAGGACCGCCGCCAGAGCGAGTCCGCGCCCACGAGGGCCATCCACATCAAACCTGAGAGCGCTCATCATGGGCAACGAAAAGAACAATGAATGCAAAAAAAAATCACAATCGCCATCGGCGGCGGAAATATTTTTTGATGCCGTGAAAAGCCAAAGCGTCGAGCGCGCCAGCGAGGCTCTCCACGCCGCGCAGAGCCAAATGGACGAGGCGCGCGCCGCCATCCGGCAAATGAGCCAGGAAGAACAGGGGTTCGCCATTTTGGCGCCGTTGATGCAGCGCGACGCCGTGGCGCTCGCCACCATTTTGTCTTTGGGGGTCGATCCCAACACTCCGATTTCCTCTTCGGGCACCACGGGGCTAATGCTGGCCATCCACAATCAAGACCAAGCCGCGATTCGCCTGCTGCTGCCTGTGAGCGACGTCTCGATCACCAGCTTGCAAGGCGTCAGCGCTCTGAGCGCGGCCTGCCTGCACGACGAGTTGGATTTGGAGTTGATCAAATCCATTTTGCCGATCGGCCGCGAATGGAAAGTCCCCAAAGAGGCCTCCTCAGCGCGCTGGATGAAAAGCCGAGAGCCATCCGCTCTGTGGGAGTTGGTCGAAACGGCCTCCGCGGGTTGGCTTCAAGCCGCGAAAATCGTGCTGCCGCATGTCGATGTCTTTGACGAGCATCGCGGCAGAACGGCCTTGGATCTGATGTTGGCGGGCGGCGTGGCAAGCGAAACCGACGCGCGAAGCTTGCGTTGGATGCGGGACGCGATGCAAGCGCGCGATGCGCAGCGAACCCAGAAGCTCATTGAGCGTGGCGTGCGAGAATTTCATCAGAAAATACAAAACATTCGAAAAACGGCGTTGCCAGACACCGACGGCGCCGCAGACCCAACAACCATCCGCATGGTCGCCATCGACCTGCGCGAGCGCGCCGAAGACATTTTTTTTGCGTGGGACGCCCTGGCGTCTCCGGAGATGAGCGAGGAGAGTTTGAGCCGGTTGCTTGAGATTGGCGCATGGATGCAGCGTTCTCCGCTTTTGTCCGCCGCGCAAAAAGAGGCCAACGCGTTGCGGCAAATCGTTGAAATGGAGGGCGCGTCAGTGTCTGCGGCCGGAAATGACGCGAAAAACCGCGAAGTCTGTCGCGCTGAGGCAGGAGAGGGCTGGGCTCGTCGCATTTGAAAAGACGCTTGGCGTTTTGGAGCCAAAAGCGGCTCCATGGTTTCAGGCAGTGAAGCGGAGCGGCGTGTTGCGTCGGAGTGTCCATCTCTGGGCGGATCACGCCGCTCCGAACCGAGTCATTTGCCCGGGGGCTCAGAGCGAAAGTTTCACGTCATCAAAGGCGAATGGAGCGTTTTGGAAAGGCGTCCGCGGGCGTTGTGAAGCCCTTTTCTTCCTGAACGCCCAGGACAAGGCCCCCAAGCGACTGTTTTTCGCGCCAAGCGCGCAAAGTCGGCATGATTTCATCCACGATTTTGCCGTCGGGAACCACAAGCTCGGCGGGGTCTGCGCCCATGACGAGCAAATCGGCCACGGCCCAATGATCATGAGCCGCCGCGAAGGAGTAGGCGGACAGCCCAGCGTCCGAGCGCAAAGACAAATCAGAAAGAGACGCCAAAATCTCCACGCACTCGCGCCTTCCGGCCAGCGCTGCGTGCATCAAGGCAGTGCGTCCAAACATGTCTTTGGCGGACAGATTCGTGGCCTTCGCCAAGGCCCAAAAACTCGCGTTGTCGCCGCCTCTGCAAACCGCCATCATGAGGGCGTTGACGCCTCGCCCTCGCGCAGGACTCGCGTCCGAGGCGCGCAGGGCGTTTGGATCGGAGACGGGCAACAACAGCTCAATGCCCGCCTCCCAGCCACTGTTCGCGGCGGCCATCAGACAAGTCAGGCCCCCATTGGTTGTGGCCGACAAATCCGAAACCGGGATCAGGAGCTCCACGGCTTCTTGCGAGCGGAGTGAAATCGCGCGCGAAAGGGCCGTCTGGCCATCAGGGCGTTTCGCGTTGGGATTCGAACGGGCAAGCAGAAAACGAAAACAACTCAAATCTTGCCCCATGACAGCCAGCATCAAGGGGGTGAAACCCTGTGCGTCGGCTTCCTCCAAGGCCTCAGGGCGGGCCGCGACAAGGCCCCGCAGCGATTGCAGATCATTGCGCCCAATCGCGCGGACGACACGATCGAAATGCTTGCTCATATCAGACCCTGCGAGCGGGGAGGCGCGGCGCTGAAAAAACGTCAGGCTCGGCCTTTCCCAAGCCCTCGCTCGCCAAAATCCGGCATGCGTCGTTGGCCGGCAGCCCCGTGGCCGCGCGAAGCGCTTCGCGCTCCAAGCGCGCAGCGACGCGCGGGAGCATTCCAGCCTCCAAAAGCTTTGGATTTTTATGCGCGAACGCCATAAGCCGGTCCAGGCTCACCACGGGAGAAAGCGCGTCCGCGCACTCGTGAGAGCGGTTGGCCACGCAGTGGTCAAAGGCGTCGCCCTTGCGCCAAGAATCCGGGGCGGGGCGCAATGCGCATTTGCCTGCCAAAAATTCAATGACCGCAGGCCGGTCGTTGACCGCGGCCGAAAAAAGAGGATCGCGCTCAAAAGACGCGGAGTCCGGGTGAGGGCCCGCGTCTTGCGGCTCGGGGGCGCTGGCGCAATCAAGCTGGGCCCACAAAAAACGCGTCATTTCCAAATCGCCGTGCGCTGCGGCGACAGACAGCGCGACCATGCGAATCGCCTCGCGAAGGTCCGCGGGCATGGCGTCAATCGACACGAGGGCGCAATTGCGGCTGCGCGCGTCAATGGCCGTCAACAAAATCACGGGCAACTGGGGGGCCGACAGCTCTTGGGGCACGGCCGCCAAAAGGTCGGCCAAGGCATAGGCGCAGTCCTGCAGGGCGGCTTCGGTGAGCAATCGGACGAGGCCCTTGGCGAAACGAACGCGCGCCTCGGGCTCCGAGACGTCCGCCAGCGATTGGCGAAGGCGTCCGCGAAAAAAACTTTCGTTGTCCGTGGTCAGCGAGTCGTTCAAGTCAACCAGCAAGGCGTCAATGTCCACCGGGCCCGCGGGGGCGGCTTGGGGCGGATGCTCGGAGGTCGAAGCGTCGTCGAAGTCGCTCATGGGCGGAAACCGTGAAGGAGCGCGGGAGCGCGGACAAGCCGGCGCGGCGGGAGAGCCCTCGCCCTTGCGCAAGAGCGACCAAAGAGGCCATTTTACACTGCGCGCGAGAAAAGAGAAAGCGCCCCGCGAAAAGGCGCGGCGCTTCAAGAAGAACGGAGGGGCGGCGCGCGACAAGGGCGACGGCGAAGCTTTGGGAGCCGCGTCCATGATCGCCCGCTGCGCGGAAACGCCCTGGCGCTCAAAAAGACGGGGGGCGAACCGGCCGCGATTGCGGAGCCTCGATCAGCGTGCCTTCGCGCCGGCGTTGGGCGAGCGAGTCGGCCATGCGTGTTTTTTGCTCGTCAAGGGGCGACAAGCGCGGAATGTCGATCGCGTGGACGCCTGAAAGCGCGATGAGGGATTTGGGGTCGAGCTCCACGCGCTTGGCGACGGCCTTTGGGTCTTGGTCAAAGGCTGAGGCGCATTGGACGGTCGCTTCCGCGACCTGTTCGGACTTGGGGTGGTCGGGGTTGGCCGCGCCCCAAAATTCGACAATCGCGCGCGCAAATTCGCGTTTGGCCACCGGCGACAGCGAGGCGTGGGCGCGCAGGGCGTCGACGCCGGATTGGCCAAGGGCCGCGGGTTGGGCTTGAAGCGCGGACGCCATCGCGGAAAAGTCGCGCTGGCCCGCGGGCAGCGTGAACAGAAGGCGCGCGTCGGACAACCGCGCGCCGTTTTTGGCCCACTGATTGGCGAGCGAAGCATGAAACGCGCAGAAAAACGCTTGCGTGTCGCCCTCGCGCTCGGGCAGGGAGCCCAGCAGCCCCGCCTCGTCGCAGTCAAGAACCGTGGGCATGGCGAGGACCAGGGCGTCGTGCTCCAAGCCCAACGCGTGCAAATGATGGCCGTTCTTGAGGGAATCGGGCGCGCTCGCGAGCAAGGGCAGTTTTTCGCCGTGCTCAATCACCGACCGGACCGCGAACGCAAGGCGATCCGCCATGAAAACGCCAAGGTCCTGAATCGCTTGGAGGCGCGCCGCGTCCGTGGGGCCAAAGCGCTCCAAGAAATCCGAGGGTTCCGCGCTCGCGCGAGCCTCAAACCAGGCATCGATCTCGATGGCTTCCGGCAACACGGCTTTTGGGTCTTCGCCGACAAATGCGTGCGCCGCGTTGCCTTTCCATTGCGCCGCGTCAAACGGGGTGTCGCTCGAGTCGAAAGACTTTTCGGCCTGGCGCTTGAAAAAGTTTAAAATGCCCATGGCAAACCTCTGATCGAAACGCCGCGCTGCGGCAGTGGAGCAAGTATAGACGTCGGTTTTTTGAAACCACAACGTAAATCGCGCGTTGAAAACATAATATGCGATCGGCGGACAGCCTTTTGCGCAAAGGCTTTAGCCCTTTGTATGATCGACATTTTTTTTGTAAAAAAGAGTCGGAATAGGCGGCAAAAAAGGGTCCGTTGGATTTGAAGCAGGAGTAAAAAAGTCGTTTTTGTTTTTTTGGAGAAAAAGGCGAAAAGAAACAAAACCTGGGTTTCCGGAAGGAGCGGGCCGCGATAGAATGGACAGAGGCGCAAACCGCGCTGATTTTCTGTTTCCAAAACCCCATGCCCAAAAAGACACCGATCCCAGCGGATGAAAACACCCTGGACATTCGCGTTCAGCGTGAGGCGTTCAAGCGACGCATGCTCGTGTTGCCGTATTTGTTGCGTGAAAGGAAAAACGAGAAGATTGGCCCTTTTTTGGACACGGTCGACTGGGACTCCCTGGAAAGCAAAATATCGGCCAGCGTGTTTTGGCGGATGGTCCAGTCGCCGTTGCGGGGGCTGGGGGAAACGGCTAGAGACGCCGAGCCGCATCGGACGAAGCGAGAATCAGCGCGCCTGGCCATGGATGCCCTGGCGGGGCACGCGCCCTTTCTTCGCGCCCTGGGGCGGCATCTGTTGCGCACCGAGTTTGGCTCGGAATACGCGGAAGCCATCAAGGCGCCCGTGCGGCTGGCCGTGGCGGCGCTGGCCGGACAGAAAGGCCTTGCCGCCGAGCGCGCCCTCGTGGAAAAGGCGCTCGAAATGAGCCAAAGCTCGGTCGATCAAGATCGACTGGCCCCCATGGTTGAATGGGTGCGAGCTTTCTCGGGCATCCCGATCGGCGAATGGATGACTCCGCGCCAAAAACGCGACATGCTGGACCAGTGGCTGGAATGCGCGGACGGTGTCGAGGGCCGCGACGGTCCTGTCGAAGGATTGGCGGACTTGTTGCTGGCCTTGGAGGGCGCGGGTTGGGTGAGCAAGGATGACTATGCCGGTTTTGTCCAAGAGGCGTTGCTCGATCGGCGAGAAGCCGGAGTGCTCGGGAAAGTGAGCGCAAGCGTGAAAATTCAAGCCATCTCGGCCCTTTTGGAGAGGCTGGGGCCCGCGGCCGCAGAAGAGCGATTTTTCCCTCTGTGGGTCGCCTCCGCCGAAGAATGGGCCAAAGCACGATCAAAGACAGACGCCGCGCCCCGCGCGCGGGCTCTCGCCAACCGCTTGTTCGCGCTCAACGAGGCGCGTGAAATACGCCTAGCCAGCAACGGGGGCGAGGCCGCTCCATTGACGCAACAGCCGCAAGGCGTCGCGCCCGAGCAAGAAAAGGACGGCGCCAAGGCCGACAAAACCACAAAGCCGAGAAGAGTTTGAAGAAAGAAAAACCCCGACGAAAAGAGAATCGGACGCGGGTCGCCCGACTGCCGGAAGCGGGGATTTGAATGCGCCGATCGAACGCGAAAGTCGGATATTTGGGAAAGGACTGAAAAGATGCTTGAAAATTCAAAGCCAAGGCTCAAAAGTTGCGCGGCCATGGGCGTCGCGGCGGACGACTCGCCGCGCGTGTGGTGGTCGGCCGAACGGGTGAAAGAAATTTTGTGGGAGTTGAACGGCCACGGGGAAAAACCAACCAAGGCCGCGCTTGCTCGCGCTCCTTGGGCGCGTTTTGACGCAGAGCTGGAATTGCCCGCGCAGCGCGACTTTTGGGGGGAAATGCGAAACCGCGTTCAAATGTGGGACAACCCATCCACCGCAAGCCCGGCCGCCGCGCGCGCGACCGCGTTGGCGATGAAGGCCGATGCGCCCTTCATGCAAGCGCTGGGCCGCTGGCTGCTGAACCATGAGCTTCGGCCAGATTTTTCGGGCTGGATCACGCCGGTTTTCTGGCGCTTGGATGCTCTGCGAGCCGTGGGCGGACCCGAGAGCCTGCACGCGACGGCGCAAATCGCGTGCGACTTGGCGCGCGCCCATCCGTGGGCCACGGGCGCGATGAGGCATTGCGCCGCCGCGGGATTGGGCGATATTTTGAGCCACCGCCAAAAAACAAAAATTTTGGACCAATGGCTCACCGGGCTGCACGCTTGCGAGAAAAGAGAAAATCCGGCGCAAAGCGCGATCGACAATCTCTCGTTGGTCGTGGGATTCGGATGGGCTGACCCGCGAGGCTTCGCCGACATGATGGACGAAATATTGTTGCGCCGAAAAGACACCTCGGCCGCGGCAGGGTTGTCCGTCCACGCGCGAGCGCTGGCGATCAACGCCATGCTGGACCAGAGGGCGGAGGATTTGGCGGGCGCCCCGCAGTGGACGCTGTGGAGCCGTGAAATTGGCGAGTCGTGGGCGCGAATAAAAACCATGGCGGTTCGGCCGTGGACGGGAATTTGGGGCGAGATTTTCCAAAAAACCCAAGCGCTCGACGAGGCGCGCGAATTGTCCTCGACAGTCAACGACTCCAAATTCGAAAACGCCGGCGAACGGGCGAACAATGCCACGTTGCCGAATGAAGCGCTGCGGGAATCGCTTTCGAAAAACGCCAGCAGAAGGCTGTGAAGACGAAAATTCGCCATTGGGCGCGTGGCCGCGGGCAGACGCTCGACGCCCTCCATGATAGAATAAGGGCATCAGAGGGGCGGAGAGACCGATCTCTGCCGCCAATTTTTTGCCACTTCTTTGTTGTCACTTCTTTGCCACGATGCCAGAAAACGAAAAAGACCCCTCCCTCGACGCCGCGCTCGCGACAGCCGCGGCGCTCAAGGCCTTCGCGCAGTGGTGCGAGAGCTCGCATCATGTCGCTTCCGCGCAAAAGCCCGTTTGGTCCAATGGCGCGGGCATTGTCATGGATGACGAGAGCCGAGCGAGGATGATCGAAAACAGAGTCGACTGGAAATTGGGGCGGTCATTGGCGCAAGCCTCGTGGCCCGAGCGCATTGGGGGCGGACGGGTTGGGCGCGAAGACTGGCGGGCCGAGCAAGACGCTTGCGACGTTTTCGCCTGGATGCAGGACATGCCGGACGCGCTGTGGGCAAAGCATGCTTGGATGGGAGAGTGGACGGCTCGGTGGCTCTTGGCGAGCCCTCCGCGAATCGACTCGAACTCGTCCGTGCGCGGCAGCGTCATGAGCCATTTGCGCGGTCCGCGAGCGGACCGGATGGCGTTCGTGCTGGAGCGCGCGTTGGGACGGTTTTCTTATGCCGACGCGATGTCGGACGACAATTTGTGCGAGGCGTTGAAAATCGCCGGAGACGGTGTTTTTGGCGCGCAAAGCCAGGCTGGCGAGCCCCTTCAAGAAACGACGCCAGAAACAGCCCCGGAGAGCCCGCGAAGCGATGTTTCGAGCCCCTCTTCAAGCGCTCTGTCAGAGAAGAGCTTCTTGATGGGGTTCCGCAAGCTTTTGGGGCCGGAGGGGATCGCCGCGATTCGCCGGCGCGAGCCCGAACTGTTCGAAGGCGACAATTTGGCTTTTTTCGTGGGCCGCGAAATTGACGAGGCTCGCTTGGCCCAAGCGCAGGAGGCCCTCGCGGGGCAACCCTCGCCAAAAAGCGGCGTCATGGGGCCCAACATCATCGCCCGCGAAGCGCAATGGGCTTTGCACGCCACGCGCTCCTCGCAAGCCGAGCGTCTGCGGACGGTGGTGAACGGCACAAAAAAGGCGCGCGCCGCGGCCGCGGCGGCCGCTTGGGCCGCAGCCAACGAAGCCGCGGGCGGGGATATGGCCAACGTCGAGCCGCCATCGCCCTCAAAGCGCGACCTGACTCCGCGTCGCGTGCCCACGGGCTTGTGGAGCGCGCTGTCCGCCGAGGCTCTTTGCGCTTCTCACCGGATCAGCCGATTGGAGCTCGCGCGAATGATGGAGAGCCGGCTGAACGAGGTCATGGAGGAGGCCGCGCGCGACCCTGAGGCCGCCTTGCGCATTGGCGACTGCGCGTTGCTCTCGCTTTTTGACGAGGCGGAGGGCCCCGGGCTCGCGGTCTGGCGAGCATTGCCGGACACCGCCAAGGAACGCCCCGCCGCGTGGCTGTGGAACTTGGTCCGCTCGCAGTGGACCGGAAAGGGGGCGCGCGGCCATGGCTGGGACGGCGCTCGCGCCGTGATGCGCGAAGCCCGGTGGAAGGGCGAGCCGCGCGAAGCCCGCGCCCAAATGCTGGGCATTTTACACGACGGGGGCCTGTCGCCCGAGTTTTTGAAAATGTTCGCGGCGGTGAACGATCGCTTCACGGTGCCGACGGACCCCGCGCGAGTCGCCGCCGTCTGGGGGGCTTTGGATTTTCGCTCCAAGCCCGATTCGCGCCTTCGGCAATCGCCCGAAGCGCTGGAGAACGCGTGCCGCGCGGCAGAGGCCTTGCTGAATCGCGGATTTGAGCTGGCTCCGCATGGCGTCGAGGGCGTCATGGACGCGCCCGGATTTCTTGCCCACGCCACGATGGCGTATCACCATCTGGGGGCAAAAAACGCAGAGATCGCCTCGCTGTTGGCGCGCTTGGAAGCGCGAGAAATCGGGCGGATTGTCCAGGAGAGCCACGTGCCGCAAGCGGCGGTTGCAACCGCTGCGACCGCGCAGGA
>Ga0105859_1000302_pt1 | contig 17788 bp, 13 predicted proteins | sample OrgsoiDNA_201063_FD_89684 | JGI IMG/M metagenome (GOLD analysis project Ga0105859, IMG submission 89684) | Permafrost soil microbial communities from the Arctic, to analyse light accelerated degradation of dissolved organic matter (DOM) -... | ecosystem: Environmental > Terrestrial > Soil >...
AGGCTGATCAAGCTGGGATTGAGCAACAATCGAGACCTGCGCGTGACCGTTTTGCAAATGGAGGAAGCCCGCGCCCAATATCGCATCGAGCGCGCGAACCTGCTGCCGTCGGTGGCCTTGGAGGGCGACGGGACGCGATCGCGGACGCCGGCGAACCTGTCGCCGTCCCGAACGGCCTTGGTGGCCTCCCAATACCAGGTCGGGCCCACGGCGTCGTGGGAGCTCGATTTCTTCGGCAAAATCCGAAATTTGTCCGAGCAAGCCCTGCAAACCTATTTCGCGACCGCGCAAGCCCGAAAAGCCGCTCAAATCGCTTTGGTGTCGAGCATCGCCGACCAATATTTGACCATGGTCGCCTATGACGAAATGCTGCAAACGACCAAGGACACCCTGGACGCGACCACGAACTCCTATCGGATCACAAAAGCGCAATTCGACGCCGGCACCGGGTCCGAATTGGATCTCCGAGAAGCCCAAGGAGCCATGCAGCAAGCCCAGGCGAATTACGAAAGCCAAAAGCGCTCGCGCGCGCAAGCCGAAAACGCCTTGGTGTTGCTGGTGGGGGCGCCCTTGCCCAACGACTTGCCGCCAGGATTGCCTTTGGCCGACCAAAAGCTGCTGGTCGATGTGCCGGCGGGGCTGCCGTCCGAGCTTTTGGAGCGGCGCCCCGACATCATGGAGGCGGAAGCCACGCTCAAAGGCGCGAACGCCAATATTGGCGCCGCGCGCGCCGCCTTTTTCCCGAGCATTTCTTTGACCGGAAACGCGGGCTACGCGAGCGTGAGCCTGGGCACCCTGTTCAAGCCCGGCCAATTGGCGTGGAGCTTTGGCCCGACGATCTCCGTCCCGATTTTCCAAGGCGGCCAAAACGAGGCCAATTTGGACTTGGCGAAGCTCGAGAAGAATGTCGCCATCGCCCAATATGAGAAAGCGATCCAAACCGCATTCCGGGAAGTCGCCGATGGCTTGGCAGCGCGCGGCACCTACGACCGGCAAATCGAGGACTTGCAGGGAAACGTCCAGTCGCAGCAACGCCGTTATGATTTGTCGAATCTACGCTATCAAAATGGCGTAGACAATTACCTGACGGTGCTCACGGCGCAAGAAGACCTTTACACCGCCCAACAGGCGTTGATTTCAGCGTCGCTTGCGCGCCAGACCAACTTGGTCGATTTATACCAATACCTGGGGGGCGGGTGGATTGAAAACACGGGCGACACGCCTGCGTCTGCCGATGCTCCGACTAAGCGCTCCGACAGGTAGTTTTTAACTTAAACAGGCCGGAAAACCTTGCAACATCGTGGCATAAATTAAAAACGAACACTTTGAGCACTTAGTCAGCATTCGGCAAAAACCAATCATCAATTGACTAAAAATTTGGCGCTGCGCTCGTCGAAGGGGAGGAGTGAGGCGGCGAGCTGATTTTAAGTATTGATGAATGGGGATATTGCAAGGTAAAGTTAAGTATTTTTTGATGAAATTTAATCACAGAAGGATCATTCACTGAAAGCACTTGGAACTGAGTTGCTTTCATAAACATGTCCAAACACCTTGCAGAGGATTCTTCTGTTGGAGAAAAATCAAATCGATCATATTCATGAGCGATATCCAATAGACGTGGCGATTGTGGATTAATACAATAAAGAGTTTCAAAAACCCTTGCCGCAGCAGCAGCTCGTGCTACTCCCGATGGCGTTTGCCCCAAGGCGAGCTCAGAAAGGCGAAGAGAGTCATCAAGGTAGCCGTTGTTAAATAAAATTTCCGCGTAAGTTTGCTGATCAAAGCGCAGTGGAAAATCTTCATCAATATGAGATAGGGCGACGGCGACAGCCAGGGCCCCTTGTTCAAGGTTATCAAAAGCAATGGCTTCACAAACGGCAAGCCTTTCGCCAGAGTGTAATGCCCTAAACGGACCCTGAGAAAATTCGAGAAGATCGTCCCAGCGCTTCAGCGTCATAAGGGAACGGCCAAGAAGAAGGGCTCCCTCTATATTAACAATAATTCGACCTTTTGTATCAAAAAAAAGTCGCGCCGACATTTCAGCGTCTTCCAAAAGGTGGGGGTTGCATATTTGAAAAATATGCCTGGCAATAATTAATGGTTTCCCTAAGGATTCGTAATTGGCTATAATTTCTTTTTTAGCGGAGTTGCTGTCTTTTCCATCAAAAATATCAATTTCGTATTGTGAAAGGCATCCGTAAGCAGAAAAACGATCGGTTTTATTTAATATTGAGAGCCAATTTTGAGAAAGATCTCTCCGAAGAATTCTTATGGCCGACAACGATGCATACTGCAGAGAAAACGGAAAAATAGGGCTTGTCTGGGCCGCAAGGCCATCATTTTTTTCAAACAGGGAGACACACTGGGCATGCCGCCCTTCTTCATGCAAGAGCATGACTCTGCGAAGGAGAATGTCAATTGTGGGAGCCTGAGATTCATTTGCAAATAAAGCTGTTTTGAAATCACCCGACTGAGCGGCAACAATTTCCACCATGTTTTGCACGATCGTGGAGTGGGGATTTTTTGCCGCCGCTTGACGAAGGCGAGGCAGTATCTCTTTTTGGCGACCAAAAACCATTGCTGTCGCCACAAAGATATCAATCAAATATTCCACGCTCGATGGCCAACCGGCGGCTTCCAGGGCTGAAAATGCCGCAAGAGCATCGGTCCACGTTGACTTAAGAGCCTCCACATTGTCCGCAGTGAGGGCTGGACTGCCAGTGGGCGATGGGAGAAGAGATTGCGGCAATGCAATGCCGGCCGCCAAAAAGAATCGAGCACGAGCTTTGAGAACCAGGCATAAATTTTGACTCGCGGATGAGAGGCGTCCACTCAGAAGAGCTTTTTCGCTGCTATCAAAAGCGTTCTGTGGAGAAAACGTGGCAGTGTAAATTAAAGCGCGAGTTGCATCGTTTTCCCCCTCAGGAAGCAGGCTAGTCAAAGCAAGAGCCTCTTGTGAACGACCTTCGGCAACAAATATCCGTGCTTTGATATTAAGTGTTGCAGGATCATCCGCGGTCAACTCCGAAAGGATAGCTGAGAAGTCAAAAGACTGATCGATGGAGTAGTTTGCGTGGAGCTGCGCCTCGGCCCATGCCGAAATATATTTGGGCACGGGAGAACGTTTCTTTGCCTTGCAAAAAGCTGACAAATAATCTTCCGTGGGTTTTGATTCTTCAAGCAAAAACTTACCCTGCATCACCCAATATTCAGAAAATTCCTGATCCGTCCCTGATGAAAGCAATACCGCAGCGTCATTCAAATGTTTTTCAAGTGTTTTCTTGTGGCCTGCACGCCGGGATCTATCGGCTTCAACGAGGTGCCAAGGCAGGGTTCCTTCTGGCGGGTGCGGCCAAATAAAATTTAAAGGGGCAGCCATAACCCCCATCAAAAGAGGCGTGGCCTCGGAAAAGTTTTGAATAATTTGTTTCGCCATACCGAGACGCAGAAAATTGTCCGATTCAAAGGTGTTATTCTCAATGATACGGTCAAAAAAAGCTCCTATTTTTGATTTTTCGTTGGCTAACCGCACAAAATCGGAAACATTCGTCGTCCTCGTGATAACGTTTTTTAATGGCACATGTAAGGTCGCCATCAATTGGTCATCAGGGATCGTGTCAATTTTAAGGCGTTCGCCTTCGTTGTGTATCCATACGTAATAAAGTGGACAGTTGCGCGGATCCGTATCTACCGACAGATCGCAAAGAACTAAAGCAACAAGTTCTGGCTCCGCGGCATACAGGCGGAGAGTGCTTGCTTTGATAGGAACGAAAAAATGTGTTCCGTCAGCACTTTTTTCTGGATTCTTTTTTCCTTTTAATTGAACTTTGAAGCCCCCAAATACCTGTCCCTGGTCTTCCACCAAGACATGGTAGTCGTATCCGTAATCATTCCCGCCCGCCAAGGTTGTTGCTTTCCACGATGATGGGATATTGGACGAAAAAGATCTTTCGGCTTCATCGCCGGTGCCTTTTCCATCTGAAACTTGTGGGAATTTCGCCATTTGCCCGTCCTGCGAACGTTTGTTGTCTATATTGAAAAGCCCGCAAAGATGCGGGCCTTTGAATTGGTGGAGGCGGCGGGAATCGAACCCTTATCTAAGGCTTTTTAGGTGAAAAAAAGATGATCGCTTAGAGGAAAGGAGGTTTAAATGTGCACATTTGTGCGAGTTAAAAATGCCGGTTATTTTTCATGAGCCATGCTTGATTTTGGAGAAGGATGAATGTAGCATGGTAACCATAAGGGCATAAATTCAGCCCCTATATTGCATTTCCCCTCGATGACTGGATTGTCGTCAATAAGGTGGGTGGGACACCAAACAAATGACGAAAGAGAGAGAAATGGACACTCACGACGCAACGAACTCTTTGAGCATTCACAGTTTTAGTAATCTGCAAGAATTCGTCCAAAAGGTTCGTCAGGAAATTGAAAAAACCACTTTCGACGATGTTGGCTGGGTGCTTGAAAACAAGTGGGCTCCACAATTGATGTCAGAGTTGTCCAACGAAGAACACGCCGGTTTGTTTCAAAAATTGGCCAATGGAACAGACAGCGATGAGAAATTATTGAATCGGCTGCAGACCGCTCTTTCTCTGGGGGCGAATCCGAATGCCCAATTTTCGGGGATGTCTCCATTGATGTTCGCGCTTCTCCATGATTGGCCCGCCGGAATTTCTTTTTGGGAAAACAAGTGCGACCACGCTGTTGTTTCCCCAAAGGGTTTTACTGCTGCGTGGCTGGCTTGCCAAAGAAAGACGTTGGACATTCCACTCATTAAGCTCTTTGCAAAAAGTCACCCTGTGTCGACAGGAAAAGACTTGCTCATGGCTATGATTATAAAATCAAGCTCGATTGAAGCCGTTGAGGCGGTTATTGACCAGTCAAATTTGTATCATACAGATCCAAATGATAATGCTTTTATAATTTTGTGTATGAAGGGGGCTGACGAAGAGGTTTTGGTAAAATTAGCTCGAGAAATGAAGAACAGAGACATCGATTCTGGAATTTTAATGGCTGAAAAATTAGCCAATCGCATGATCGAACTATCTATTGAAAGCCAAAATGAAGGAGGTGGAGGATTTGTAAAGTTATTCAAAGGGCTAGATATCCTTTATTCTTTTGGTTTGTTAAAGGATGACGTTAAAAAAAGGGTTGTTGACAGAGCCGAAGAAATTGGCGCACACATGCCGATGATTTTTGCCGAGAAAGAACAGGTGGTTTTGCAAGATGAAATTCCTTCGCAAAAACAGGGTGCCAAAACGGACCCATTGCCATCATCAAAAAACGACGAGATTGTATCAGCAAAACGAACTGCGCGGCGTATGTGAGGGGCACGGAGAAACGGTTTGAATGTAAATTGAACCAATAAGAAGATGATTCGCGGCACTTCTGCAAGATGCGGCTGTCTGGACTAATCAAAATTTTTAATAATACATAGAGCCGCGATTTCGGTGGAGCTCCGGAGAAGGAACGACCACGTCAAATTGAATTCGCAGAATTATTATCGCAAATTGGGGAAAAGGCTCCCGAGGAGATACAATGAATATCAAAAAAAACTCACTGAAAGAAATGATGAGAAAAAAAACGATTCATGAAAGAGTGGGGGTGTCCGACCATTTCGACATAAAAATAGTTCGAGGCTCCACCTCCTGGGCGTTCCTTTCCCTGTGTTATGGGTTGTTTGTTGCTATCGAGTTGGGGATTATTCAACTGCTGCCGCTGGGATTCCCTTGGGGATTGCTCTTGTTTATCGTTTTATTCGGGGGCACTGCGTGGTTAGTATTCTGCCATGGGCGATTTCAAGATTGGCTTATCACCATTAAAGTGAAACACCAAAGTCGTGCTCGATAGAAAATTGTGACCACGTGTTTGGCGCGCTAACGATGGGCGGGAACGAATCCCTTGGCTTGACAAACGCCATCGGCAATTGACTGTGCAATCGATCCTGGAATTAAAGTGATGGGATTTTTAGTGTGGTCCTCGAAAAGGAAGCCCCCTGACGCATCAAAGTCAACGACATCATCGCTTTCCGCCACTTCTTCACGACACTGAACATTCCAGTGTCGAAGAGCATACGCTATGGGACGCCCAGAATCGCTTGGCAGAGGGTGATCAGGAATTTGTTTTATCCAAAAGCTAACCCCATTATTTTGAACTCGAATCGAATCAGAATCAATTTGGATTGCAACCTCAGCTCCCGGGGCAGACACAGTAAGCCACGTTGGTGAGGAAAATGAATATCCAGAAAGGCACATCAATAAAAAGGCCACAAATGTTTTTTTCATGTTTGTAAGCCTCTACGTGGAAACAAAAAAATTATATGGAAAAAAGGTTGCTGTTGAATCACTTGGGGGGTTGGCGCGATTTCGTGATGATTTGAGGTTCCGCTAAAAAAAAGCCCACAGAAGTGGACTTTTAGTATGTGGTGGAGATGGCGGTATCGAAACCGCGTCCAGAAGACTGTTTGCTGTTGGCACTACACGCTTAGTCTTGTCATTTGATTTTAACCTTGGTGTCGCGGACAGACACGCTACACTTGGGCGATTCGCTTGATTTTCGACCTAACCGTCACGACTCCGGTCAAGCTTATCTGACTGAATGACCTCGCGCCGCGTTTCCACGTGTTTTTCAACTCAGACCCGTCAGCAGGTCAGTGCGAGGCTAGCGGCCCTTAGGCTGCCAGTGCGAACGTTTCGTCGTTTGCAGTTACGTTTTTGCTACGGGATTTACGAGGTCTTGGCCCCCTCGGCGTGCTCCTTCAGCTTCTTTTCCCCTGTCGAATCCATGTCATCCCCAGGAACGCCATAATGCCGCAGGTCTTTAATTGTGTCAAGCTTTTTCTGTGCATATGCGAATAATCTCTAAGAGTTGATATGGCTGCCGAGCCTTGCTGTTCGGGTCTCACGAAGTTCGGGGGGATTTACGGGAAATCCCCCGCGGCTTGTGTGGAAAAGGTGTCAAGCGTTAGAAATTATTCGCATGTGAATAAATGCATCAAAAAAATTGAACGGATTGTTACTACAGGCCACCCGTTTTTTGCTGAAGGAGCCGCTTGTGAAAAGTCGCAAGTTCCCGCAACCGATCGCCAGAAAATATGACTTTTCGGCGCGGATTGGCCGCCAAATCCAGCAGTGTCAGATTTTCGGCATCGAATCGCACCGTCTCTTCATTTTCGTTCAGGCGCTCAACCAAGGCCTGGAAGGCCATCGCGGTGTCAGCAAAGGCCAAATACCAGTCCGGCTCTTCCGTGTCTTTTGACAGTGAGACCGCGTGAGAGGCCGTTTCTGTCGGCACAACAGGCATCTGCGCTTTGACAATCTGCAGTTGACCTTTAAGGCTCGCAATTTCCGCCCGGGCGTCCAATAGCTTGGCTTTCAGCAATTCCGGACTTGCGTCCTTGTCTGCGACGGTGGAGGCGGCGCCGGGCTGCTCAGCCAGATGAAGGAGCAAAATTTTGAGATAGCGGGAGCCGCGGCGGGTCAGCGTTGTGCGGTGCAGGTTGGTTGCTTCGGAGATATCGGCGACCAATGAAGACAATGTGGGATAGGAAACGCGTCGTTTGCGTTGTTTTTCCAAAAAATGTTCGATTAAGCGCAAATTGGCTTCAATCTGGGCTTCTCGAGATTTCGCAAAATTATCCATTCCTTTTAGGGCGCTCATGAATTTTCCTTAGAATCTGGGCCATCCAGAAGGGGATGTCGGCTGACAGCGATTGAATTGGCGCCAAAAACTGGCGCGGAATCCAGCATTTCCGAAAAATCCTGGCTGGTGAGGCCTTTCGCTTCCGCCATGGGCTTCACCAGGCTCGCAAAGGCTTTCAATTCATCAAATTCAGCAATATCCAAATTGGCGGCCTCTTCGAGCCGACCAGCCTTCGCCAGAAGGATTCTAACGTATTTGGCGGCCTTGGCTCGCAGGCCATCGGACTCCAAGGTGGGATAAGCATTGGAGTCGGCGATCCGTTGAAGGAAAAATTCACTTTCCTTTTGATTGCGGGACACCCGCTCAAGCTGCAAACGCACAATTTCCGGGGTATGGGTGTGATACGACGGCGAGTCGTCAGGCTTGGTTCGGCGAGCTTGGTCCAGCAGTATTTGCTCCGACAGCTCCCATCCCATCAGTTCTTTGGCGTCCGTTTCCATAGAGCGATGCAGCTGATTGGCCAACTCTGGCTCGCTGTCGCCGGCTGGCAGGTTTGCGCTGCGGCGAGCACAAGCGCGAATGTTCTCATGCAACTCATTTTTCTTTGCGGCGATCCCGGGCAAATGATCCACGCATTTAGCCGCCAAGGGGCATAAACCGCAACGTCGAAATCCTCCAATTTTGGCCACAATATCTGCCGGGCATTGATTGCCAACCGGGCAGACATGCGTTGAGTGCCATTTAATCAGGCTGGCGGGACTCTCGCGGAGGAGCGCCAAGGCATCCTCGTCCGCCGTGTCCAAGTCTCCGGTTGACCAAAAAGAAACACCGCCAATAAAATTAAAGTCCGCCAGCGTCGATTCCCTATCTTGAGTGAATGCTTGGCGAAGAGAGCTTCCGGGGACTTCCGAGTGGATATAAGCGGAAGAAGACCCTTGGGGATCGTATTGCATGAGCGTTTGTTCTGCGCGCTCGAGCTTCGCTCGCAGACGACGCTCCGAAGGGACTTGATAGTGGTTGGTTGTGACGGTGCTTGCATGTCCGAGCTGTTGAGCGATGTCAGAAACTTCCATATCGCCATCCCGAAGAGTGGCGTAAGTCGCGCGGCAGGCATGTGGAGAGTTGATCGCTGCCCAGGTGAAGGAGCAGTAGGCGCCACCATCCCGACTTTTTGTTTCGATGGGCGTCACGCCATCGGCGGCGTATTTGGGGGTTAAAACGAGAAATTCCGTTGGCTCTGAATCAATGACCGGAACGCCAGAGGGCGCCTGCGCAGAGAAACCAACGCGAGAGTTGAAATAGACCTGAAATCCTGCCAAGAGCTCTTTCCAATAATCCGAATAGGCGGCGTCACTATAGGGCGTCAATTTGTGGGGCGATCGAAATAACGGCGCCACAGAAGCAAAACGGGTGTTTTCTCTGTTTTCGTAAGGAACCGCCACGATAGTGTGATGATCTCCCAGAGATTCTTGAAAATATTGCTCCGCGAGCAATGAACGGCGCAAACGCCACGAAATATATGTCGTCCACGCTTGATCCTTGCTTTTGTCAGTGTTCACATGCATTTTCGTGAACATTTGGGAGGGTTGCGAGGTGTAAAGCTGGCCAATCGGATCCGCCCGCAAATTTTCAGAATCCCATTTTTCTCGATCAAGCCATTGGAGAGCTTGCCCCCGAAGTCCCGTCTCAATGAGCCCCATCAGCATCCGCACAAGGCCGAGATGGGGAATGCGCCGCAATAAAACCGCCGTTGACGGGCCTCGATTGATGCGATGCCCGCTCACATACAATCCGGCGACGCCAGCCGGATTAAATTGGATGCTCCGATTGGGAAGCATAAAAACCCCAGGAATCCAACGAACAGGATAATTTTTGCCTCGGTAAGAGACATACGGAATATAGCCATAGGCCTCCGTGTCATACCCTTGCGGTCGCGAGGATTTGATATCAGAAAAGAGATCAATCTCGTATGCTTGTTGTTGTAAAAATTCTCCAAAGCTTTCAACCGCCTGGGAAAACAGGACGAGATGCGGAAAAACCTGTTCGTCGAAAGGTATTTTGTTTGTTTTCGTGCGTCGTCGAGACCGTTTTTTGTCGAAATATAACCGAATCGGATTCGCCATGCCCGGAAAAGCCACCGTCGCATCGTTTTCAAAAGCCGTCGCGACAAACTGAAAAAAGCGCTCGATGTAAACAAGAACCGTGTTGAACGTATCCGGGGTGGGGCGGCGGAAGGCCAGCATTTCCAAAAAGGTCATGGGCAGTTGATGTCCTTCGACCAAAGAGGGCGCGTCGGACATATCCGATCGAGCGACAAACAAAAAACGAGTGAAGTCTTTTGGGGCAAGAGGGAGATCAACCTTCGCATCCGGATGAAGTTCCTTCCACCACGGCAAATAGTTGAACAAGTAGTCGCCAAGAATATAAAGGGCGTATCGAGGATCTTTATTGGTCTCAATGCCGTTTTGAAAGCGATGAGCCAGCCATGCGGTCATCGGCTTTCTCCATTTGAGAGACAGCCTGTCAACGTCAACATGCTCGCGCCCCAAGTAGGGCGTGGGCTGGCTTAGCCAATCGCCAGAGCGAAACGGCTGGGCCCTATTGCTCATATGCCGTTTGAAGTAGGTCTCGCATGAAAGAAGTGTGTTTTCTCGGGCAAGGTCAATCAATATTTTGGCCAGCGAGGACTCCGGAGGCTGCGCGGCCTTTGCCGCGCGCTTGGTTGCTGCGGCCGCTCGTTGACGAACCCGCCTCGCCTCATGTTGGGCCGGGGTCTCAATTCGAATTCTTTTTGGGGTTTTGTGCGGAGGCTGGTGAGAGTTATTGGTCATGGGCGTCGTCAGAAGAAAGCTCGGAGAGCATTAATCGTTCAAAATTTGAAGATGGAAGAAGAGCCGATGGACTGGCCGCGACGGCCCCCAAAAGAATGTGGTCGTGTTGAGCAAGCCGGTTCAACAGAGCTGCCTCTTTTTGGCGCGCATATCGACGAGTTGAGGCAATGCTTTTATGTCCCATCAACATTTGCACTTCTGCTTCTGTGAGGCCGGGTGTGTTGTTGCCAGGGACGAAAAAGTCGTTGAACATGAAAACACCGTAGGCATGTCGCAACGAGTGCTGAGTCCAGACGTATTTCGGCGCCATTGGCGGCCCGGGGATGTTCGCCCGTTTCACCGCATGAGTGAACGATTCGTTGAGCGCCGCGTCAGAAGCCTCGTGATATGGCCGCCCTCGCCGCGTCGGATCGACAAATTGAAAAACATAGTCATTGTGGTCGCGGGGGAGAACATATTCTTGCTTGCGATACTCAGAAAGAGCCTCAAAAAACATTTGGCGGTAGGGCATGCGCAGGTAGGTCCATGAGACGCTTCGCCCCTTGAATCGCTGGTGGCGTGTTGTTTCTGGGATTTGACGCCCATATCGCTTAAAGTCAGGGTCCAAAACATAGACCAGCTGTTTTTCAAAATCGATTTGATGCCACTCAAGGTTCAGCGCCTCTGATCGCCGAATGCCGCTTGCGGCCGTCAGAAGCCAAAGGGCTTTGTCTCGGCAATTTTTAGCGGCCTCCAACAACGCAGGAAAATGCTCCATAGGGAAATCCAAGACCTCGGTGTCTCGTTGGCCGGCTCTGAACTTGGGCGCGCGAAGCCCCCGAGGGCGCGTCAACTCCTCGCCCCGAAAGCGAATCACCGAACCAAGAGAAGACGCCAATTTGATGTTTTTTATTTCCTGTGGAGAAAGTGCGTTGCATCCAGCCAAAGCCTCAATCAAAGGGCGAGAGTCAACCAGCGCTTGGTGAACAATGCTTGGATCTATTTTGGCGCGCAAAATAGCAATTTCTTGCGCCTCTTGCTCCAACATGGAGGAGAGACGCAGAAAAATATTCAGCGGCGCGATCGTGTTGGCCCAGCTATTTGGGGCTAGAGGACGAATGCCTAGCTTTTTTGCCACTGCACGCAAAGCTTGCTGGCGAGCTTCATCCCCGGGTTGGAAAGTTAAAGCCGCCCCTTTCTTGTTCCCAAAAGTGATCCCTTCACCATCTCGAAGCAACGCGATGTAGTGGTCGATCGCTTCATTCACTTGGGCCCGCGTGACGGCCCCCTTCCCTAAAATACCAATCTCGAAAAGAAAATCGAGAAATCGGGAAATGACCTCGCAGTAGCGTTTTCGTGTGGCGAAGCTTTCATCCTGAATTTTCTTCGCAAATGAAGAAAAAGCCGCAATGGGCTGACCGTCTGGATCCAGTAGGCGCCAGCTGTCAACACCGTCAATTTGAACGGGCTCCCGAATAAGATTTCGAAGACTCATGACTCACCAAAGAGAATAAAGACGCACTTCTAAAAAGAGCGGGAAGCGTTGGCAAAGAAGGGGCGGGAAGGAAAATAAAGATGCACACTTATAAAAGAAAACAGCCGGACAGCAAGTGTTTGATGTGATGAGCAGACGAGGGGGGCTTTTAGCGGCATAAAAGGAAAAGAGGCCAAGAAGCCTCTTTGATTGCCTATTGAGTTTCAATTATAGCAAGACGCCGCTGAAGAGTCGCTCGTTTCCCCCTTAGGGCATGGCCAAGTTCTATCCGCACTAATTCTATTACCTCAGCTGGTAAGATGCCTTGTCGTTGAGCAGGAGGGATTGCGTCCAGGCATTCCTGGAATGATTCTACAAAGGGCGAGAATTGACCATTCTCAAATATTCTTCGTGATAAAAGCTGATCAATATTTTCTTTGGGAAACGCAAAAGCCAGCCCGACGAGGCTACTGACGAAGGCAAATAAATCATCAATAAACTTGATTTGCTCATTCGTGCGTTGGCGCGCTTGGTCTTCCGGAAACGAAGAAAAAGACAGGGTTTTTATTGCCGCCTCGCAATCACCGGGGCCTGAAAATTCTCCGCAGCGGTCAATGGCTTTCTGTCTTAAAAAAACGCTAACGGCCAAACTAATCGTTTGAAGTTTAGCCGGCTTGATCCTATTGAAAATCGTTAAAACAACTTGTGTAACATGCCCAACGAGATCCGATGGGAAAATATTTAGAGCGGAAACGGCTTGGTGGCACGAGTTGGCATCCCATGATGGATTTTCGATGGCCAATAGGAAAAATTCTACGGCGATAGACTGTTCGATCATGCTTTGGTCAATTATTTCTTGAATACTGTTCATAGAAAATCCATTTGGGTTGTGTTGCGAGAGAGAGCGGAAAGGAAAAACAGGATTATTCAGTGGGCGACAATTGTTCAAAATTTGTAAATCAACGCGGCCGAAATAGCTGAATGTTTTTTGGATTGCCGACGCGGATGGGATTATGCCAATCACCACCAGCATCAGAAGATATGGCGATTTCGTAAGGCACACCCGGGAAAATAGCCAAAACTAGCGGCCCATCGGCCACTCCCGCAGAGGAGACCATTTTGAGCGGATTTCCAATGGTGGCTCTGCATTGATCCTTGTTCGATTTAAATTCAATCGAATAGATTCGGCGATCGGGTGGTGCTGGTCGCGCCCCCACCGCATACGCCAATTGGACGTAAAAGTTTTCTGTGTCTGCGGCAGAAACAAGAGGGATAAAAAAATCAAGATCAGAAGTCGAGGACATAAGTAACCTTGCGGTGAGACGCGGCGGGCAAACAGGAGATAAAACGCAACGAAGGGGCGTGTTGGCATAAGTCCAGAGATACCACTGTGCCCGATTTTGTGGCTGCTGTGCGCACAAAGAATAAAACGGGGAACGAGAAGATGGGTAAGGCGTGCGGTTCAAAATAACTATGCACAAAGCAAGGATTTAGATAAGAACCCGCGTCCAGAAAACTGTCTACCGTTGGCGCTACACGCTTAGTCTCGTTGTTTAGTTTTAACCTTGGCGACGCAAACGGACACGCTGCGCTTCGGCGATTCGCTAAATTTTCGACTTTTCCGCCACGACTTCAGAAAAGCTTATCTGACTGCGGTTACCCCACAAAGCATTGCTGTTTGTCTTGCGACCATGGCCCGTCAGACGACCAGTGTGAGGCTAGCGGCCTTTAGGCTGCCAGTGCGAACGAGGAATCGTTTGCGTCTATCAATTTCCCACTCGATTTACGAGGCTGTGAGCTCCTCGGCGTGCTCCTTCGGCGTCTTTTTCCCTGTCGAAACCAGGATCGCCCCCAGAAAATGTAATATTGCCCTTTCAGTTAGGGAAAGTCAAGCTTTTTGGCGCCGATTAAAGGAGCCGCGAATTTCTCAATGCGCCAAGTTGGCCTTTTCAAGCCCGAGGCGTTTCTGACTGTCGAATCCAATTCACCGTTCAAATTCCATCATTTTTTTTGATAGTCGCCGGCGAACAGCTGCTCCGGCTGGCGGCGGGTCTTAGCCGCACAATGGATTGTCACACGGGGTTATGCAGGATCGAAAGTGCCAAATTGCCCTTCGGAACCGCCACTGCCGCCGAGGATGGCAGACTCGCGTCCGCCCCCATCACGCCCACCAAGGATCGTCTCTCTCGTCGCAATTTTGACCGCGCCAGTCGATGAATCCTCAGCGTCCAACCCATTCGCCTCCAATCATGCGTCACTTTTTTTCCTCGCGTTCTTGCAGGCGCGGGGAAACCGACCGACGCTTGGCTCGAATGGCCTTGCTCTTTTCCAACTCGACGAGCGCGAAGGCGCTCCTCTGTCTTGAATACAAGCCCCTTGCGCGCGATGGCGCAGGCGGCTGCTTGATGCACTGTCATGTTGTAGCCAAACGCGAATTTGGCTTGGCCAATCACACTCGTGTAGGCTGGATCCACTGAAATTGCGGTCGCTCCAACCCGCGCGCACCGGCGAACAAGCGTCGCTGCGAATGTCGCATAAGCGAATTGGGACAGCATACGAGCATGACGTTTGCCGTTTTCTCGCATTTTGGTTTTCTTTTTGCGGAAATCCAGTTCTTCATAAAAAAGAGGAATTCCCATTTCTTGGGCGCGAGCAACGATTTCCTTGGCCGCTTCGCCCATCAGGGCCTCCACCTGATGCCTGGATTTTCCACCGGTGTCCAATGGAATGTCTTTCCACATCGCTGGATTTTTTGTGCGAACGGGATTTCCAAATCGGTCGACCCAACACCACGAAACATGTTTGGAGTTCAGGTCAATGCCGATTCCGCCGTTGTCCACAAGCGGCGCCATAGGCGCGACTTCGGGCTCAAAATTGGCTTGCGCTACCCATATTTCTCCACGGCGAGCATTTTTGCGCATCAATCGCCAAGAAACGCCAATCACCGAAGCCGGTGGAACGCCCCCCACTTGAATCGTCTGGGCGGCTTTCGCCGCAATGGTGGCTTTGGATTGTTTGGTGAGACGCCATTGGCAAGCGTCCAACACTTCGGCATGCCCACGCCGGAAATGTTTCAGATAAACAATCAGCCATTTGCCAAACTGAGCGTCCATGACACCAGGCAATTTAACCCGCAGTTCAAGCCAATCTTGCGGTTGGGGTTGCGGGTTTGTGATGTTTGGGTTTGTAAGGGTCGCCGACTCATTGCCGTGGCTTTCGTCGTGCGATCCAACCAAAAATATCTGGTTGGCTCGGGCTTTGCGCCACATTTCGCGCCATTCTTCAAAACTTAAAAAGCCACTAACCTCCCAATGCAGACGAGCCTCAAAAAGCTTGCGGCCACCAAAACACAAACGAGGCCGGTAATTTTTGATATCGTAGTCCAATTTGGTTTTTCTGGATTTCAACCGTTGAACATATTCTCTTTTCGCTTCGACGATCTCTCGCAGCCTTTTTCGCTCCGCGCGAGCGCGAACCAAGCAGAAATTTTCGAGCGGCTTTGGCTTTTTTGTCGGAGGCTTTCCCGCTAGATTCCGGGCTTTGTTTTTTCGACGCCAAGCGAGATCCTGATCGTCTTTTGCGATCGATGCGTCGATCTTTTTGATCCAGCGTTCGATTTTTTTTCCCGCGGACTCGATTCGGCCCGCGAGACTCTCCGATTCCGATTGCATGGATTTCATGCTGCCATCGATTTGGCCGTCTATGCCAAGTCGGATGCTCGTGAATTGTTTGCTGGTCAAAGCAAAGCGATTGACAACCATTTTGCGCAAATCGCTTCGCGAGGATTTGTCAAAAACGAACTCTTTGAAATATCGCCGCCCCGCTTTGTTAAAGATTTCAGCCATTTCTGCGAGCGCGCTCTCGGTGGCGGCCAGCGACAATACATTGCCCTTGCTGTCGCGTCCTCCAATGATGAGGGTCTCGTAGCTGATCATAATATATGGGAATAAAAGAAAGAGTGTTCGAGTTGCGTTCGGTAAGGCGCCAACATAAAACGCCATCCAATGACTGTCAATAGAAAAGCTAAAATAGCTATTAGTTCAGGCCTTGCGGAGACTGTTTTTTAGCGATAAAACCTCATCACGCAAAAGTCGCGAATTTGATCGGCAGTGGCCAAAATATCGATTCTGATCGCGCTGGAGTCAAGCCCGAAACCCTTCGACGTGTAGAAGACCCCTTAAAAATGCCACATGACTCCCAAGCGCCTCCAAACGCAGAACCGCGCGCCAGCGAAGTTTTATGGTGGCAACTCGACGGTGGTTGGGGTCCTGTCGGGCCGCAAGCCGCGACCATGCGGGATTTCGCCGCATTGACGACGATTCTGTCCACCCAAAAGAATCTAAGAATTTCCTCGTGGAATTTGGCGCGAGAAATGAGCCGCCACCAGGCGCAGAACGCCCAGCGGGAGCGGGCGCGCACCGTTGGATTGTGCAATATTTTCGTGTTCTGGCGTTTTTTGCTGAGCGGTGTCATCGTGTTCGCCCCGGGACTCGCTTTTTCGTTGGGGTTTTCACATGACGCAAAAATGGCGGATTGGCCCCTTTTCGCCGTGATTTTGTCTGGTTTTAAATTGAATGTCACTGACGATCACTGGGGGGGTCGACATGACATGGGCAATGGGCGGATGGTTGGCCGGTTGGTCCGCGCTGTGGGTGATTTTTTGGGCCGCGAGAAAAATGTGCGCTATTTGGACTTTTGCGCGGGTCGGCGCTGCCGTCTTTTGCTGGCTCAGAGGGAGGGCTCTCAAGTTATTGGATGGATTGTTGAAGGCTGGCGGAGAGCTTCCGAATGACTGGAATGATCGCGTGAAAGAAACATCTCCAACTTTCATGGGGGAAACGCCCCAACTTATCCACATGTCATGGCCCGAATTGCTGCGCGACGATTGCATTGGACCTTACACGGACGCTGTGCTGGAACTCGGAGACCTGGGGGGCCTAAGAATCCTGGGGGGCGGAGATTCCCGCACGTCGCAAAATCGCTTGTGTCAAATAAAGCGTCGGCGCGATTTGCGTCACAAGTTTTTGAACTGGCCTTTCGTGGCGATTGCCATATGTTGCCGGCATGTTTTCCGTTTCTTGGGATCCGCGGCCACCGCAAAAAATCGCGCGCGCGCTATCGCTGCCACGCAATGCATGCAGGACTGCTTTCGCCGTCGCCCGGTCGCCCCGGATCGCTTGCAACGCACAACGCGCTGGATCGAAAAGCAATTTAAAAATCAAGAAAAAAGAGCCGAGAAAATTGAAAAAGCAGAACGATCGGCACGTCGAAAGGATTGGGTGGTTCATTTTTTTGCCAATTCAAAGCGCGCGGCCCCAAAAGATCAAGACGCGAAAGCGCGGAAGACCGACTGGCGCAAATCCGGCGGCCAAGGTATAAGTCCACGGACCTGCAAAGGGCGGCAAACAACATTGGTGGACAAAAAATGCGGAGGCGGCGATGGCGTGGGCGGGCGTGATGCATGGATTGGCGCGAATTTTGCGAGCAATTTGGATTTTCAGAAAAAGCGCGCAAGAGCAAGAAGTTTTGGCTAAAACTAGAGCGTCAGCGCTGGTCGAATCTTCTCGAAGGCGCCACTGACCCTGGCGAGCCAGAGCGAGCCAATAAACCCAACGGAAAAGGACAACGGCCTCGTTTGGGCTTCAGTGTCGACACGCCCAATCGCGCAGGTCGCCCCCGGTCGTCTTGGCGATCAAATACGCCATTCGTCGATCGAAAAGCCATCTTCTGGAAAAGAGCCTTTGGCTGGAAGCTAAAAAGCCTTCTTTTTGGTAGAATGGGGATCCCCGGAATCCATTTGGCGTGCTCGCAATGATCTTCACTCCCGACGGCAGCATCGATTTCACGTCTCTGACGGAGTCCG
>Ga0105859_1000314_pt1 | contig 17184 bp, 14 predicted proteins | sample OrgsoiDNA_201063_FD_89684 | JGI IMG/M metagenome (GOLD analysis project Ga0105859, IMG submission 89684) | Permafrost soil microbial communities from the Arctic, to analyse light accelerated degradation of dissolved organic matter (DOM) -... | ecosystem: Environmental > Terrestrial > Soil >...
GAAATCGCTGCGCGCGATTTCACCCAAGCCCGCGCTGCCGCCCGAGTACAAGGCGCTCGATGCGATCAAGGAATTGCAGCAGGCCGAACGCGTTTATCTGCACCGCACCGCGTTCGTGCCGCCGGCGATCAAGGAAGACAAGCGCATGAGCGGCGACATCGTCGGCGCGCTCAGTTACAAGCGCACGCAGCGCACGGCCAGCGACACTGTGCCTTCCGATGTGCGCGAGCTGATACAGGCGCTGGCCGGTGACGGCACGCTGCCGGCGTTGTGGAGCAAATCGGCGCGCGAGGTGATCGCCGCGCACATCGCCGGCGATGAGGCGAAGCTGGCGGCGCAACGCGCGGTGCAGGATGTCGCGGACGGCTGCATCGCCTGTCGCGGCGTGCTGCGCGCCTATCTGCGCGATACGCTGACCGACGTGCCGGTGCTGCTGCAGGCGACACCGTCGGCCGACACCACATTCCGCCAGGCCTGGCGCGGCAAGGAGCAGCCATGATGGCCGGTATCGCTGTACTCATCGCTGGCGTGGTCAGCGCCGCGCTGTATGCGCGCAAGCGCTTGTGGAATAACGGCTTGCTGGTGCTGGTTGCCGCGATGGCGCTCGCTGCGATGCTATCCAATTTCAGCCTGCCTGCGGACGGCGCGAAGACGGCCACCATCAGGACCGATGCCGGTGATGTGGACGACGCGGCGCTGCTGGCAGTAGCGCAGGCGCATGTCGTCGCGCTGACTGGCGACGGCTTGCGCGAGGCGCAATGGCGCGACCTGCCGGCACGCTCGCTGCGGTGGACGCCGCCCGAAGCCGACGTGCTGCATCTGGATTTTCCGCGTTCGATTCCTTTGGGCCGCAGCTTCACGCTGACGGCGCGTCGTTCGCGGCCGCAGGCTGGATGGCGTTTGCAGCTGCTGGCGGAGAACAAGGAAGTGATCGCCGAGGCGACGGCCAGCGGCGCCGCCGCGCAGTTGTCGTTGCAATGGTTGCCACCGGTGGCGGAGGCGATGGTGTTGCAAGCGCGCCTGCTCGATGCGGCCGGCAAGGCGATTGAGCAAGGACCGTTGCCGTTGCAGGTGCGGGATGCGTTGCCCTTGCAGATACTGGGCCGCTTTGACGCGCCGTCGTTTGACGCGCGGACCTTGAACCAGCTGCTGGTCGATGGCGGCGCGGTGCTGGACTGGCAAGTCACGCTGGGCAAAGCGATTGCACGCAGCGAGACGGCACGGGGCGCGCTCACCGAACCGAATGCCATGCTGGTGGATGCGGCCTACGTCGAGCATCTCAACGTGTCTGCGCGCGCGGCCTTGCTGGCGCAGGTTGCGCGGGGTTTGCCGTTGATTGTCCTCGGCGAAAATGCCTCCGATGGCGCTTTCTGGCAGCGCGAATTCGGTCTGCATTTACACTCGCAATCAGCGACGACGGAGAAGGAGGACACGCGCCAATTCAGCATCGGTACGACTTCATTGGCGATGCCGCCAGCGGCCCTGAATCCCGATGACAAGGCAGCGCAGCCTTGGTCAGTGCTGGCGGCCGACGGTAAGAAGTTACCGTGGTTGTGGCAGCGCAACTGGCAAAAGGGCCGCCTGATCTGGCTTGGCGTGACGGACTGGCACCGCTATGCAATCACCGCGCCGAACGCCCTGGCCTTGTGGTGGCAGGGCGCGCTCGATCAGGCGGCGCTGGGCAGTCCGCAAAAAGTGGCATGGCAATTTCCCGATCCGATGCCGGTGCCTGGATTGCGCAGCGATATCTGCGCGCAAGGCATGGCCGCCGGCGCGCCAGTGCAGGTCGACGGTATGCCCGCCGGTGTATGGCAAGCCCACGCCGACAAGGCCGATGCAGTGTGCATCGCCGTGTGGCCGAAGCAAGGCGGCTGGCTCAAATTCGGCAGCGGTGCGCAGTCGGCCATGGAATACGTCTACGCCAAATCGGACTGGCCGACATGGCAGCAGGCCTTGCGACGCGACGCGACCGCGCAATACGCGGCGCGCACACCGACAGCCGAAACACCGCAGCGCACGCCGCTGCCATCGGCGCCATTCGGCGTCGTGTTCGCGCTGGCGATGCTGTGTCTTTGGTGGCGCGAGAGGCGCTGATACAGCATGATCGTGAGTGCGCACAGATCACGGTGGCGAAGAACGTCTGGTGGTATGCTTGGAAAATCCGGAGCAGATAATCATGACAAGCGTAGCCGATACGATAACGTGGTGCGATTCAGCCTTACTGGAACAATTGAATGAAATTGGGCAATTAGGCGAGGATTGGGATGGCTATGGTGCCGCCGGTATTGATGCTGCTGTTATTGCACACGCGCGTCGTATATTACCGGACCTTACGCCACCGCCGGATGCCGTCTCGCCCAGCGTCGCCGGGACGGTGCTGATTGAGTGGGACGCGGCGTTTGGGGCCGCCAGCCTTGAACTTGGACGCGATTCATTCAGCCTCTATACATCTGCAACGATGGGAGACGCCATCCTGCTCGGGGGCGCCATGCGGGAGTTTAATGTTGAAGACATTAACTTTGCGGTTGCGGCAGTGGTGGCAAGAACAATCCCGAAGCCTATGGACAGTGGCAGCTAGCGCATGGGTGACGCGCGCGTGGCTTAAATCGATACCCACAAATATTGCGGATGACGAGGTTTCAGTGAGCCGTGGACGCTACGTACCATACTGGCTTGCCAAGGCATATGCGTAGCGTTGGGTTCAGCAAACCAATGTGACGCCCCCAAAAGTTTACACGGGATTGGCGTTGATTTCGGCGCAGGCGGTGCGGCGCCTCGGAGCCGAGGTAGTCGATTCGCGCGAGGAATACGATGGGCATGCAGACATCAAGCATGGTGTCGTGCGCAGTCGAGGCGAGGCGCTGGCGCCTGATCTCCGTAAAATATATGACGAGCGCCTCAAGCAGCTAGCTGCCGAGGCGATATATTTGAAAGACCAAATGCCGGACCGGCTTCGCTTCGCGAGGCTACGCGACTGAGGCCCGATTTATTCGGCTGACCAGCGCGACACGTATTCGGGCGTCGCCGCCGTCGATGCGGGATGGGGCAGCGGTTGTAAATGCACCTGCTTCAGCGGCAGTACGCCGGCCCACGCCGGCCAGTCCATATCCTCCTCGTCGTCGTTCGGGCCGCCGCCACGGATCTTGCAGGCCGCTTCGGTCAGCGCGATGCGCAGCACGGTGGTGGCGGCGTATTCCTTGTCGCTGCCGGGCCGGACTTCGGCTTGCCGGCCCGGCACCAGCGATTCCATGAATGCTTCCATCGCCGCGATCTTGCCGTCGTCATCGACGCGCTCGAAGCGGCCGTAGATCATCGCCGAGCGGTAGTTCATCGAATGGTTGAATGCGGAACGTGCCAGCACCAGGCCGTCCAGATGCGTGATGGTCACGCAGCTGTCGGCGTCCATCAGGCGCTTGAGCAGGCGGCTGCCGTTCGAGCCGTGGATGTACAGGTATTCACCTTTGCGCCAGCAGGCGGTGGGCAGACAGTGCGCGCCCTGCTCGTCCTGGATGGCGATGTGGCACAGGTAGGCGGCGTCGATGATGGCGTGCAGCGTGGCGCTGTCGTAGCTGGCGTTTTTGGCGATGCGACGCACGCGGGTGCGGTCGCTGGGTGCTGCTGCGGCTTCGGTCATGGTCTCGGTCCAAAAAGGTTGAGGACAGAATATAATCAAATGATGGCCCTGAATAAAGGTCCATGGATCATCTATATTTTGGAGCCACGATTGGATTATGCGCTATTGATTTCGACCTACACCGACCAGCACCAGCATCGCGGCTGGCCGCGTCAGCGGCTGTTGCATGAGTGTCTGCGCGCGGCGATCCGCAACGGCACACTGGCTGCCGGCACGCGGCTGGTGGCGACGCGCGCATTGGCGGTGCAAATGGGCATGGCGCGCAACACCGTGTTGTACGCCTATGAACAGCTGGCCAGCGAAGGCTTCGTGACGACCGACCGGCGCGGCACCATCGTCGTCGCGATGGCGCCGGTGCACGCGGTGGCCGAGCATCCGCCGCAGCCCGCGCACGCGGGCCTGTCACGCCGCATGCGCGACCTGCGCACGCCGCGCGACGCCGCCGGTGCGGCGGGCGCTTTCGTCACCGGCCTGCCGGCGCTCGACCATTTCCCGCTGACGCTGTGGCGGCGCATGCTGGAACGGGCCTGGCGCGCTTTGTCGGCGGAACAGCTGAACTACGCCGACGCGGCCGGCGAACCGGCTTTGCGCGAGGCGATCGCCGACCATCTGCGCGCCTCGCGCGGCGTGGTGTGCGACGCCAGCCAGGTCTTCATCACGGACGGCACGCAGAGCAGCCTCGATCTGTGCTGCCGCGCCTACGCCGACGATGGCGATACGATCTGGCTGGAAAATCCCGGCTACGGTGGCGCGCTGGCGGCGGCGCGCGGCGCGGGACTGACGGTGGCCGGCATCGACGTCGACGACGACGGCATCGCGCTCGGCGCAGACGACTGGCTGCTGCGGCCTCCGCGACTGATTTATACGACGCCGTCGCACCAGTATCCAACCGGCAGCGTACTCAGTTTGCAGCGCCGGCTGGCGTTGATCGAAGCGGCACGCACGGCCGGCGCGTTGATTATCGAAGACGATTACGACAGCGAATTCCGCCACGATGGCGCACCGCTGTCGGCCATGCAGGGTCTGACGCCGGACGCGCCGGTGCTGTATCTCGGCACTTTCAGCAAGACCATGTTCCCGTCGCTGCGGCTGGCCTTCATGGTGGTGCCGAAAACGCTGGCCGCGCCGCTGGCCGCGTTGCGTGCGCAGTCGTCGTCGAGCGGGCGCGTGGCCGAGCAGCTGGCGCTGGCGGAGTTCCTGCGTGGCGGCCAGTTTGCGCTGCACCTGCGGCGCATGCGGCGTCTGTACCGGCAGCGCCGCGACGCGCTGGTCCAAGCTTTGCAGCGGCATCTGGGCGGCATCGCCACGGTGCATGGTGCGTCGGCCGGCATGCACCTCGCGCTGCGCTTACACGATGAGACGCTCAGCGATGCCGACATCAGCGCGCAGGCGCGCGAGCGTGGCATCGTCGCCCACGCGCTGAGTGAGCAGCGCACGCAGGGTGCGTGCGGCTGGAATGGTTTGATGCTCGGTTACGCGCAGATCCCGGCCGAAGACATGGATCATCTGGTGCGCGCGCTGGCCGCGCTGCCCGGCCTGCGCGATGCTATTGCTGGTCCAGCATCCACGATTTGAGGCCGTTGACCCACGACTTGGCCGGTAAATTCATGCGCGTCCTGATGGCGGCCGCGCGTTCGTACAACACGCTGCAATCGAGCACCGGCGACTGCTTGAACGCGAGGACGACGATGTTGGCGTCGTGGACCTCGGGCAGCCAGACGACGGCGTCGAAGACCTGCTCCATCGTCAGCAAATTCTTTTCGTAGTTGCTGTAGTCGCCGAAAGAACAACTTCAAACGATGGATGCAGGACCGGACGAAAGAACTCAATTCAGGGTTCGCATGCAGTCTGAAGTGCAGAAGGTTGTTCGCCGGTTGTTGCTATTTTTTGGCGGCCCTTGCACCTCCATCGCAGGAAGAAATTGAACGGCTAACGGTTGCATTGCGTAGCGACGGACACGACGATGATGCAATCAGGGCGTATTTCGATACGGAGATCAAACCAGATCGAACTCAGCGGTACTTCACCGCCTTTATGCGCATGGGATTGCGAGAACTGTGAAGAATGGTCGGGTGCTGGAAACACCTGCTCTTGCATAAGGCGGCTTGAAAGAGGCTTGATGCTAGGCGCCTTACCTAAGCACGGGCAGAGAATGGTTACTGCTGATCAAGCATCCAGCCCTTCAAACCGTTCACCCAATTTTTGGCCGGCAAGTTCAATGTTTTCTTGATATGGGCAGCGCGTTCATAGAGCGCGCTGAAATCCAGCGATGGCGATTTCTTGAAAGCGATGACAACGATGTTGGCGTCATGGACTTCTGGCAGCCACACCAACGCGTCGAATACCAAGCCCATTGTTTGCAGGTTTTTATCGTAGTTGGTGAAATCGTCGCCGAAGACATTCGTTGTCATAATGCCGTTTTCACTCAGACAATCGAAGCAGCCTTGGTAAAACTCTGGTGAGTCAAGCACTGGTCCACGTGCCTCTTGGTCGTATAAGTCGACTTGCAGCACATCGACCGTGCCATGATTTGCTTTATTGAGGACGAAATCGAGCGCGTTCATCTCCACCACATTGAGCCGAGCATCGTTGGGAGGCAGCCCGAACTGCGCCTCGCACATGGCGATCACGTTGGGATTGAGTTCAATGGCCGTGACGCGGGCTTGAGGGATGCGGCGGTAGCAGAACTTGGTCAGTGCCGAACTGCCGAGGCCTAACTGGGCAATGTGACGCGGGCTATCATCGAATAAAAGCCACATCATCATCATTTGAACATACTCAAGCTCGATATTGTCAGGCTTCGAAAGCCGCATCGCTCCCTGCACCCACGACGTGCCAAGGTGCAGGCTACGCACCCCTTCAAATTCAGTGACGGTAGCAGGAGGATAACCGAGTTGCTCGAACCGGATGTTGGCAGTATTGAACTTGGAAGAATTGGACATAGTCCCTCAGTTTAACAGGCCAAACAGAGGGACAACACATTGCTTCAGTACCTATATATTAGAATTGCCGTGTTGTCCCCACATGGTCAAAACAGTGCTGGCAGTCCATAGACCAGCCGGACCAAATCAGCCTGCCGACTGACGCCGATTTTCTGATATATGTTCTGGGTGTGCGTTTTGATCGTTGCCAGCGATAGGAACAATGCCGCCATCAATCAGAACAGCGCTGGCAGCCCATATACCAGTCAGATCAGATCAACCTGCCTGCTGACGCCAATTTTTTGGTAGATGTGTGGTGTGTGGGTTTTGATCGTGGCAAGTGAAACGAACAGGCTTTCGCAAAGTTCATCCTGGGTCTTCCCACCAGCCGGCCTCCTTGTCTTTGGCATTCGCTAGCCGGATTCGCCCAAAATAGGGATTGAACTACGTCGCCGGATTGAAGCCACTGCTCGGCGCGTTGCTTCGTCATCCGCACATGACCCGCCTGGCTCACTATGATGATGCCGTAGTCCATTCGATCCAGCAGGGCCATTGCCGGACGTTTTGCATCGCTGATCTTGCTGACCTTCGCGGCGATCTGGTCGGCCTGGTTTGTTTTGCGGACGGCTTCCTAGCGTTTATATAAACAATGTAACTTGAAACATGAAGACACACGCGGTAATGAAGTGATCATGTACTAGCACTGCGGAATGTCTAGCATAAGGGATCCTTATTTGCCAAGCTTTCTCGCATTATGAAACCACGTGTACCGTTCTTCAGCATCATCACCCCCACCCACCTGCGGGCCAGCTTGCTGCGCCGCGCCTTGCTGTCCCTGCGGGCGCAGACCTTGCAGGATTTTGAAATCATCGTCGTGGCCGACGCGATGGACGCCGAAACGGGCGCCGTTGCGGCCGAACTGTTGGGTGATAACGACACTTTCCTCAAGCACAACGCCAGCCATGGCCCGGCCAACAGCCGCAACATGGGCATGCAGGTTGCGCGCGGCGACTGGGTGGTGTTCCTTGACGATGACGACAGCTTCCGTCCGCATCATCTGCAGGCCATGCATGACCATGCCGTGCGCAGCGCCGAGCATGTGCTGTATTCCGACTACGAAGCGGTGACGGAAGATCGCAGCAAGCCCGAGCAGGGAGCGCTGAGCCAGATGGTCATGCCGCTGTCGCAGGTGCCGGCGCAAACCCTGCACGTGAAGAACTTCATCCCCAACAACGCACTGGTGTACCGGCGCGGCGTGCTGGCCGGGATCACGGTCGATCCCCACTTGTCGTCGCTGGAGGACTGGGACTTCATCCTCGCCGTGTGCGACAAGGCCTTGCCGGCCTACGTGTCCGGCGGCGGCGCGGTGGTGTACAAGGATTATATCAATCCGGGCATGCGCCGCGGCAACGCGGACGCTGCCAGCAATAGCACGGTGCTGGCCGACTTCCTGCACATCTACCGCCGCTGGCCTGCGCCGACGCCCGAACTGCAGCAGGTGCGGAAGGCACTGCTTAAAAACCACGGGCTGGACTTGCCCGTCAACTGGTTCTAAGCCTATGGACTGGCCTCATATCGCCGACACCCGGCACGGTAAATTCCTGATCTGCAATCCACAGGAGACCATACAGGCCGCCTTGCTGCGCGATGGCGGCTTTGAATTTCACGGCATTGTGCTGGCGGTGGAAGTGCTGCGCCACAAGCTGGGCGATATCGTCGACGTGGGCGCGAATATCGGCATTGTCAGCGTGCCGCTGGCGGCGGCCTGTCCGGACCGCAAGCTGTACAGCTTCGAGCCGCAGCGCAATGTCTACACCCACTTCTGCGCCAACCTGATGCTGAATCGCCTGCAGAACGTGCATGCGCACCGGCTGGCGGTGGGCGTGTCCAAGCCGGGCGATACGGTGCGGGTGCCGGACTTCGACGTGTTCCATGAGCGCTACACGGGCTCGGTCACGCTGGATCCGGCCGTGTCGGCCGTGCGCGGCGCCATACCCGGCATCGCCGAGCCGTCCACCTGGGCCGCGTCGTTTGACACGGTACCGCTGGTGCAGCTGGACGACTTCCTGCCGCCCGGGCGCATTGCCTACATCAAGGTGGACGTGGAAGGGATGGAGCTGTCCGTGTTCCGTTCGGCCCAGCGCATCATCGAGCGCGACCATCCGGCCCTGTACTTTGAAGCCTGGGGCTTGCCGCAGTTCCAGCAGCACAATGCCGAGCTGCTGGAGTATGTCGCCGGCAAAGGCTACCAGATCTGGCGCATCGGCAACGATTGTCTGGCCATTCACCTCAGCGACACGACCGTGCTGGCACAGCTGGAAGCGCTGTTTGCCGCCAAGGCTTAGTTCGTCAGGGATCTGCGTATTGAGTATGTCAAATTGAGCAAATAATTATCATCATCTGCACGTATTCAAGTTCGATCGCATCGGGCTTGGACAGACGCATCGCGCCCTGCACCCACGACGTGCCGAGATGAAGAAAACGCACGCCCTGGAATTCGGTCAGCGTGGCGGGCGGGTGGTTGGCTTGATCGTAGCGCGCGGCGGAAGCCAGATCGGAAACGGAGAAGGAAGATTTTTAGCCATGCGCCAGTTTACCAGCTAGTGCTGGTCCGACGGCAGCGGCTAGATCAGCGCTTAGACCAGCGGCAGGATCAGCGTCACGGCCAGGCCGCCGCCGTCGCGGTTGGCCAGCGTGATGCGGCCGCCGTGGGCCTCGGCGATTTCGCGCGCCAGCGCCAGACCCAGGCCGGTGCCACTACGCTTGGTCGAATAAAACGGCACCAGCGCGTTGGCCAGCACGGTCTCGCTCATGCCGGGGCCGCGGTCCTGCACCTCGATGCGGATTACACCCTGCACGCGGCGCACGGCGAGGCTGACGGCATCGGCCGGCGAGCCAGATTCGTGCGCGTTCTTGAGCAAATTAAGCAGCGCCTGTTCGAGCTGGGGTGCGTCGAAGGCCGATGCTTCGCCAGGCGCCTCGCTGGCCAGCGTGAACGCGACCTGGTCGGCCAGCCGATCTAAAAACTGCGGCCAGTCCTGCGGCGCCAGGCGCGGCGTCGGCAGCTTGGCGAAGCTGGCGTAGCCGAGGATGAAGGTCTCCAGATGGCGCGTGCGCTCCTCGATGGTGGCGAGGATTTGCGGCAGGCGTTCGGTCTGGCCGCGCCGTACCAGTTCGGCGCCCGAGTGGGCCAGCGAGGTCAGTGGCGCGAGCGAGTTGTTCAACTCGTGGCTGATGACGCGGATGACTTTTTTCCAGGTCTGCACTTCCTGTCGGCGCAGCTCCAGCGTCAGTTGGCGCAGCAGCAGCAGCTCGTGCTGGCGGCCGTTCAGGCTGAACTGGCGACGCGCCAGGTGGAACACTTCCTCGTCCTCGCCGTCGCCGCTGGAAAACAGGCCGTCGCCGCCGCGCGCCAACGCCTCCCGTAGCGCCGGCGATGCTTGTTCGAGCAGCGCATCGAGGCGGTGGCCTTCGAGCCGGCGGCCGTTGCCCAACAGCTGGCGCGCCGCGATGTTGGCATACACCACCGCGCCGGCCTCGCGCACCAGCAGCATGGCCACCGGCGTGTTTTGCACCATGGTGTCGAGCAGCAGTTCGCGCTGGACCAGGTCGAGGCGTTGTTCGCGCAGCACGGCGCCGAGCGCGTTGTGGGCTGCCACCAGGTCGCTCAGTTCATCGTTCTGCGGCCAGTGCAGGCTGAAGGAAAAATCGCCGTCCTGATAACTGGTGACGGTGCCGGTCAGCGCGCGGAACAGCGACAGCATGTGTTCGAGCTGCGCGCGGATGGTGATGATCGACAGCGGCAGCACGCACAGCAGGCAGATCGCCAGCACCAGGCCGGGCTGGCCGGGCAGCAGCCGTGTCAAGGCCAGCGCGATCAGGATGCCGACTGTGAGCAGGGTGCCGATCAGCGCCGACCAGCGCGTCAACAGCGACAGGCGCAGACCCGGACGCGGACCTTGCGGATGCTGTTTGTTCGACGCGGGTTTTCTTTCCGGGCGATCGTGGCGTACGGATTTTGTCGATGATGCGGCGCCCGCATCGGCGCCGTCATGCGGCTCGCCGGTGGCGCCGGTGTGCGGCGTCGTATCGCCGCTGCGGTCGTCGGCGCCGCGCATCACGAGCGGGCGATGCCCAGCCGTTCCATGCGCCGGTACAGCGCCTGGCGCGACAGGCCCAGTTCCGCGGCCGCCTGCGCGACCACGCCGCCGGTGCGGCCCAGCGCCTGTGCGATGGCGTCGCGGTCCGGTTCGCGCTCGCGTTCCATGTCGACCATGGTCGCGCTGCCGGCCGACGCCGCGGCTGCCGGCGGCAAGCCCAGGTCGGCGGCCTTGATGATGTCGCCGTCGGCCAGCAGGCTGGCGCGCGCCATGATGTTTTTCAGCTCGCGCACATTGCCCGGCCACGCGTGCGCCAGCAGCGCTGCCTGCGCGCCGGCGTGCAGCGTCTTCGGCGCCGCCAGGAAGTGCTGCGCCAGCGGCAGGATGTCGGCCGGCCGCGCCGCCAGCGGCGGCAGCCGCAGCTCGATCACGTTGAGGCGGTAGAACAGGTCTTCGCGGAAGGAGCCGGCGCGTATCATCGCCTGCAGGTCGGCGTTGGTGGCCGAGATCACGCGCACCTTCACCTGCCGCTCGCGGTTCGAGCCGAGGCGCTCGAAGCGGCCCGTCTCCAGCACGCGCAGCAGCTTCATTTGGCCGGCCAGCGGCAGGTTGCCGATTTCGTCGAGGAACAGCGTGCCGCCGTCGGCCGCCTCGAACTTGCCCTCGCGCGCTTTGGATGCGCCGGTGTAGGCGCCGGCGTCGGCGCCGAACAATTCGGCCTCGATCAATTCGGCCGGCAGGGCGCCGCAATTGAGCACCACGAAGGGGCCGTCGCGCACCGAGGAATTGGCCTGGATGATGTCGGCGATGCGTTCCTTGCCGGTGCCATTCGGGCCGCTGATCAGCACCGGCACGTCGGCCCGCGCGACCTGGCAGGCCAGGTGGATCACGCGTTCGGTGGCAGGGTCTTGCCAGACCATGCCGCGCAGGTCGTGGCCGCGTTCCAGCTCGCGGCGCTGGCGCAGCTCCGTTTGCGCGCGCTGCTGCAGCGCGCGTTTGGCCTGGCCCAGCGCGATCAGGTTGCGCACCGTCGCCATCAGGCGGTTGTCGTCCCACGGCTTGGCCAGATAATCGGCCGCGCCGGAGCGCACCAGGTCCACCGCCGCGTCGAGGTGGGTCCACGCCGTCAGCAGGATCACCGGCAGCTCGGGATGGCGCTCGCGGATCGCGCGGAACAGCGCCGTGCCTTCCTCGCCGGAGGTGGTGTCGGCGCTGAAGTTCATGTCCTGGATGACCAGGTCGACGGCGTGCTGCTGCAGCAGCGCCAGTCCCTGTTGCGGTGTGGCCGCGCGCAGCGCGTCGATGTCGTGCAGCGACAGCAGCACCTCGAGCGCCATCGTGATGGCGGCATTGTCGTCAATGATAAGTACAGTAGGCATACGAGGAGAATAACATTGTCGGCCTGTTTCGGGGCCGCGACGGCGCGCTGTGGCTGGTGTGCGCCGCTGCGACGGTGGCGGAGTGCGGCCCACGTTTTGAGCGTGCCGGCTGTGGCCGCCACGTACAAGCGGGGCCCGGCCCCGATTTGCCGTGCCGTACGCGCCGCCTGTCGGACGTGCTCAGGTCCTCATGTGCTGCGCGTGGCCAGCGCCGGCGAGGTGCTGGCGGCGCGCCACGCCGGGCCGTACACGGCGGCCACGCCGAGCGCCCAGAACACGGCCGCGCCACCGGCCAGGTAGACCAGCGGCAGGCGCGCCATTTCCAGGCTGCTCACCAGCAGCTGGTTCAGCGCCAGCGACAACATCACGCCGCCGGCCACGCCGACGCTGGTGATCATGATGTTCTCGGTGATGAAGTAGCGCAGGATGTCGACGCGTCGCGCGCCCAGCGCCCGCCGCACGCCGATCTGCTTGCGCCGCTGCGTCACCCACAGGCTGGCCATGCCGACGATGCCGCTGGCGGTGATCAGCAGCAGCAGCACGCTGACCGTGACCAGCATCCACGCCAGCGCGTGGTCGGCGCGATAGCGCTTGGCGCGGTCGTCGCCCATGCTTTGCGCCTCGACCACCAAGGGCTCGGACGACGCCTTGCGCAGCGCTGCCTCGGCTTCCTTCATCACGCGGTCGCGCTGGCCCGGTTCGGCCCGCACGGCGTAGATTTTATTGGGGTTGCTACCCGTCAGGCGGGCCGGTAGAAGCATGGAATATTCTCCGCTCGCGTCGATCTGCGCGTTCTGCGTTTGCAGCCGTTCGACCACGCCGATCACGCGCGATTCGCGCACCTTCTGCGATGGCCCGGTGTAGAGCGTCTTGCCCAGCACGGAGGCGGCACCTGGCCACAGCTTGTTGGCCAGGGCCTGAGTAACGATCACGGTGGCCGGGTAGGCGTCGCTGGTGTCTTCGTCGACCAGCAACACGTCGTCGGGCCTGAAGTCGCGGCCCTCGGCCAAGGTCAGGCCCCAGGTCTTGATCAGTGAGTCGGGCGTGAAGTAGGTCGAGCCCAGCGTGGTTGAATTCGACGAACCGGTCTTGCGGTCGGCGCGCACGCCGGTGTAATACCCCGAGCGGGACAACGGCGTCTGGCTGGTGTTGGCGACCGAGACCACGCCGGCCACGCCGGCCAGCGTGGCGGCCTGCTGTTGTTGGGTGTTCTGCTGCTCGGCGGCGTCGCCCAGGCGCAGGCGTTTGACGGTGACGTAGAACACGTCAGCCTCATTGGCCACGCCGCTGGAGCGGGCCATGACGGCTTGGCGGTCATGCACGATATGCAGCGCGTTGCTGAGGATCGCCAGGCTCAGTGCGACTTGTGTGGCGACGAGGATGGCGCCGGTTTTGCTGCGCAACAGCGCCGACAGGATGGGACGGATTTCCATGATGTATGCTTTCGTCGAGGTCATTGCGATTTCAGTTGCAGCGCCGGCGTCACCTGGCAGGCGCGCCACGTCGGCAGCAGGCCGGCCAGCAACGCCGCCAGCACCGACAGCGTAAACGTCAGCGCCAGCATGCCCAGGTCCATGTGCGTGACCACGTGCAGCGTCGCCGACTGCATGCCGATCAGGGCCAGCGCGCCGAAGGCCAGCAGCAGGCCGAGGATGCCGCCGGCCAGGCCGATGACGGTGGTCTCGATCAGGAACTGGCGGAAGATCTCCTTGCGCGAGGCGCCCAGCGCGCGGCGGATCCCGACTTCGGCCGCGCGCACCGAGAACTTGGCCAGCAGCAGGCCGACCGTGTTGACCAGGCAAAGCAGCAGGAAGCCGAACGCCAGCCAGGCTTGCAGGTGACTGTCGTTGCCGACCACCTTCAAGTAGTCGAGCCATTCCATCATCGAATACAGCTTGTTGGGCGCGTTGCGTTTCAGGCGGCCCATGCGGCGCTGGTCGTTGGCGTAGCTGTCTAGATAACTTTGCAATTCGTCGCGGTCGGCGGCGGAGCGCATCTCGAACCATACCTGGATCCAGGTGCACTCGGAGTCGAGGACGGCCTGGTAGCCCGGGTCCACCGATTGCGCGCAGCTCATGCTGCCGTTAGGGGAGAGCTGGTGCCGCACCGCGCTTGCGAACGGAACGTAGAACTCATCTTCCGGGCCAAACGGACCGGTGGCGCCGATGACGTGGGCGGCGCGCGGCACCACCTGCCAGGTATCGAGCACGCCGGTGATCTGGAACTGGCTGCCGAAGATCGTCATGCGCCGGCCGACCGGATTGGCCGCGCCGAACAGTTTTTCCGCCAGGCCGCGGCTCAACACGATGACATCGGCGGCGCGCTGGTCGTCGCGTTCGGTCCAGGCCTGGCCGTAGCGGAAGGGCGCATCGAACATGGAGAAGAAGCTGCTGGTCGACGCCAGTCCCATCGCGGTGAACACGCCGATTTCTTTTTTCGGCGGTTCGACCGGACCGGCCAGGCCGAACATGGCGGTGCGTTGCTCACCGACCTTGCTGCTGGTGAAATTGACGCTGTCGCGGTAGCTCAATAGACGGTCGTCCGGCGGATCGCCGGCCGTGTAGCCTTCGAGGCTGCCGTTGTCGACCAGCGGCACAAACAGGCGCTCGCTCTTGTCGGGCATGGGATTGCCGGACATGACGTGCAGGATGGTCAGCGTCGAGACGCTGGCGGCCACGCCGATGGCCAGCGTCAGCACCATCAGCGCGGTCAGCGCCGGGTTGCGCCGCAGGCTGCGCAGGCCGAGCAGAAAATAATACTGGAACATGAAGCGCTCCTTATGCCGTATGGACTTGTGCGCGGTGGGCATCGACCAGCGTGGGTGCCTTGCGCACCAGGTCCGACACCTGGCCGTCGATGATGTGGACGTTGCGCTGGGCGCGCACGGCCAGTTCGGGGTCGTGGGTGACCATCAGGATCGTCGTGCCCTGCGCGTTGATTTCTTCGAGCAGCTCCATGACGCCGCGCGCCATCTGCGTGTCGAGGTTGCCGGTCGGTTCATCGGCCAGCAGCAGCTTGGGCGAGCCGGCCAGCGCGCGCGCGATCGCCACGCGCTGCTGCTGGCCGCCCGACAGCTCGGCCGGATAGTGCTTCATGCGCGAGGCCAGGCCGACCTTGGCCAGTGCGTCCTCGATGCGTTCCTTGCGCTCGGCGCGGTTGAAGCCGCGGTAGCGCAGCGGCACGTCGACGTTATCGAACAGCGACAGGTCGGGGATCAGATTGAAGCCCTGGAAGATGAAGCCCAGCTTTTCGTTGCGCAGGCGCGAGCGGGCGTTGTCGTCCATGCCTTTGACGTTGACGCCGTCGAGGATGTATTCGCCTTCGTTGAATTCTTCGAGCAGGCCGGCGATGTTGAGGAAGCTGGTTTTTCCCGAGCCGGACGGCCCGGTGACGGTGACGAATTCGCCCTGTGCGACGTGGATTTCGAAGCCGCGCAGCGCGTGGGTTTCGATCATGTGGGTGCGATAGACTTTGCTCAGGTTTTGCATGCGCAGCATGGCGGGCCTCTGGAGTTGGGGTGTGAGTTTATTGGTTGATCGAGACGCGCGCGGCGTTCTCGAAGGTTTCGGTGCCGGCGATGACGACCTGGTCGCCCACCTGCAGGCCGCCGGTGATTTCGACCGCCGAGACGCTGGTCGCGCCCAGCGTGACCGGGGTGCGGATGGCGATCCCGTTGCGCACCACGTAGGCATAGCGGCCGCCTTCGGATTCGACGAAGGGGCCGCGCTGCAGCGTGAGCACATTTGGCTTTTCATCGATCAGCAAGCGCGCCGTGATGCGCTGGTTCTGGCGCAGGCCGGCCGGTTGGGCGCCGTCGAAGCGCACCCGCGCCAGCACCTGGTTCTTCACCACCTCCGGCGACAGCGCCGACAGTTTGCCGGTCGCGTGGATGTCGCCGGCGGTGATTTCGGCGTGCATGCCCAGGCCGATGTCGGCCACGTAGGTCTCCGGCACTTCCAGTTCCACTTCCAGCTTCGACAGGTCGACCAGTGTCATCAGCGGCGTGTTGGCCGGCACCACGCTGCGGTTGGCCACCGACAGCGTGCCGATGAAACCATCGACCGGTGCGCGCACCGTCAGCTCGTCGACGCGGCGCTGGGCGTTGGCCAGCACCAGGCGCTGGCTGTTGGCCTGCTGGATCTTGGTTTTCAATTCGAGGGCGACGTTCTCGCCTTCCAGCGTCGAGGCCAGGCCGGCGTGCCTGGCGCGGATCTGGGCGGAGCTCAGCGCGTCCTTGGCTTTCTGGTAGTCGATCTTGGCGATCACGCCGTCGTTGGCGACGGCCTCGTAGCGCTCCAGCGTGCGCTGCGCCGACAGGCGGTCGATTTCGGCGGTGTCGGCGTCGCGCTGCGCCAGCAGCTGCTGCTTGCGCGCGAGGATGCGCTGGCGCGCCACTTCCGCCTCCAGCTGCTCGTAGATGGACTGCTCTTTTTTCAGCGCGTCGCTCAGGTCGGGCGATTCCAGCACGGCCAGCACGTCGCCCTTCTTGACGGTGTCGCCGGCTTGCGCCTTCAGCGTGACGGTGGCCGGCGAGGCGGCGTACAGCGTCGGGCTGATGGCGGCGACGATGCGGCCGTTGACGGCGGCGTCGCGCACCAGCGTGCCGCGGCTGACGGTGGCGATGCGCAGGCGCGCCGCGCTGACCGAGTGGTCGCTGTTGCGGTAGCCGTGCACCAGCAGCGCGGCGATGGCCACCACGGCGATGGCGCCGCCGGCCATCAACAGGCGGCGTTTGCCGCGCGCGCCGGCGGGGGCGGCGATGACGGCGTCTTGCGATGAGGTGTCTCGTATCATGGGAAGCGTGGCGTGGGCTAAGGATGGTGCCCTCTTTGCAGGATTCATGCCAGTTATTAAGTCATTGATTTATATCGTTTATATTTTTAGTGTCCGCTGTCCGGTCGTCCGGCTTTGTCCGTGGGCGTGTCCGTTGTCCGGCCTTGTCCGGGACTGCCTGCCGAAAAATTCCCCGGCGCCGTGACGCGGCACAAGCGCAGTGCGCACGGCGCCGATTAGCATGGCAGGTTTCGACCATCCCCGGCTTCCCATGCGATATAAACTTTCCGCCTCCGGATTCGGCGCCACCGTCGTTGCCAGCCGCGCCGCGCTGACGGCGTGCGCGCGACGTGCCTGGCTGCGGCTGTGGGCATGGC
>Ga0105859_1000331_pt1 | contig 16720 bp, 11 predicted proteins | sample OrgsoiDNA_201063_FD_89684 | JGI IMG/M metagenome (GOLD analysis project Ga0105859, IMG submission 89684) | Permafrost soil microbial communities from the Arctic, to analyse light accelerated degradation of dissolved organic matter (DOM) -... | ecosystem: Environmental > Terrestrial > Soil >...
AAATAATTTCGCATTTTCTCCCATTGCCCGCCAACCTTGTTTTTCGCGGCGGAATGGCGTTGATCGCCGTTGCGATCCTTTTGTTTTCGACGCTGTGCTCATGCTGCCGTCATCATATCCAGGAGGCGCGCCAGTTGCGGAGTTGCCCCATTCATTGACCGACTTCAGCAAGGCAATCGCCTTGTTTCTAACGATGGGGACGAGCGGAACCATCGCCGCGCTTCGCGCACGGTCAAGAACCGCGAATGTGGAGCCGGTTTCATCGGCTGCCCGCACCAGCGCCGGCAACGTTCTCCCTAACGAGTTTTCCCGCGTCAGCTCTGAGCCGATGTCGGCGCGTTCTTGGTTTGCGATCGACCATTCGCGAGTCAGTTTTTTCAACGCTGAACGCTGGCTCAAATTTCCATCTTTTTCGCGGACCACGGCTATTTCAGGCGCGAACAAATCAGCGCTTGACGCCTGGCGAACGCACGCAAGATAGTTCATTTCGCCAATGTCTCGACCTTGGTCTGGGCGCCAGCTCATCACTTTTTGGCTTAGAGTGGGCAACAGCTCTCGCGCCAACGCCTTTTGTTGGGCGCTCAATCCGCCTTCTTTTCCGCCGTCCTCTTGCGCATTTTGCTCTATCGCGGTTTTTTCGGAGCCAATGTCCGTTTGGCGCTCTTTTTTGCTCTTTTTTGCGGGGCTTTGGCGGGGTCCCGTTTCAGGCTTCCAGATTCCACCGCTCTCTTTTTTGTCGCCCCATTCACCGCCGAAATTCGCGCCGTCAATGTTCATGCGCTCCGCCAGGGATCCGGTGAAGTCCGCTATAGCATTGTCCGCGAGGTTTATTTTGGCGACTTTAAGCCATGCCGCGCGCAAATCAAGATGGCGCGTTTCGGACAGCCGCAATTCGTCGCAGCGCAAAGTGGGCGCGATAAATCGCTCCGCGCGCGCCTCCAGCAGCGCAAAAGGCGTCTCGGCCTCCGGATCCACCCATTCTGCTGGCATCCGGCCGTCCTCCATTCCCGCGAGCTCCAAAACAAGCTCCTTTACTGCGCCAAATTTCAACTTGGCCCCACGCCGCGCCACAAATGGGCCTGAACGCGGCAAAAACACATTTTCAATGTTCCACTCGCGAGCGTCCAGAGCTTTCACGGAAGGCCCCAACACCAGGTTTTTCGCGGCAAGGTTTTGCGGCAAAGGCGTCGTTTCGTCGATTTGTCCGATTTCGAGAATGTCAAAGGTCAGATTCTCTGGCATCGGGCCCATGGTTGACGACCATAAACTGCGACCCGGCATGCGCGAGCCGGGCTCCACGTCGCTCCACCGGATAAACCCAATGCGCGTCGGGTGCGGCAACAAGCCGCCTTCGCCCATTTCCGCCAACGCCGCCATCGGCGGGCGTTTCAAAGCCCTGAACAGTTTGTCCAAATCGGCCAACGCCGCGCTCGCGCTTGCGGGCAGCGCGGAATTCGCCACGCCCCGAGCCTGAACGATCTCCATGGCAGACGGCTCTTGGAGGGCCGCGGCGAGCTTCTCATCGCTCCAACCTTGTTCTTTGGCCACGCGGCGAAGGCCGTCATGGTCCAGAGAACGCGCTTCGAGGGTCGCGACAGGCACGTTGTCGCCATCGCGCAAGGAGTAAATCTCGCAATCGCCTTGTGCCACGCGCTCCGCGAAACTGCCCACGCAATGGCGCATGATGACGCCTTCGCGGTCCAGCGCCTTCTCCGAGAAAACGCGCGCCCATTTTGCTCCGGGCAAGCCGCTGTCAGGCGCCGCGCCCAATTCCTCTATGCCGTCAGGGTCATCCGGCAAGTCCGCTCCTTTCTCGGCGCGCCGAACGCGCGCGGCGTCCCACTCCGCGACTTTTTCACAGGCGACCGCGAATGACAATTTGTTCAATTGGCGAGTCGGAGCCTCGGCCGCGAGCCAGTCGGCAATGTGGTCAAACTGCGCTTTTTGGCGATCGCCCAGGCTCACGACCCAGACGGGTTGTGCATTTTTCAAGGCTTCGCGCGCCCACTCTGGATTTCCGGCAGCAATGGCGTCCGCCCGCGACGCGCTTTTGGCCGCGCCGTCGCGCAGCATCCACTTGCGCCCGGCCGATGCCAACCACTGCGTCAATTGGGCCTTTTTCTCATCCCCCAAATGCGACAGGCGATCGGCTGCCACTTTTTGCAAAAACTCCGCCACGGCTGGCGCATTGAGGACATTCCGCGCGACTTTCGAAGAAACGATCTCCGTTAGCTCGGCGAACGCCGGGCTCGGCTTCGCGCGGGTTTTTAGGTTTTCTTGTGGCATGGGCAACGACGCGTTATTTTAGGAAATGGCAGCAAATCGCGCTGGGCGCGACACGGCAACCGCGCAAACACGATTGGCGCCAAGGCTTCACCGACGGTCTTCATTTTCTCACATTCAAGCGATGTCGTCCGCTCCACTGGTCTGCGTCCGGGTGGTTTTTTGATTTTTCATGACCCAAGTCGATGTTTTTTTCCATTTCAGGTGATTTCAAACGCAAGTTGGGCTTTTCCATCTCGAATCAACATCACAGCCGGTTTTTCCTGAGCGCGGTGTCGCGGTTGAGCGTGTGGCCTTCCCCCTCGGCCGCTTTTTTCGCCAATCCAGCCACCTGCGCGAGCTGCTCAGCCTCCATTGTCGCGCCCCAGCGCGGGAATTCTTGCGCGAATTTCGACCCGAATTCTTTTTCAACCACCGCCATGAGTTCTTGGTCTTCCGGGCGGGCCAACGCGTCCACGCAGCGCCAGCGCCGCAAAGAAACAGCCATTTCCAACGCGGTTTTCCCTTCGTCATCCCGCGCATTCAAGTCGCTCACGGGAATCAACAAGGACAAGCAATCGAAGACGCTGTCTTTCGCTTGCGCTGACACCGCGTTCCAGTTCACGCTTCGGACCACGAGCATCAAAGCAGTGCTCTCATACCACGCAAGGGCTGCAGGGTCGCTCAAAGGGAGCAGAAATCGCACGCAGTCGGAGTGTCCTGCCTGCGCCGCGCGCATCAATGCCGTTTCTTGTCGATTGTCCATGGCGTTAACGCTGGACACGCTGGCGAGAAATTCCACGCAATCCAAATGCCCGCGGTCCGCGGCCTCACTCAGGGCCGTGGCGCCCCTATTGTTCATGCTCTCAGGGTTGATCACGCCTGACAAAAACGCCACGCAATCCAAATGCCCATTCTGCGCAGCCGCAATCAACGCGGTGTCTCCCGTGTCGTCGATTTTTTTTAAATAAGAAACCGGAGCCAAAGCTTTCAGGCAATCCAAATGCCCGCTCGACGCCGCGTAAAGGAAAGCGGTTTTCCCGTTCAAGTCTTGCGCGTGCGGATCAGCCCCATTGTCTTCGATCAAACTCTTGATTTCAGAGGCAAAACCCTCTTCGGCCACACGCATCAGCTCCTTGTTGAAGCCAGTGGGAAATTGTTTTTTAGACGCCATTTTTGACCTGAATATCAGTGTTTTTTCTATTCTCGGCAGCCTTTCAGGCCGTTCGATCAGTTCGAGCAAACACGGAGCAAACGCACGAGCCAGAACCGCAAAAACGCGCAGCATGCGCTCGTTGGCGCTGAAACGCCTGGCATTCAGTTTCTCACATCACGAGATTCCAGTCCCTGCCGCCGGTCCGGCCACGACCGGAACCCGCGCGCAAATGGCCTCCCCGTTCACAACGCGCTCATTTAGCCTGGGTTTTGGGCGATTCGCTCCGCGGCTTTCTCACAAGCGCGGCTTGCGACGCGACGAGCCAGAAGACGAATCTGCCTGGCCGACCTCAACTGCGCATGGACTGGCGGACCCGGAGAGCCCAGGATCGCCGTCGACGCTCAATCCTGCGACTTTCGCCAATTGCTCCGCTTCCATGCGAGCCGACCACCGAGGAAAGTGGCGCGCAAACCCGCCTTCCAGGTCTTTCGCCACTTTGTCCATGATCGCCCGATTGGCTTCCGTCGCCAACAAGTCCATGCATGCCCACTGGCCCAAGCCCGCTGCGACGTCGAAAGCCGTTCGTCCTTGGCCGTCTTTCCAATCCAAATCGCTGAGTGGCATCAAGGCTTCCACGCAGCGCAAAACGGGCGCTTGTTGTCGGGCGTTGTGAGGAGTGTGGCCGGAGCAATTCGCCGCATAAATCAGGGCGTGGCGACCTTCCTGATCCACAGCGCTTGCTTGGCTCAGCGGCAAGAGAATCGACAAACAATCAAACCGTCCTGCATTCGTCGCGATCATCAATGCCGTCCGGCCGTGTTTGTCGCGGTTGTTGGCGTCGGAGATTGTCGCGAGAAACGCCACGCAACGCGTGTCTCCGGCCCCCGCCGTCGCTTCTTGAAGCGCCGTGGCCCCTTGGTGATTCTTTTTGTTCGGGTCGATCACCGTAGCCAAAAACTCCACGCAATCGACATGACCTTTCGTCGCGGCCCAGTGCAGGGCCGTGCTGCCGTCGTCATCCACTTTCGCCGCGAACGAATGCGGCAGCAACGCTTTCACGCACTCCAAATGTCCTTTTTGCGCGGCCCAAATCAACGCTGTTTTTTTCTCAACGTCTTGCGCTCTGGCGTTCGCTCCGTTCACGCCGACAAGATGGCGAATTTCGTCGACGCGTCCCTCTTTCGCGGCATTGATCAGGTCGCGGTCAAAAGACGACATGGTGAGTTTTTTGAACATGATTCAATCCGATGTGGTTTTGCGTTGCGCGCAAGCAGTCGCCAGAAGGCTCACAACCTGTTTTTTCGAGAGCCATTGCCAGCCGCAGCCGTGGGCACATTGCTTTCATCAGCCGGCGATCCGCGGCTCTTTTTTGAATTTGTTTGTTTTTCTGCCGTCGCCGACGAAATTCCGGCGGCCCGAGCGAGTTGTTCCGCTTCCACAAAGGCCGTCCATCGAGGGAAAGCCTTGGAGAAGCCCTTTCCGAACTCTTTTTTGAACAACGCCATGAACTCGCGATCCGCGGTTCTCGCCAACAAATCCATCGCCTTGGCGTGCTCGAAACCCGCCGCTATTTCAAAGGCTGTTTTTCCCGCCGCCCTTCTGTCCTCTGGATCTGCCCGGGCCGCCAAATCGCTCACAGGAATCAGCATTTCGACGCATTTTAGGGCTTTTTCCTCTGAGTGCCCGAGCATTTTCCGCTGCCCAGCGACTTGCGTGGCGATCATCAGCGCGGTTCGGCCATTCCATTCGGTCGCCACCGGATCGCTCAACGGCAGCAAAATCCGCAAGCAGGAGACGTAATCGCCTTCGCCGCCGCCCCAATGCTTGAACGCCAGTCCAGGGCCTGACGCAGCCCTCATCAACGCCGTTTGGCCATTTTGTTGCTGCTTTTTCACGTCCGTCAATGGAGCCAGAATGGCCACGCAATCCGCATGACCCGCCTCGGCCGCCTCGCACAAGGGCGTGGCGCCTTTTTTGTCGACTTTGTTTGGATCAATCACACCGGCGAGAAAAGCCACGCAATCGACATGCCCCCTCATCGCCGCCCAACCCAACGCGGTTGTTCCTTCGCAGTCGGCTTTTGACGCCCGGGAATGGGGCAGCAACGCTTTAAGGCACTCCAAATGGCCATTCTCCGCCGCGAGGATGAACGCCGTCTTTTTGAGATTGTCCTCCGCGCGCGCACTGGCGCCCTTGGCGATCAAGCATTCGATTTCATCTGCTTGACCGGCCTCTGCGACGGCCATCAAGTTTAGATCGAAGGCTGTGAGCCGGGAGGTTTTTGGCGGCATTGAATATCCTTTGCGTGGGAGGAGTGATTCGGTGGCAAAAATGGCGCGCCATCGATTTCGGCAGCGCATTCACGGCATGTTTTATTTTACCCTGACATCGCCACAAAGTCGACGCTGACGCCCTCCTGAATAGGCGCCTTCTTTTAATCCGCCCATGGGGCGGTGAACGCTCGCGGCTACAACATCGAGTCGCTTTCGGTTTTTTAAGCCGCCCAGAGGGCGGGTAACTTCTGCCGCAGGGAGCCCCCGAGCATTACGGGCTTTTTAAATCACGCCCAAGTCCCAGCGGTGAAAAAACAACACTTTTTTAATCGTTCTTTTCAAAGATCTTCGGAGCCCAAGAGCATCTCGGTGATCCCTTTCCCGGCCTGAACCATCGGAAAGACGTTTTCGGTCGGATCCGTCTGAAAGTCCAAAAACACCGTCCGGTCTTTCAATCGCAACGCCTCGCGCAGCGCGCCCTCGACATCCGCCGTTTTTTCAATCCGGAAGCCCACGTGTCCGTAGGCCTCGGCCAATTTCACGAAATCGGGGAGCGCGTCCATGTAGGAGCTCGAATAGCGTTTTTTGTATTCAATCTGCTGCCACTGACGCACCATGCCCAAGTAGCGGTTGTTCAGAGAAATGATCTTGACGGGCGTGTCGTGCTGTTTGCAGGTGGAGAGCTCCTGGATGCACATTTGGATGGAGCCTTCTCCCGTTATGCAAAGGACGTCCGAATCCGGATGCGCCATTTTCACGCCCATCGCGGCCGGCAGGCCAAAGCCCATGGTGCCCAAGCCGCCGGAATTGATCCACCGGCGCGGCTCGTTGAATTTGTAGAATTGGGCGGCCCACATTTGATGCTGGCCCACGTCGGAACACACAAAAGCGTTTCCTCCGGTCAACTCCCAGGCCTTTTCCACGACATACTGCGGCTTGATGATTTCGCTCTCGCGGTCGAATTTCAGGCAATCCTTGGCTCGCCAGCCCTCGATTTCTTTCCACCACTCCGCCAGCGCGGCTTGGTCGGGGCCGGATTGGGCCGCGCGCAGCTGCTCGGTCAACTCCTTCAACACGGATTTCACGTCTCCGACGATGGGAATGTCGACCTTCACGCGCTTGGCGATGGACGACGGATCAATGTCCACATGGATGATTTGCTTCGGGTGCGAGGCGAAATGCGCAGGGTCTCCGATCACTCGGTCGTCAAATCGAGCCCCAATCGCAATCAGCACGTCGCAGTGCTGCATCGCCATGTTCGCCTCATACGTTCCGTGCATGCCCAACATGCCCAAAAATTTGCGGTTGTCCGCCCTGTATCCGCCCAAGCCCATCAGCGTGTTGGTCACCGGGAACCCAAGCAGATCGGCGAATTGGTTCAATTCCGGCGCCGCATTCGCCAGGATCACGCCCCCGCCCGAGTAGATATAGGGGCGTTTGGCGGACAGCAGAAGCTGGACGGCTTTTTTGATATGCCCCGAGTGCCCTTTGATCGTGGGTTTGTAGGAACGCAGGACCACTGGCGGCAAGGGTTCGTATTCGCACGGCGTTTTCGACACATCCTTCGGAATGTCGATCAGCACAGGCCCCGGCCGGCCAGTTCGGGCGATGAAAAACGCCTTTTTGACCGTCGCGGCCAAGTCGCGCACATCTTTGACCAGAAAATTGTGTTTGACGCAGGGACGCGTGATGCCGACGGTGTCGCATTCTTGGAAGGCGTCCTGGCCAATCGCGGCGGTCGGCACTTGCCCGCTGATCACCACTAAGGGAATCGAGTCCATGTAGGCCGTGGCGATTCCCGTCACGGCGTTGGTCACGCCAGGCCCCGAAGTCACCAGGCACACGCCCACATTGCCCGTCGAGCGCGCGTAGGCGTCCGCGGCGTGCACCGCCGCTTGCTCGTGCCGGACCAAAATATGGTGAATTTTGTCCTGTTTGTAGAGCTCGTCGTAAATATAGAGGACCGATCCGCCTGGATAGCCCCAGATGAATTCCACGTTTTCGTCAGCGAGCGCGCGCATCAGCACCGTGCCGCCGATGGATTGGGTGTCGTGGTTGTTCAGCGAAGAGAAGGCGGAAGGCGGCGTCGTGTCGGACACGGACAGCCCCGCGAGGGGCAAATTGGGCGTGGTCATCTAAAACCTTTCTAATTTCGGCAAAAATTGATCGGAGCGCTCTCTGCCGTTATTCCGACGCGGTTTTTAGCCTTGGCTGCCTCTGGACAGGAGAGGCCCTTTACCACGTTTTTTACCCAAAGATGAAGAAAAAAACCAAAAACCGTTTATACCAACACGTCAAGTTTTTAAAACAGCAAAAAACCCTGTTTTTACTGCCAATTTTAGTGCACTGGATACTATTCGATTCGAGTTTTCATGAACAGAATTCTTACATTGCTCGACGAAATCCTGAGCGCTTGACAAAAGTTCTCCGCCCCCGTTATTCTTACTTTATGCTTTCACGTTCGCGACATCAATTATTCCGGAGAAGACATGTTCAATTTTTTCAAAAAACCCCGACAGCACAACAACGGCGTATTGGACAAACAAATGCTCCCCGCAAGTGACAAAATCGCTCTTTTAACGGCGAACGCTCTCGGTCTAACGCTGATGCTTTGCAAGCACTCCCCAAACTACGAACACAAAATTGGAACCTGTTTCGCGCGGGGCTATATCGTGGGATATTTTGATGCGGCTCGTCAAATAGCTGGCCTTCAGTTTAACGATAGCGAAGAATTCGTTGCTTATTTAATTAAAGGGCACATGGATCTTTTTGGCAATGAAATGGACAACGCCATGGGATATTGCCTCCTATCCGTGCTTCATTTCCAGCAAGACTCCCAGTATATTCGTGGACGAGAAACCGGCGGCCGAGAGTATTTTGAATTCCGAAAAGGGGCACTTCAGACGGCGTTTTCATTGGGTGAATTCTTGCGTAAATGACACACTTGATCAACGCCCCCCCCCTCTGATCAGCACCCTTGTCCATTTTTATCATCATGTTTGCATCTATGACAACGAGTGAACCTCTTTTTGCGGTCGTCAAGGCAGGAATGCCGCACACACAAAATTAGTGAAAATGACAAAAAACTAGACGTGTTGATTCATATCGGCGCAGGGGCCTCGTGAGCAGACTTCTATGCTGGTCGCACTTGGCGATCACTGAGGATAATGAGAGACTTTGCCGGGGCTTCTATTCTAAGCCGCCCAGGGGGCGGTGAACCCACATTTGTCTCTTCAAGCATCATTTCGTCGATTCTAAGCCGCCCAGGGGGCGGTGAACTCCGCGATGTGCCCCAGGGCGTTCCATTGAACATTCTAAACCGCCCAGGGGGCGGTGAACCGACGCCTCGCACGCGGGCTGGCACATGGACGATTCTAAGCCGCCCAGGGGGCGGTGAACTTCAAGAAACAGAAGCAAGACGCCGGCGTTCTATTCTAAGCCGCCCAGGGGGCGGTGAACATGGTGCGGCTGCCGGTGCCCATGACATAGTAATTCTAAGCCGCCCAGGGGGCGGTGAACGACGCCAAGCGCAATGCTTCTCTCTCGCGTTTATTCTAAGCCGCCCAGGGGGCGGTGAACCCCGAACTGGGGCAGGGATTGCCGGACCAGTTATTCTAAGCCGCCCAGGGGGCGGTGAACAGTTGGGGCATGGCGTTGTGTGGCGAGAGCTTATTCTAAGCCGCCCAGAGGGCGGTGAACTGTTCCGGAAGCACGGGGAGGCCATCCTATCTATTCTAAGCCGCCCAGGGGGCGGTGAACGGCCGGCCCCGCTTTGGACGGGATCACGGCTTATTCTAAGCCGCCCAGGGGGCGGTGAACCGGTGCGCCATCAACGGCGGTGACGCGGAGATATTCTAAGCCGCCCAGGGGGCGGTGAACACTGGACGCGACAGAGGGAGCTCTCCGATCTAATTCTAAGCCGCCCAGGGGGCGGTGAACTCGTGGCTCGACACGGAAAGCCCCGATCCATTGATTCTAAGCCGCCCAGGGGGCGGTGAACTCTGCCCAAAGCGTCGCGGCCTGGGTGTAAAGATTCTAAGCCGCCCAGGGGGCGGTGAACGGCGCGCCGAAAGATCCTTATCCCCGCCTTTTATTCTAAGCCGCCCAGGGGGCGGTGAACTATGAGGAAGGCCCACAATCGGAAGCCGTTGAATTCTAAGCCGCCCAGGGGGCGGTGAACAGATCGACTTCTCGCCCGAGTGGCTTCTCGCCATTCTAAGCCGCCCAGGGGGCGGTGAACAGATCGACTTCTCGCCCGAGTGGCTTCTCGCCATTCTAAGCCGCCCAGGGGGCGGTGAACTTTGATGCTCCTGGATGCGGCCAAAAGGGTTCATTCTAAGCCGCCCAGGGGGCGGTGAACTCTCGTTCTATCGCTCGAACGCGCGCACGGACATTCTAAGCCGCCCAGGGGGCGGTGAACCAAAATAGAAAAGGAAAACGCCCGTGATTATTATTCTAAGCCGCCCAGGGGGCGGTGAACCAAATCAGGGGGGACGGGGCCACGGCCAATTGATTCTAAGCCGCCCAGGGGGCGGTGAACTCATCGAGCCAATCGGCAATGAAGCGAACCAAATTCTAAGCCGCCCAGGGGGCGGTGAACTTCATGCTCTACGCCAACGAAGCCGTCGGAGAATTCTAAGCCGCCCAGGGGGCGGTGAACTGGAGCTAATCATGGCCGCATTGGGAACCATTATTCTAAGCCGCCCAGGGGGCGGTGAACCTCCTCGGCCCCGAGGATGTGGGGGCCGGCACATTCTAAGCCGCCCAGGGGGCGGTGAACGAGCGCGACCAGTCGCTCATCAATTTCGTCCTATTCTAAGCCGCCCAGGGGGCGGTGAACTTCGCGCGCAATTTGGGCGCGCAATCGATCGAATTCTAAGCCGCCCAGGGGGCGGTGAACATCGCCTGCTCCAAATCGTCTTTGTTTTGACAATTCTAAGCCGCCCAGGGGGCGGTGAACCACGACGCCTGAAATCTGCGAACTCACGTTCGATTCTAAGCCGCCCAGGGGGCGGTGAACTTGTCTCCGTCAACACGACGGCTTTCACTGTTATTCTAAGCCGCCCAGGGGGCGGTGAACAATAAAAAAGCCGCCATAATCCGGGAGGAAGTATTCTAAGCCGCCCAGGGGGCGGTGAACTGATAGTGCGTCTTCTCGTCGTGGACGTGCTTATTCTAAGCCGCCCAGGGGGCGGTGAACTGGACAAAGTGGATGAGCCGAGCATTTATCAAATTCTAAGCCGCCCAGGGGGCGGTGAACTCAGCGCGTGGCCCTGTTTTACTTGATGTCATATTCTAAGCCGCCCAGGGGGCGGTGAACCCGTAGGCCGCTCCGCCGGCGAAGTTCGCGGCATTCTAAGCCGCCCAGGGGGCGGTGAACCGCAGCGGCCAGCCTTGCGCCGGGACTTCTACATTCTAAGCCGCCCAGGGGGCGGTGAACTTGGTCGGCGCGAATTGCCCAAATCCCATGAAATTCTAAGCCGCCCAGGGGGCGGTGAACTGAACCCGGTGTAAGGGTCGCCCGGGTTGGTCATTCTAAGCCGCCCAGGGGGCGGTGAACGCTGTCGCTGTCGCGCAGGGAACGGCAACGGTATTCTAAGCCGCCCAGGGGGCGGTGAACGGTATTTTATAAATCCAAGTCTTTTCTTCAATATTCTAAGCCGCCCAGGGGGCGGTGAACCAAGCCCGAGCTGAGCATTGGCTTCGCACATAATTCTAAGCCGCCCAGGGGGCGGTGAACCTAAACCCCGCCGAAGCGGGGCTCTACGCGGCATTCTAAGCCGCCCAGGGGGCGGTGAACTTTTCCAGGGAAAACGCGATTTTTTCTGAAATATTCTAAGCCGCCCAGGGGGCGGTGAACTGAACAAAAAAAGGCCGAAACCCCACATGAACAACGGATTGCCTCTTTTTTGGGAGGAAAACCATCGTGCCGGTTGAGGTTCTTTAAGTCTTTGATTATTTTGATCAAATTTGTGCCAAATCAAAACGAAGGATTTTGTGTGCTCACTCAATCAATAGTTTGATTGTTTTGATCATCGTGTCGAGAACTTCGTTTTTTTGAATCATTTCGATTAAATTTGCACGAAATCTTTGTGGGGGGTTTGGCTCCGTGCTGGCTGCATGTTCAAATGCCAGCGGCATCGAAAACGCGTCTTTCGCCACGTCTGCGAGGTCAAACACCAAAGCGCCGCGACGAGTGCTTCCATGAATTAAGGGGAATGCGTGCGGGATGCCTAGCGCATGCAAAGCCACCGTCGCCAGCCCATACATCAAATAATTTCCATGATCAAGGAAGTCATTGAACAAATCCTCTCCGCCGCCCGACTTTCTAGCGAATGATTCGGCGCCGAATCCTCGCGCCAAAACCTTATACAACCCCTTGCTCCATGCGGCTTCTGCGAGAAGGATTCCTAGAGCATTTTGGCTCTCGGCTAGATTTTTCAAAAAGGCTTCATGGGAGCCAGGAGGGATTTGTATGTTTTTCGCGCGAAGCATGGTATTTTTCTGCCATTGCTCGATGGTCAATGAGAGGCGCAACTCCTGTAGCTTTTTTGCCGTGGCCAGACGCCGTGGCTCGTCCAGCCACATCTTGACCCAGGCTTGACAGTATTCGGTCGGCCTGTATTCATCCGCAGGATTTAAAAAAACGTAATCCACCATGGAATGGGCTGGCGTGCCGCCAGAGCCAGCGAATCCGATCACAACGCCTGACTTTGCCAAAGCGCGGGCCGCCGCATCGGTTATTGATGATCCTTTTCCCAACAACAACAATGCCGTGTTGCAGTCCGGTAAATTATAGTCTAAAGCTTCACCGTCCTCTTCCATGCGATAGACAACGCGTTCATGCGCAACCATAACGCGTACGCGATCAAGATAGAACACATTTGCTCTTTTCGAAAGAAGAATGGTTCTCGATCCACCTCCAGGCAGTGCATTGATCACGATTTGAGGTCTTTTAAAATTGGCAAATTTGGCAATGCAATTACTTCGTTGCCGTGAGAAAGGCCGTATCCATTCGGATTCGCTTTGAAGCTTCCCGACCCATGGCGCTTTTCTTCAATCGCCAAGAAAAATTTTTGCCCGGATGACAAACTTCTCAACGAAAAGCTGGGAACCGTTTTTAGATGATTTAATCTCTCAAAAAACGCTTCTGGTTGCATTTTTCCTCGCTTTGGCGCACGCACGCGATGGTAAGAAACCCATCCAAACGGATGCTTTTCTGGCACCGCTGTAACGGCGGACGCACGCACGGCAGATTTCGACCAGTCATGCTCCGATAGCGAATTTTTCAAAAGATATAAGGGATCCTCCCTCTCGCAAAAAACGCGAACCATATTCCCCAATTTTTTAAAATCCCCTGCAAGCATTTGAGGCAAGGCCAATGCAAATTGCGTTTCTGATGCCGCAAAATGCGCATGGATGATCGCCACGATTCTGCTCATCCAAACCACCTGCGGCGGCAGATTGATTCCCGTTGTTGGAGTTGTGGTCGGCGGCATTTGCAAATCGAGATGAAAATTGGGCTTCATGGTTTCTCCTTTGAATTTTTGGCGCTGAATGGCGATGATGATTATTCCGCCGCTTCCGGATCGATCAAAGAGTCGTCTTTGTCGTCCTTGTCGCCTTTTTTCTTTTCTGCGCCTTCGCCGAAAACGCCGCCACGGATCAAAACAGCCAAAATGTATTGCCCTTCCGAAGACGACGGATCCAAAACCGCCAGTTTTTTGAGTAATTCAAAAGCATTTTCCTCTTTTTCGCGCAAAAAAACCGCAAATTCCAACGAAGCTCCCATGGGCTCGACGGGGGCGACAATTCCTGATGCACCAAAACCACTGTGCCACGTGTCGATTGTGCGCAATGCATTTGCGATCTTTTGGTCTCGCAATGCGGCCCGGCCTACCACCGTAAAACCAGAGCCCAACTCGTCATGCGCCACGAGCCCACGCAGCGGAAGCTTAAACAAAGAACGAGCGAATCCCTTCTTTTTTTCGCAATAATTTTGGCTTGGATAAACTTCCAGCGCACCGCGCACGCCAAAATCAACACTCGCTTCGACTCGAAGGGCGGCGCCTCGATCGCCGCTCCATCCTTGCGCCAGTATTTTTGCAATCGCTGTTTCCGCGTCGTTGATCGCGGCCGCTTCACTTGCCCCCCCTTTAACAGGCAGAACGTCAAAGTGTTCCAGCGGCACTCGCAACGCATCGATGTCGGCTATGACTTTTTGCGCGGTGCCATCGACTTCCAGCACAACAACTCGAATTGATTGAGCATAGGATCGATTACGCCAAATCCATCGGGCATTCAAGATGTTGCGGGCATATCGACGAGCGAGCATATCCAACGCGCCGGTGGTTTTTGCGCGCTTGATGAACCCTATCAGGGAAGCACGGAAGTTTTCGGCGGTTTTTTTCTCATCCCGAGGTTCCGAACACATAGTCAACCCGTGATCCAAATCCGCAGTTCGCAAATCGAATGTGATGAACAGCCCATCAGCGTCTTCATCCAGTTTCGCCGATTCGGTGCGTTGCGGATTTGCCACCTCTTTTTTATAGCCGTCTTTGCTCACATTTTGAGTCCCGCGAACCCCATGCTCGATCACGAGCACGGGGTTCGATGGCGCCCTTTCCTTGATGTTGCGGAAAATGCCGTCTGTGATGATCAAAGCGCGTTGAACCGCGAGTGCTGCTGGCAATTTTTGAGTCGTTTTCATTCTGTTTCTCCGAAAGATACAACATGGGGTGAGGATAATTGTTCGCGCCTTCTAAACCGCCTTCCTAAAAGCGGTGAAATTTCGAGCTGATGAGAGCGAATGGCTAACCAGATATTCGTGCCTCTTTTTGTTTTTTTGTTCGGAATCACCACTCTGACTGGCCGACGAAAGTGCGGCTGTCGGGTTGTCTAAAGCGCCAAAAAATAGGTGGGCAATCGCCTGCTTTTCGAGCGGGAAGATATTCTACTAGCCCTAAAATTGGCTCTGCGAAAGCGTGTGGAAGCCCTTTTCTTACACCCACCCTTTGAGCGAACTCCGTTAGTGTTCGATATCCAACACAACTTAATGCACGCCACGGACGCCCCGCCATCCGGATCTTTACGCCCGTATCGTCCTCGACATCTTCGTTTCTATCAAAAGATTTTTTATGCTCACTGAACACGAGTTCGACGTCGTCTCTTTTTTCGTCCACCTCGTCGCCGGTGGCTTCGTTTTTTTCGTTTTCTGGATATAAAATTCGAATGACGGCATCCAACTGATCCTCTCCGGCCATCCTTTCTTCGATCAAATTCGCGCGATCGACGACCCAAAACCCTCGCTTTCCCAAACTCTCCATTGCTTCGGAGGCGCTTTCAAAAAATTGGGGGGGCTTTGGAGCTTTGAAAATAACCCCTCCGGCGATTCTCGCACTCCCGAAAAACCATTCCTCAAATCGGCCCGTGGTGATGTCGTCCAGCATCGAAGCCTCGGCGTCCTCGTTGAGCTTGATAATCAAGCTGCAATCGTAATAGGCGCTGACTCCTGGCTGATCAGACATAGCAAGTGACTTCCCTTTCGTGCTTTCGCTTGCATTTTTCGCTGGCGGTAATCCGCGAACCCTATTCGGGCTAAATCGATTGTAGTCGCCCATCATCCCCTCGAGCTCCAATCCCTGATGCAAAATGGCGACGCCCTCGAACTTCGCCCCGTATCTATGGGCCAGAGCCCCGCCGAACCCCAAATGGGCCGTGATGGAGGGCGCCCCCACAAGATTCCAGGCGGGCATTGCGTTCGCATGTTGAATGCGCAAGCTATTCAGTGTCAGATAAATGCTCATTTGGACAGTTCCTCGGCGACCAACGCCTCTAATTTTTGACGAACCACTTCGTCTAAATGCAGACCCTCCCTTCTTTTCAACTCTCGCACCCACTCCGCGGCGGCTTTTTTCGGCCAGTCGGTGTTGCGATTCGCGACCAACCAGCCCTTCTGGACTGCGTTCAACGCCCCCATCCCCCAGGCCTCTGATAATCCCTTTGGCCAAGTATCTGCGCTCAAAAGCGCCGCGGCCCAGTCGCCATTTATGGCGTCCAATAAAATATCTTTCTTTTTCAACTCATCTGCGAGGGCTTCGCCCATTTTGTCGCGAGTTTTTTTTGCCTGCCCTTTACAATCGGCCATTATTTTAGCGAGATGCTTTTCCAAACTCGCTCCCGACCGAAAATTTGGCTTCTGCGCGTAGATTTCCAAAAGGTTTTTAAGCTCTTCGATGTCTTTCCCGGCCAAACGAAATTGGACCCCACGATATAGCGTCGAATAATTCTGCTGGGCCGTTTGTTTGGGAAATCCCGGAGCCGGTTGCCGCCAGGCGAATTGAGCGCGAGCCATCCCCCCCTCCCCGGTGCATTGAATGCCTACGTTTTGAGGTTTTGATCCTCCGAGCGAACTATTCACCGCTCGCCAAAAAACACCGATGGCTTTGGGGTCCGTGTTGGCCGCTGCGGCTCTGGCTTCTTCTGCCAGACGTCTTTTTTTCAGCTCATTGTTCAACCGACTCAAAATGATCCCGTTCAATCCAATGGCCCCAATCGGGGTCAACACAACATCACCCCCGTTGATTTCATCGGCTACAATCACCTGCCTCAGCCCCGTGTCGACACGATTCAAATTGGTTTCTAGCCGCTCCTTCAGCTCGTCCACAAAAGCGGAATTCGGCGCCAAATCGAGAATTTCTTGTTGCGTGATAGTCGCGAGATTGTAGCCTCCGTTATTGATTTTTCCGCACACATAGTCTTTCACCTGACGCGGCTTGGGCTGCGCTGCGGCGCCTCCTTCTGTGTAATCAAGTTCGGCGAGGCTTGCCCCCAACACGCTCAACCCCAAATATGGTAATTTTGGCTCCCGATCTTCGGCTCCCAAACGAATGCCCACGCCGGAGATCAAAGAACTTGTGGTCTTGGCGGTGAAATGCACATAGCCCTTCGCAAGCATCCCGCGATCTTTTTTGCTGATGGTTTTCCAGGGCACGATTTTCGCGGGCGCTTTCTGCACCGTGATAACGGC
>Ga0105859_1000342_pt1 | contig 16184 bp, 11 predicted proteins | sample OrgsoiDNA_201063_FD_89684 | JGI IMG/M metagenome (GOLD analysis project Ga0105859, IMG submission 89684) | Permafrost soil microbial communities from the Arctic, to analyse light accelerated degradation of dissolved organic matter (DOM) -... | ecosystem: Environmental > Terrestrial > Soil >...
ATTATTATTATTATTATTATTATTATTATTTATGCCGGCTGTGAGTTGCTCTTGCCGCCAACACTCGGCTCGCTCCCCTCTGGATATATTTTAGCACGAGTCCTTAGAAAAGAAAAATATTTTGGATATTCCTGTTCAAAGACTGTTTCTCCATCGCCCATGTACGCTCTAATCAGCTCATCAGCAGCGATATCCAAGTTGGAAAGCTCAAAATTTACTTGACCCAATCGAAGATGATGGATGAATTTCCTAGCCCGTCTGGGCAAAACACCGCCCAATTAAAATGCTCCCGAGACAGAGGATAATTTTTTAACAAAACGTCATATCCCCTAAGGCGGTAAACACCCAAGTTGAAGCAGTCCACTTTTCTTGTGGAGCAGGAATAAGCGCTAAGGCTTCGTTAAATTGCGCATAAGCTTCCGCAAATTTTTCCTGATCCGCCAAAATATTTCCTTTTTCGCAAAAATCCAAAATTTTTGCGTACAAACCATCGGGCAGTTCCTCTTCCGAGATCGAATTCGCATTTTCCATCATTGCCTAGCCCCTAGTTTTTTATGTAGGCACGATACTGTATGCCCATTGCTGCACCTTCCGATCTATTTATAGAACCTATTTGGAAAGTGTAGTTGCTCGAATCATTCATGAATGCTCGTACGTCTGTTGAACGGGGGCCAGTGTCATACCCTATTTCATTCCAGTATATCGCGGCAGGAACGAAATGAGCCATGTCAACACTTTGATCGATTAAGTACCACTGTCTTCTTCCGCCATTCGCTCCTGCTCCAAAAACAACAAGCCGACAGAATTCCATTTCTTTTCTTTTCTTTTCTTTTCTTTTCTTTTCTTTTCAATTTTGCAATCATCGGCAGCCCCTCCACAATTTTTTATTGTTGACCCCCCCCCTCATCCGCCAGCAAATGGCTTTCTTTTGAACCTTCAACCAATTATTTCCTAAGCGTTTTTTATTAATTTTTTTAAATCTTCACTTTTTACAAATGCGACTCTTTTTATTAAAAAATCAAAATATTTTGAATCGTCATGTTTAAATGCATCTTTCCCTCCTAATTTATATGCCTCCAAAAGCTCGCCAGCGGCAACATTCAGGTCTCCGAGTTCATAATTTATTTGCCCAAGACGAAGATGAATGAATGTGCTTTCCGCTCCGCCCTCACACAACGCCGCTGCTCCAAAAAGCTCTTTTGCCTTTGTAAAACTTTTTAACAAAAAAGCCATATCCCCAGCGGCCCCCAGAACCCAAGAGGAGGTTTCCCATTTTTCTCGTGGAAATGGAATTAAAGCGAAAGCTTCATTAAATTTGTTGTATGCTTCTTCAAACTTTCCGTTATCACTCAATAAATTCCCCTCCTCGCAAAAAGAGAGAATTTGTTGATACAAATCGTCAGGAAGCTCTTCGGATGAAAAATCCGCATCAGAATTGAAATTTTGTGATGTCATATTGAATCCCTTTAATAAGTTGGGGAAAGGTAACGAATTCCAATGAGCGCCCCTTCCGATCTATTCTTTGAGGACGTTTGAAAAATGTAATTATTGGGGTTGTTCATGAAATCTCTCACGTCTGGTGCTTGCGGTCCTATGTATCGACCTTCGGCGTTCCAGTAGATGACCACCGGAATTAAATGTGCCATGTCAATATTTGAATCGATCGCGAACCACTGCCCATCCTCCAACAGCACTAATCCGTTTGGATTTCCTCGGGTGAATTCGGAATCAGCTGGTTGAGTTCCATCAGGCCGAGCAATCAAACCCATTGCATTCATTTTTGCGAACACAGCTTTTCCTGTTTTTGTGTATTTCCCAGGTGTTCTTCCTGCCAGGGTGTTTCTTGCTCCTGGGCAAATCGCGGCGCCAACCGGGGTTTTTCCTCCTATTTGAAGTGGCTTAACCTCATCATTGATAGCTCCGATTTCACCTGGGAGGCCTGGTGTTTGCTCGTGAAGACCGTTGTCTTCATGGCATCCCGTCGGTCCACAGCTAACCTTGCCTGAATCCTCCTCTTCGACTGCGCGACCATCGGTGTCCCACGCATTCAGGGGCTCGTTTTTAGCATAAGCGTATAGGCTGACGCCACCACCACTCAATCCATTCGGGTCGGCCTGAATATAACGCCCGATTGCGGCATCATAGTCCCTCGCTCCATTATGGTCAAGACCCGTTTCTGCATCGTGAATTTGGCCTGGCAACCGAAGGTCCAAAGCGTAGACACCCGCCCCCAACGGATTTTCGTTGGGTTGGTGGCGGCTGAAAGGATCCGCTTGCGCCCAAATCCATAGGGCCGAGTTGTCGGTAGCGCTCACAACCTCTCGCGGAGCATTGACTTGATCAGCAAACACATAGCCGATTTGCAATCCTGCGATGCCTGAAGCTGGCTGTTTTAACACGGCCAATGGCGTGTTTTCAAGCCAGACGATTTCCTCGACCGCATTTCCGGAAGAATCGTATTCGCCGATCAATCGTCCTTGCGGATCTCGCACATAGCGGATAGCGGCTCCAGATGGGCCCTCTTTGAGGGTTCGCTGCCCGGTGGCCGAATAAAAATAGCGCCAGCTTTCCCCATTCCCGTTCAGCGAACCCGCCATTCTCCCTCGGTCCGAATAGGTCCACGAGTTCACTCCGTCGGACAGCAAATTCCCCGATGGATCATAAGAAAATGATTGGTTGCTTGCAGAACCCGCGACAACTGCCAGCCGATTTGATATAGAGTTGATCGAAAAGCCATAGGAGTTTGACCCGTTCGTCATGACCGTCCGATTTCCGGACAAATCGTACCCGTAAGTTTCAGACGCTGAATTGGGGGCGGTCGCCGTCGGCGAGAATGACGCCAATCGACTCAAACCGTCGCTGCTGAATGTTTGATTTGCCGCCAAGGCCGCAGCGGATGTGCTGGACCCAGAGCTGTCAACATGCGAATATGCAATAATGCGTCCAGCCAAATCACGCGACACCGAGCGCGACAAAGCGCCCGGTGTCGCCGCAAGCGACCCGCTCGCGGCCAACACTCCAAGGGGGTATTGAATCAGGCGGCCATCCAGGTCAAACTGGCGCGAAAAAGAACTTCCATTCCCCCATGTCCATGCGTTTGCTTGCCCCGCAGCGGTCCATGCCACATTGGAAATGATTGTCGTTTTCGCCCCGCCCAGCGAGGGCGGCTGGGTCATTGAAATACTGGCAATGCGACCAGCAACATCATAGGTGTAAGACAAAACGACGCCAGAAGGAAGCGACATGGTCGTGATTTTTCCATTCACTCCTCCGCTTCCCCCATAGCTCCATCCGATCGACTGCGTGCTTGATTGAGTCGCAGCAGAAGTCGTCGTTTGGGCCAGGCCGATTAAATGCCCAAATTCGTCATAAGAAAACGCCGTCTGCCCCGACTCGTCTGAAATTCTGGTTAAATGCCCGCTCGCGGTGGGTGTCGGGCTGGTTCCCCCGTCATACTCAAAAACAGACGGAACTCCACTTTGATAGGTGGCCAGCGTGGGCCGATCCAATGCGTCATAAGTGAATGTCGCTGTTTTTCCTCTTGCGTCGGAAATGGACGATAGATTTCCTGCCAAATCATAAGAAGCGATTGTTTTTCCAGAATCTGGACTTTTGCTCGCAGAAATATTTCCTAGCCCATCGACATTATTGGTTGTGGTCAAATGCCGAGGGTCAACGAGGCTTGAAAGTTGATCTCGAAGATCCAAAAATGCTTGTATTCCCGGAGCGTTTTGGTGTGGCCCCGGCGCAGGCAAGCGAATAAAATACGGACGATTCAAAGCGTCAAAATTGACCCCCGTTTGATTCTCCAACGGGTCTGTCTGAGTCAACGCATTTCCTGCTGCGTCATATGTCCATAGACTTGTTTCCCCAGGCAATCCCGTTGCCGAAATCAACTGCCCGAGCGCGTCATAGACCTTGCTGTTTTGATAGGCCAGTCCAGCATTTGGGTTGCTGATTTGGGTCGCTGTTATATTTCCAGCATTATCTAGCGTGAACACGGATGTGTCGCCCGCGGAATCCTCTTGACCCACTAAACGGTGCGCTGAATCAAATGTCTGAGAAATCCAGGTTCCATCTGGTAAGGTTGCTTTAGTTAAATCCCCTACAAAATCATAAGACAAAGACGCTGTTTGGCTGTCCGCGCCATCACTTGTGGTTTTGGTTATAGAAGAAACCCATCCGCGTGGCGTGTAAGTGAAATTTGTTTTTAACCCGTTTTGGTTGGTTGATTGCAACAATCTCCCGCTTCCATCATATGCGTCAAATGTCGTTGTTTGTCCCAATGCATTTGACACAGATGCCATATCTCCTTTTTGATATGAAGGAGGGACAGCCGTTGAAGTGGTTGGGTAATAAGAAAAATGAGAAATCTGAGAAATATCAGTTCTTGGCCCTGTTATTTGCACGACCTGCCCATCGGCATTTGACTGGACAAGCCAAGTTCTCGCGGATCCGACTGGGTTGGCCGAAAAACCCATCATTCCTGTTTCGTCATCTGTGGCTTGTGCGATCGCCGATGAAACATTCCCCGTTGTGTCATAGCTCAGCGTGTCAACCCTCTTCGGGCCGGCGATTTTAATGGGCAATCTCCAGGTTGGATGCCACTGCGTCGTTGTCTTGCGCTGCACAACACCAGGAGCCGGAATTGACTGATAACTTGCTAAGTTCTCTGGGCACACCGATCCAGGAGAAAACCCCTCAATGCGCACAGTCTCCAAATTTCTCGTAAGGTCGTACGCATAGCAAGTCAGATTCCCATTAAAATCTGTTTGGCTCGCAAGATTTCCATTTGCGTCATAAGCCGAGGACATGACTGCCGCTGGCGTTGATCCAGCGCTTGGTTGGCTGATCGATGTGACGTCGTATTTGACCGACGCGGTGTTGAAGTTGTACGGCCGAGCGGTTCCGTAGGCGTCGGTCACTGTGGTGGCGGGCGGCATGGAAACAGAACTAGGGTCGGATGAGGTGCTTTGATACGAAAGGTGTGTTTGGTTGACGCCGTTGCCTTGGAAATTGTTATTGGCCCACCCCATATAACTATATGGTCCGTCGGGGCCTCCATTGGGCCCGGTGTATGAATAGGTCTCGAATCGATTGTTGTTTTCGTCAACTACACCGGTCAATAAATTGGTGGTTGTCGTGGAATATCCGTCCAACAGGTCGCTTTCGTTGTACACCAGCGTTTTTGTGTGCCCATCCTGATATTGAATGCTGGAAAGCAACGAGGCTTGATTGGTTGACGAAGCCGTGTATGCGTAAGAAATCACTCCGCCATCCGGGAGCGTGACTGTGGCCACACGGCCTGTCATGTTGTCGTAAACAAAAGACAATGAGCGACCAAAGGGATCTGATATTGCGACGACGCGCCCCACCGCGTCTCTTGTCATTGTTTGTTTGAGACCTGCGCGGTTTTGAATCCAATTCAATCGGCCCAGAGCGTCATATTGCTCAACTTCGTCGTTTTCCGCGCTGTAATACGACCATCCAGTGAGGACGCCGCTGGCATCGTCCTGCTCTGTCAGTTTTGCGTTAATATTTGTCGTGGTTGACCACGAGCCATCGGTGTTTTTCCCAAATGCAAATATTTTCCCATCCGGCCTCTCTGCATTTACGGCTGTTGTTCCATCCGTTTTTGTGTAAAATACGATTTTTCTGTCGTAGTTTAACCGCCAATTAAAGGGCATGAAATCAGAAATTGGCAGACGAGTCTGAACGGCGGAATTATATGTTCTTGCCATCACAAGAGGAAATGCTCCTCCACCTGTGTAATCTGTGTCGCTTTGGGTCAAATTACCGGTGGCGCTATTGATGGGCTCGGCCACCATTGGCGTTTGCCCTTGCGTTACCGCACCGCAGCAGGCGCCATTGTTTAAGGAGCTTGTTGTTTGATTTGCGGGGCCGCAACCGCCATCATTTTGATTGTATTGACCGCCCGAGGTCGCGCAGGTCCACGTGATATCCGTGCTGACAGGAAAGGTTCCGATGGGGGGCTGGCTAGGATCCGTCTTGTCCACAAGGGTAAATGTTGCCGCACACGTCGCATTTCCTTCTTCCGGGCTGCTTCCTTGGGCACCGTCTTGAAATGTTGGCGGAACGCAAACCGGTTGAATGGGCGGAACAACGGCGCCGCAAATCGTGTCCACGTAATCCAATGGAACTAGCGACACGGCTTGCGTGATCAGCGCCTGGGCTGAATTGCTTGTCACCTTAGGGGCAGAACTTCCCGGAATATAAGGCGCGCACACGTAATTGGGCGCGATGATTGTCACCGGCTCAATCTGGGACGCCATTAACGGGATTGGAAGAGGCGGCATCGATGTCTGAGCTTTCGCGGCCACTGATCCGAAAAAGCACACAGATATGACAATGGTCGAGACCAAGATTGAAAAACCACTGGTTTTTATATCCTTGACGAGCTTGTTAATGCTCCTGCTGATGGTTTTTGCCATTTTCAATCCTTTTTTAGCGCTAAGGCGCTGGATGTGTTCCATTTTCATATTCTCCACGGTCTCTTTCATGAACAAGACTCGCGAGTTTTTACGCCTTTTTTAAAACCGACTAGGCCCCGTCTGCGTTACTACGGAAGACTCCCCGCCGTCTATGCTTAGCCTTTTTTTATCCATTCCTGGCGATCCACCTGTCGTCTCTTCAAACACCACCTCTTTCGATAGGCATCGACCTCCAAGAACACATGCCAGCGCAGAGTGTGCTTTTATCAAAAGCTTCTGTGTGCCACTCGGCCGAGTCAGGGGGTTGCTGTTGTTGTAAAGGTAGCCATTTTCGTGCTCCCGGCTCCTCCTGACCGACGAGGTTTGAACGTATCGGCCTATTTCGCTTTGGTAATCACCTGCGTCTTCATGATCTAAACCCGTTTCTGCGTCGTGAACTTGTCCAGGCAACCGCATGTCGAAGGCATACGCTCCCGCCGCTGATGGATTTTCATTGGGTTGGGCGTGTCCGAACGGATCAGTTTGAATCCAGCTCCACACTGCTGAATTATCAACTGCGCTCACTATTTCCCGCGGGGCGTTGATCTGGTCAGCAAACACATACCCTATTTGGAGTCCCTGTTGGCTGCCCTTTGGAGGAGTCAACACCGCCAAGGGCATGTCGCCAAGCCACACAATCTCTTCGATGACATTCCCGTTCGCGTCGTATTCCCCAAGGAGATGCCCCTGAAAATCGCTCACGTATCGAATGGCGGATCCCGCAGGCCCTTCTTTCATCGTTCGCGCTCCAAGCGCCGAATAAAAATAGCGCCAATTTTGTCCGCTGGAATTCGTGGAGGAAGCCATTTTTCCGCGATCTGAATACACCCAGGAATTCACGCCATCCGACAACAAATTCCCATCTGCGTCATAGCTAAAAATATTTGATCCAGATGGGCCTGTTTCGGTGGCGAACTGGTTCGAAAGTGGCGTCACGGAGAACCCATAACTGTTCATTCCCGTCTCAAGGCTCACCCGATTCCCGGAAATATCGTATCCGTAGATTTCGGAGACCATTCCTGTGGCTGTGGCGCTGGGCGTGAACGAAGCCAGACGCCCCAATCCATCATTGCCAAACGATTGATTGGCGGCCAAGGCAATTGCCGAACTCGCGGAACCGGAGCCATCCACATGCGAATAGCCCGAAACTCGGCCCGCCAAATCATATGCGACGGTGCGGGACAGCGCGCCGGGCGTGGCCGATAAACCACCGCTTCCCGCCAAAACGCCCAATGGGTATTGCGCGAGTCGTCCATCCAGATCAAATTGGCGTGAAAAATTGCTTCCATTCCCCCAGACCCACGCTTTTGCCTGCCCCATTGGAGTCCATGATATGCCCGAGGCAATGTTCGTTGCCCCGCCGCCCATGGAGGATGGTTGGTTCAGGGATATTGAAGCCACTCGCCCCGCGCCATCACGGCTATACGCCAAGACAGCCCCCGATGGAAGTGTCAGGCTTGCCAGTTTTTCGGCGTTTGATCCGCTTGTTCCAATCCCCCATGACACTGTCGCGGTGTTCGATGGGGTTTGCGCGGAGCTCGTTGTTTGGCTAAATCCAGAGAGACGCCCAAATGCGTCATACGACAAAGTGGTTTCCCCGGATTCGTCTTCGAAATGAGTCAAATGCCCGATGGAATTCGGCGCCGAATTCGTCGGTCCCCCGTCGTATTGATAAACCGAAGGAGACCCGCTCTGGTAAGCCGCCAGCGTTCGGCGATTAAGGGCGTCATACGAAAAATTTGTTGTTTTTCCACGCGCATCGGTGAATGCCGTTAGATTCCCTGTCGTGTCGTAAAGGCCTTGCGAAGCCCCGGCGTCAGGGCTGTCCGTCGCCAAAACATTTCCAAAGCCATCTGCCACTTGCGCGGTCGTCAATCCTCGCGGGTCGACAAAATTTTGCAATTTTCCTCGCAAGTCGAGCGACTCCTGAGTGACCGGAGCATTTTGGCTTGCGTTTGACGCCGGATATCTGACAAACCAAGCCCTATTTAAGGCATCAAAAAACGAAGCGGTTTGATTCCCAAGCGCATCGGTTTTCGTCAACGGATTTCCCACGGCGTCCCTAGTCCACTCGCTGGTTTCTCCCGGCAATCCTGTCGCGCTGCTCAATCCCCCCAAAATATCGTATACTCGGGTCTCTTGAAAACTCAATGTCCCGTCGCCATCGCTCATTTGCGCCGTGGTGATGTTGCCAGCGTTGTCCAGCGTGAACACGGCCGTGTTTCCTGCTGAATCCGCTTGATTGGTCAATCGATGCGCGGCGTCAAATGTCTGTGATATCCACGACGAATCAGGGAATGTCACCTTGGTGAGATTTCCGACAAAATCATAAGAAAATGCTGTTGTTTGACTGCTCGATGAGTCGCTTGCGATTTCGGTCAGTGAACTTACCCACCCGCGCGGAGTGTAGGATAAAACGTTTTTTACTCCATTTGGTCGTGTCCATTGAATTAAACGACCCGCCCCATCATATGCATCGAATGTGATTGTCTGGGCCAACGCGTTGCTTTCCGAGGCCAAATCTCCTTTTCGATAAAGCGGTGGGTTTGCCGTGGACGTGCTTGGATAATACGTGAAATTAAAATTTTGAGGAACGTCGACGCGAGGCCCGGAAATTTGAGCGATTTGACCGTCCGCATTGAATTGCAGTGTCCAAACGCGAGGAGCTCCCGACGCAATGCCGCCAAAATTATTGCTGCCTGTCTCATCAGTTGTGGCCTGCGAGGTCACAGAGGCAATTTTTCCCGTCGCATCGTACACAAAGGCGTCGATTCTTTTTGGCCCCGCTATCTTTGTCGGTTGGCGCCAATCGGGACTCCATTGGGTGCTGAATTTTCGCTCCGTCGATGGATTCGGCAGAGTTGCCGTTGCATAATCAACCAAATCCGCTGGACACACGCTGCCAGGCGCCATTCCTTCCACACGGGCAATCTCCAAATTGCGCGCCGGATCATATGCATAACAGGTCAGATTCCCGTTGTAGTCGGTTCGGCTCAACATGTTCCCCTGAGCGTCGTATGTGGCGTTGATCGCTCCTGCTGGCGTTGGGCCGGCGCTCGGTTGATTCATTTGGCTTGTGTCGAATTTTTGTGAGCCAGCGTTGTAATAATTTGTCCGTGACGCCCCTGACGCGTCCGTTTCCATGGTTTTCGGCGGATACGTTGCCAAATAGGGATTTTCTGGATTTGCTGAGGCATAAGCCAATGTGGTTTGATCAACGCCGCCAGCTTTTATTGATTGGTTAGCCCATCCTTGATACGTGTATGTTCCATCAGAGGTTCCATGGTATGCATAGGTCTCAAACCGATTTCCATTTTCGTCCACAATTCCGGTCAACAGATTGGCGCCGAATGCGCTGTATCCGTCGAGTTGCGCAGGCTCATTAAACAAAAGAGACAACCCATGCCCATCAGGGTATGACACCCCTGAGAAAAACGCATTCAAATACATGCCAAACCCATATGAATAGGACACTGTCCCTCCATCAGGCAAAGAAACGCTGTGCAGATATCCATCGCTTCCATCGGCGCTGGCATAGCTGAAACTCAAGGATCGACCAAAAGCATCGGTGACAGAAACAAGCCGTCCGCCAGCATCCCTCGTCATTGTTTGTCTTAAGCCATTTTGATTTTGTATCCACGACAATCGTCCCACGGCGTCGTATTGCTCTATTTGATCATTTTTGTCTTTTTCCGCCGTGTAATAAAGCCACCCCACGGGATTTCCCGATACATCTGTTTGCTCGGTTAGGCGGGCATTCACGTTCGCCGGAGGCGTCCAGGATCCGTCTGCCGATTGGGAAAAACGGTATATCTTTCCATCTGGACGCTCAACATTTGCCGTGGAAGAACCGCTTGCCGGGATTATCAACACCACGCGCCCGTCGTAATTTAATCGCCAATTGTAGGTGAAAAATTCAGAAACCGGCAATTGCATGCCCACTGCTGAATTATAAAATCGAATCAATTTCAGTGGAAACTCGCCGCCGCCCAGGTAATCGTTTTGAATTTTTATCAAATTCCCTGCGGATTCATTTATTCCGTCTTTTGTTATGGGCGTTATTCCATGCGCGATTGCGGCGCTCTGGCGTCCGTTGTTCACTGAATCCGTGAAGACTTGAAAAGGGACGCAACCACCAGCAGCGGCATTATATTGGCCGCCAGAGTTGCCGCAACTCCAAGTCAACGAAAGACTAGACGATTCAGGCACTCCCGGGGCGGAATCCGGATCATTGACTCCCACCACCTTGAACGGGAGCGTGCATGTGTAGCTTCCCGTCCCCGATCCATCTGTTGGCGTTGGAGCTGAACAGGTTGGCAATGGGGTTGGCAACACAACTCGGCATGCCGTTCCCGCATATGCGCCACCCAACATCGTGGCCGCTTGATTGAACACCGCTTGCGCGGAAGGGCCATTGATTGGATTAAATGCCGGAAATGGCGGGTTGCATGTAACGTTTGGAGGCAGGGAGACAAAGGGAGGGAAAATCGGATAAGTTTGTGTTGGCAATGTTGCGGTTGTCGTTTGAGCAAATATTCGATCAAAAGGGGCCGAAACCACAAAGACGAATAAAAACAAAAATAAATATTTTTTTCTAAGCAATAAAAATACTACCCCATCGCTCTCTTTTTCATTTCTTATGATACCCACGCCATCTATTAATGGCTTGTATGTCTCCATTGAATTATTCATAGGCCCTCACTCTATTCTTTGGAAAACATAGACGCATAGGTCATGCGGTTTTTCGACTCTACGTTCTGGCAAAAAATGCTGCAATGATTTGTTGCCTACAAATATTACCTACCTGACAAAAGGAGTGGTTTGGACGTTTGATGGTTGGCAAAACGTAAAATATACTAATAATTATTCAATTAAAACTCATTTAATTCAATGAAATGGCAAGGGCGACCCCATGGGGCCGCCCTTCTTTTTTTCGCAAAACTGCATCCAAGCTCAGATTCCGCGGCTTTTGCTTTTTGGGCTCCGCTCGCGCGGAGATCCTTTTTTTCGCCAAGCCTTTGGCTCCGGGCTTTCTTGGCTTTCCATGATCTCAGGGAAGCGCAACCGGCTGCCAGCCTGCGCCGCGTTCGCCAGAACGGGCCCCGAAGGACCCGCCCTCAGGCTTTTACAGCGCCGGCGGGCCGCCGCGGCCGCGCCAACCGAAAATCAGCGACACCAAGAACAAGATCACGAAAACGAAGAACAGAATCTTGGCGATGCCCACGGCGCCAGCCGCGATCCCGCCAAACCCAAACAGCGCCGCGATCAGCGCAATGATAAAGAACACCGCTGCGTAATAAAGCATGTTGTCTCTCCTGATTTATGGCGCTGAAAACGCCATTTTGTTGATGAGCCAAAAAGAGCGGGCATAGGCCTTGTTGCGCTTTTCGACGGTGAGTGGATCTTTTTTGACGCTTGAAGCTTTTTTGTTTTGTCGCGCAATCAGTTCGGGACGCTTTGCTTGATCAATGGGGCTTTTCTTCGTGGCGCTTCAATCAGGATTGAATCCAAAATCGAAGCGGCTTCTTAGAGAGCCCCGCTGGATAAACGCATCCGCCAGGGAGTTCGCGCAGGCCGCGTCGAGAGCCAATGCTCCGGACTCGGCGCGGCATGCGCTAGAACAGTGAGACGCCCAGCAGCAGCATCACGACGAAGATCAGGAAGAGCACCAAGAAGATTCCGAAGAAGATCTTGGCGATTCCCGCCGCGCCGGCCGAAATGCCCGTGAATCCAAGCACGCCCGCAATCAGGGAAATGATCGCGAACAAGATGGCTAGTTTAAGCATGACATCCTCCTATTTCGGCCTGTGGCCCCCAGCGGGCCGCCGTTTGCTCTATCCAACGCTTCTTTGGGATGTTTGGCAATATGCCTTCGCGGGCAAAACTCTCGATCGACGGCACGCCCTTCGCCCGGAAATGCCCGGCCGTCAAGGCCGCCAGGCCACCCGACCCGCCAAAACCGTCGTTCTTCCCCGGCGACCTTCGGAGGGAATGGGGGGACCGGCGGGACGCGTATTTTGTCGTTTTTATCCATCACGCCAAAAAACGGCTCTTTTTCAAGCCCTTTTCTCGCTCATTTTTTGCCGTTTCCAACGGTTTTTCGCTATTCATAAAAAATCGATTATCTTTTCAATCCCTTTTCCGACAAGGCTTTGCCGGCTTCTCATCGAGTCAAAAAGACAAACCTTTTGAAAAAATTACACACCGCCTGCACCCGCTTCATGGCCGTTCCGCGACTTCGCTTATCCACAAGTCTCCTCAACCAAGGCTTTCGCTATTCCGTCGCCCGATCAAATTGCCAGACAAAGGGCATTTCTCAGGGCCATGATCCGGTGTTTTTCGGATATTTTCCAAACCTTTTTTTGCCGGTTTTTCTCGGTCTCCGCGTCGCTCGCTCTTTCTTTTTCGCGCCCGCTTCGATCGTCGCCCCCTCTCTTGGCGCAAAGCCCATGGCTCTGGCTGGCTGTTCGCCTTTTGCCTCCATTGTGGATTTTTGGCGTTCAAAACCATGGTCGCCCAGAGCGATCACTCGCAGAGGCTGCCTCGACAGCCCTGGACAACTTTCGACAGCCGCCGAGGCCTTTGGACGCGCCCTTGGTCGATCCATGCGCCAAACGCTTCTCCTTGGCCCGCCAACGCCCCTACACTGCCGGTTTTCCGATGCTCTCTTTTGGCCGATCTCGATCAGCCTCCGGCCAGGGCGGCTTAGCGAGCCTTGGCAAGACACTCACGAAACCGCCGCGCAATCGTTCCTTTTGGCGCGCTCCCGTTTTTTCTCTGCTGTCTTTTTTGCGGTTGTTTTTTTTGCGTTGTCTTTTCAGCCCGGTTTTTGTCGCTTGATTTATGGGTCCGCCGCCCCCTCATCCCAATTGAACAACAAGGAGGCCGCCGTGCCTGACGAACCACTCGCGCGAGCGTCTCTGCCTGATCCGCGCTTGCGCGCGGAACCCACTGACGCCCAAGCCCTTAAATGCCCGAGCCCCCCGCCGCAAGCGGCGCCAAAAAAGGACTCTTCGGCTTCGGCTCCCTCGCTCGACGCCGCGAGCGCCGCCTCCGCTTCCGAACCGGGCAAAATGGACGCGGAGATGCGCCGGCGGTGGATATTTGCCCCGATTTCTGGCGTTCGCCTTTTTTTCATCGCGAGTTTCGCGGCGTTCGCCGAAGAGCTTTTCGCCGTCTCTCTGGCGCCAGTGAGCGAAGAGGAGCGCGCCCGGGCCCATTTTTTCTTGCGAGGGCTGTCCATCGTCGCGATCACTTTGGTTTTTTTTCTATATGCGCGCCCAGAACAGCAACGGGAAGCGATCGCCGAGCCGGCGACGGCGCAACGCGTGCGGATCGCGGAACAAATCAACCAGTGCGTGGCCAATGGCCGTTGCGTGGGGCCTTCGGAGGGAGCGTCGCCCACAAACCGAGCCATTGACTTGACGCGGCTGCCCTCGGGCTCCATCGCGTGCCTAAATGCTCCTTGCGACGTCGCACGAGACGACAAAGGCCCGCAGACGCATCTCTCCGCCGCCACCGATGGCGCGTTGCGGGTTTGGGCCCGCGCGGACCGCGGCGCCGCGATTGGCTTCGCCTATCGCCCGAGCGTGGACGCGGCCGGCGTCCATTGGCGCAAAGAAGCGTTGCCGCCGTCCTTGCGCGACACCGGCGACAATCCACTGAAAGATAGCCCGGCCGCCGTTCCACGCTGATTTCTGGCTATCAAGCGATTTCGTCGACGACGGCTTGGCCCTCTCAAAAGACTTGGTCCTCTCAAGCGGCTTCGGCCGGCAAGCGAGCCCCCGCCGCTTCACAGACGCATGGGACCCGCCGTTTTCGCCTGCCCCGTCCGCATTGGGTTTGCGCCGCTGGCCTCGGTCGGCTGGATCAACTCCGCCGAGTCGCCCAGCAAGGCCTTTTGGGCCAAAGCGCTCCAGGGCGTGCCCGTCATCGCCAGCGCGTCTTCCAGCGCCCGTTCTTCGAGCCCATGGCTGACGGCTTCTCCGCGGACACGATCAACGCCGCCGGCCGCCGCTTCGTCCTGATCGTTGTTTGTCGCGCCCAAACACGCGGCCTCGCGCGCCTTTTCCCACGCGCGCCCTTGCCAATCCGCCAATTCTTTGGCCCTCTCGCAGAGGTCGGGGCGCGGGCGCTCTTTGGGCGCGGACAACAGCGACGCCGGCTTGAATTTGTTGTCCATTTTCTCATTCGCCCAAAGCGGTCGAATCGTTTCTCCGCCGAACGCCTTCACTCCCAACCCGCCGCGCGAATAATAAAACGATTTTATGCCGCTTTTCATTTGCCCGGCGAAAATGCTCAATCCCGCGCCCGTGTAGAACCCGAACTCATCCATGACGGTGAGGAATGGCCCCCTTCTGCGCGCAAGTTCCATTTTTCGGCGATTTTCAGCCCGTGCCAGAGAGCCGCGGTCCGCCAATCCCAAAGACGCGACTTCCCAAAAAGCCCGCGCGTCTTGAGTGTCGAGCAAACGGATCAAAAATTCCGCGTGCGTGTCGAGGGCTTCGGTTGCCGACTCCAAGCCGATCTGGCGGAGTCGCTTGATTTGCTCGGCTTTTCGGTCCAAAGGCTTATCGTCGTGAAACTCTTGGGCGGCCCACAGCGTTGGGGTATGGGTCGCGGCCAACGCCTTGCCCAAGCGCTCTCGCTCGATTGGTGTTTCAGGCTCCTCGGAGGACGACAAAAAAGCTTCCGCCCACCCGGCGGCCTCTTTCAAAGCGGCTCGCGCCGCGCGCGCCTCCTCGACCCAAACGGGCCATGCGCTCGCGCGCGAGCAGCGCCACGCCCATTCGCCCCAAGACCAAACGCCCAAGCCCCCCGAATCCGCCCAAGACAGCCGCCAAGCCGCGCGCACGCCGGCTCGCGTCGCGACATTGTCCCACAATAGGGATGCCCGCCGCGACGCCACTTGCGCGACTTCTGTTTTTGTTCCATCCACGCCTCGCGCCAGCCCATGCTTGGCGATCGGTTCTTTGAGTTCGCTTTCCGTGGCCTCCCCTGACGCCAAACGCAGCGCTCGGGTCGCGTTCATTTCGATCAGCCGCTCCCACGCGCCGCCTTTTTTGGCGCTGTTTTCCTGGCCTCCCGCGCGCGGACGGCGTGCGGTGGCTGATCGCCAAGCCTCTTTGCCCGTGGACGACTCGCTCAATCCAAAAGACATCGCGTTTTTCAAGCTCTGGCGCACGAGGCTCCCCAGACTTTCCCATGTTTGGAAGTGGAAGGCGTCCGGAGCCTCCTCAAAACACGCCCTTTTCAGTCGATCGCAAAAGAAAACGCTTGGAAGCGCGCGGGCGAGGGCGGTGGCGTCTTCGCTCGTTTGAACGGCTTTTGCGCACCCGAAGGCCTGTTGGGCGGAGAAGCCCTCCCCCTCGCCCCAGAAGCCCGCCACGGCCTCCATGGCGGCGATGTCGCGCGCCTTCAACGCGGAGCAGACGCGGCGAGCCGCGACCTCTCGCAGCGCCACGCTTTCGCCCCAGGCGACGCCGGCCTGCCCCAACGCGCGCAACGCGACGGCGTCCAGCCTCTCAAACGCCGCCGGGTTGAACAACGCCGCGCGGCTCCAATGCTCGCTCAACGACCCGCGAAGGGGTTCGCTGAGCGAATGAAATCGCCTGAGCGCCGCCATCGCCGCTTCTTTTTCCGCCCCTCCCTTCGCCAACGCCAACACGGCCCGTTGCGCCAACGCGCGCCCAG
>Ga0105859_1000355_pt1 | contig 15864 bp, 10 predicted proteins | sample OrgsoiDNA_201063_FD_89684 | JGI IMG/M metagenome (GOLD analysis project Ga0105859, IMG submission 89684) | Permafrost soil microbial communities from the Arctic, to analyse light accelerated degradation of dissolved organic matter (DOM) -... | ecosystem: Environmental > Terrestrial > Soil >...
CCAAACCGAAACCCAACGTCCAAGCGATGATCAAGTTGAACCCGCGCTGGACAATCAGCTTTTGCCGCGTCAAGCGTTGCCGTCGAATCCGTTTGACGAGGAAACCGAGGGCGAGGGCTTTGATTTGCCGCTCAATTCGTTCCTGACGCCGGAAGAAATCGAAGAGGAAGAGCAACGCCAGAAAGCGTGGGCGGACCAACAGCGCCGGCGCGACGAGTGGGCTTCCCAGGAAGAGCGGGCGCGCAGCGAGAGCGAGCGGGAGGCGCAAGCCCTTGCCGAACGCGAAGCGGAAAGGCAAAATGCGGAGCGCGCCCAAACGGCGCAAGATCTCGCGGATGTGGCTCATTATTCAGAAGAAAGGCTCGCGGCGCAGCCAGAAGGCCAATCCCTCCAATCCAATCGTTCGGGCGCGGAAACCTTGCGCCAAGAATCTCAAAGAACAGACAAAAATGAACAAGAGGACGACATGCAAGCTCGGTTAAGCGGCGCCGGATTCGCCCAGGCCGAGAGCGCTTCGGTTGAAGAAACGCGCCAAGGCGCGATCGACGAGGCGGCCATTGTTTTCGCGGCAGGCGAAGAAGACGCGGCCGCCCAAAAACTCAATGACTGTCTGACGCGCACGCCCGTGAAGGGCAGCGAGCGCGTGTGGTGGATGTTGATGGATCTGCGTCAGGCGCAAAACGATCGCCCGGGCTTCGAGAAGGTCGCGCAAGGATATTCCGACAAATTCGGCAATTCGCCGCCCGCGTGGCGCGCGCCTCGCCAAGAGCGCGCCAACACCGTCAACGCGGCGAACGTGCTGATGCTTGACGGCGCGATGCGCGGCGACGCGGTGACGGCGCAAAGCAAGCCCTTCATGATCGCCGCGCGCGAAAAGAAATCCGCGAAAATTGACGTGGCGCGGCTGGATCCGGAGCGTTCGAGCCTGGACGTTGTCGCAAGCCTGCGCCAAGTGATGACGACCCTGCGCAAGCGCAAAGTGCCTTCGCTTCTGATGGGCGCGGGCCCCCTGAGCCGTTGGCTCTTGAAGCGCGTGGAAACCGCGCGCGCGAAGCCCGCTCCGGACCAGGCGGATTCGGAGCCCTGGCTCTTGCTGCTGGAGATTTTCCAGTGGCAAGGCGAAGAGCAAATGGCCCAGTTCGAGGAGCTCTCGCTCGCTTACTCCATTTGGTTTGAGCTCTCTGGCCCGGGATGGGACCCAGCCGGCGTCATGCCCAAGCCCGCGGGGCGCGACCAAGAGCCCGTGCGCGAAGGCGTCATTGAACCTGAAAGCGTGATCAACGAGGTCTCGGGCGGCCGCTTGCAAGAGAAAATCCGCGCCGAAATCGAGCGTTCAGGGTCGGCTGTCGTGGATTTCGCCTCCGTCAAGCGGATTGATTTCAGCGCCGCCGGCGCCTTCCTGAACTTCCTCGCGCAACTGTCGGGCCAAACGCAAGCCGTGACGCTCTTGGAGCCGAGCGAGCTGGTGATGGCGCTCTTGGACGTGGTCGGCGTGTCGTCTTATGTGGCGGTGACGCCCCGCAAGCGATAGCCGGGACGACTGGATTCGCCAAAGAAAATCGCGCCAAAGGAGGCGGTCATGCGCTTGTTCATTGTCGGATGCGGCGTCTCCGCGCATGTCATGTTTCAAGGCGATTCGCCAGTGCGCGCAGGAGATGTGCCTGCGCATGAAGCGCTTGCCGCCTGGCGGGCATGGAGCGCGCGCGAGAAGGACGCGGAGCCCTCTGCGCAAGCCCCGCGGTTTTCACCTTTCTGGGGCGGCGAAGACGTGATTTGGGTCGCGACCGATCGATTCGACCCTCTCTGGCCCAAAAAGATGGGGCCGTTTTTCGGCCCCGAGCGCAGTGTCGGCGGAGTGCCGCGAGAGTTGGGGCGCGCCGTGGACGCCGCCGTGCGCGAGGCGCATGAAAAAACCGTGGCGTCATTGGCGGAACAAGGTTGTCGCATCGCGCCCAGTGAACATTCGCCCATTCCCCACAATTCGTGGTGGGCGGAGCCCGCGATTCAACTGGCCCCCGGCGTGGAGGCATTGCCCGACCGAGTGCATTTCGCCCTTCCCGAAGTCCATTTGCTTGCGTTGACGCATCGCGGCGACAGTTTTCAAGATCACAAAGAGCGCTCAATGCGAGAGGTTGATCGTTTTTTTGCGCGTTTGTCCGCAGAGCTTGCGGTGTCTTTGGGTGGCCAAGCGCAACTGCCGTTCACGGAGAAAGATGTCGAGGTCGACTCGCTGCGCCAAGGGCCGCAAAGCGAAATCATGCGCCAACGCCGAGGCTGGATCACGCAGTCGGTTTCCGGGAGGGGCGCGGAGGGCCGGCACGAATCTCCGCGGGAAATGGCGGAGATCATGGCTCCGATCGCGCGGCAATGGGAAGCGCTGCAATTGACGCGGCATATCGCCGGCGCGGCGTCGGCGTCGGCCCTTGCGAAAAAAAATCGACTTTAAATAAAGTGAGCTGATGTTGTTCTGGTGGTCAGTTGAAAGCATCCGTCAACCGCAGGCCTCCGCGATCAAACAATTTTTGTATAAAGATTTCCAAAAAATGGACATTCCCTATTTGAATGTAAGATAAAGAAACAATGACTCTTTGGTCATCTTTGTGAAAAATGTGAAGTGCGCCATTGGCAGAATACATTCGCACATCAGCCCATGGGCAAAACAACGCTTCTTTCTTGAAAAATGATGCCTTTCTCAAAACGATACCGTGATTTTTAACTTCCACGCCATCAAAATGAAGGCTGCCGCCCTTCCGCCAAGTTTCAGACATTTCGCTCATGATGTTGGGCACCGCAAGAGCAAACATTCGCGCGATAATTTCGGAATAGACTTCATTCCGTCTCGTCGTTATAAAAACTTTTCTTGCGCGCCCTCTAATCAATATAGAATATTCCGTTCCTGTTGGAATACCATTGACAGAGTGACGAGTCCCGCCCCATGACATCACAACAATGTCTCGAATTGGAACCACAACGCCACGCCAATGAACCGCATCTTCGTTAATAACAAGGCGGCTTTTGAGGACGGCTCCAATATCAACGACATATTCATTAATAGAATGGCGTGGTTGCGATGATGGTTGTCTCGTTTTTTCAGATGAAGACGGTGGTTGCCGGCTCGTACTTTTTTGCGGAGAGTTGCTCTCTGAGGCTTCCTTGTTTTTTTTAAGAGTTTCCTCGTCTTCCAAGAGACTTTCCATTAAACTACCAGAATGGGGGAAGTGATTGATTAGAAGTCTGGTAATTTTAAGTGCCTCTTTGCTAAGATCGTTTTCATTGTTTAGGCAAATAGCCATAGATCGAACGCTTAAAATCAGGTCGCTGCTTTTTTTATGGAGACCTCCCCGTGTCTTTGCGATTAGTTGCATGGGCTGGGCTACAACACCAACAACATTAAGGACCTCCGCTAGTTTCCCGATCAGCATGTCTACCGAGCCGGATTTAGCCGCACCGGCCTTGCCTATTGCATCAAGCAATTTTTGAACATTTTCCTCCGAAGACGCAAGCGCTCCGCCAATTCTCGATTCGTAAATATCAATGAGGTCTTCCAAAAAAGACGGTGCCAGATTAGACCCCGTTTGTGTGGCTTTTTTGGCGGCGGTAACAAAAGTATTCACCAACTCCTTCGATGGATATTGAGATATTTTTTTCATAACCAGATCGCGCAAGTTATGCTTAAAGTCATTGACGGAAATAACCACTTGGTCGTCGTGGGAGACTTCCGGAAACTTCGCGACAATTCGATCTCCATTGATCTGAGATAGCGCTGATTGAACTGACACGGAATCGACAGTGTCTGCGATGTCGACCAGGTATTTTGCTAAATTGTGTGTGGGCTCCGATTTGCTTAGGCAGGAAAATGCGGCCACAAGCAAATTTGCTCGCGCCAAAGATGGGATGCCACGCAAACCAAAAACGCTCAGGGGGTCTTTGGCTAAAATAGCAAGAAGCTCCCACTCTTTGCGCTCTGGAACGCCAGTAAGCCAACGAAGCTCCGCGACGAAGCGTGAGCGCGTTTTTGTGAGTTGAGAGCTCGCCAATTGACAGTCTTCGCCGTCGGCGTCAAGCATTCGATCTTCAGCGACTGTCATTATTTTTTGTTTGGAGTCGCGCGAAGAAACCCCCAATAACCAAAAAGGAGATTCATGCAGAAAAGTTTTCATATCCACCTCTATCTAATTATAAATTATTGATTGTCCATGGGCTCTCCCTGCCCAGACTCCTGAGCGCCCCAAATGATCATGGAGCCAGAATCGGTTTGATAGTTTTGAGCGGGCACCGGCTGAGCAGGAAGAGCTGGCGCAGGTTCAACAATTTGTTGCCGGGTTCTAGCTTGATATTCTTCTTGAACAGTTTGATAGTTTTCCAGGATCGGAGCCGCGGATTTTTCTTGGGCAGGCGGGGTCGAATTGAGCGGCGCCGCAGGTCGATACGCTTGTGGCGGAGACTGGTAATAATTCGGCATACCAGAGAGCGGTTGCTGAGGCGTTTGATAAGCAGGCGGCTGAGGTTGGTATTGCGGTTGGACCGGCTGAAATTGTGGGGGGATGGAGGGGGGCTGGGGATAGGCAGTCATCACAGGTGGATAAGCGGGAAGCGTGTCCGTGGATGGCAGCGGGGCGGGCGCGGGAGAAAAGGCCAGAGCACCTTCTGACACCAGCGAAGTTCTTATGGGATTCACAACACTCATGGCCTGATCGAAATCTCGTTGATGGTATTGGTAGTATCCGCACCGAGGATTAAAGTCATCGACCAAAGCATTAAATCGCTCAATCAGAGATTCATCGCTATAGCTTAAAAGTTGGGCTTGTGCTCCTGCCATCCGGGCCGACTGGGATTGGCAGTAAATTATTTGATTGACGGAAAGGATCAGCCCTTGCCCAACTGGTGGCTTTTCTTCTGAAAATACGACGGCGGGAGGATTGACAGAGGGAGGTCCAGCCTGGACGCCAGCGGGCAGTTGAGCTTGTTCCGCCACTGGTTGCTGTGGCTGAATAGATGACGGGGGCGATGAATCGCCGCTGTTTGTCGCAGCCATGAACGCGATTAAAAGTCCTCCCCCAAAAATTAAAATGAACCAAATTTCGGTTGAAGATATGCGTTTTTTTTGCTTCGCGCCCGCGAGGGGTGGTGAGGGCGAAGTTGATCCGGTTCTATTGCCCGCAGTCGTTGCTTTGCGCGAAGACCCCCCAGCAGATGAATTTGTTGCGCCCCCCGGGGGGGATGTTGGATTGGCGCCGTTTTTGGTGGCGTTCGAGGCCGCGAGGTCCGCATCCCTAATAGCCGCATCGACGGATGGCGTCATAGACGCGATACCTTCGAAACCAGTCGCCTCCCCATCATGCTGATCGTTGTTCATTCACCGCTCCAAAAAGCCGATTTTTTTGCCCGACGGCGTTCCCTGTCTTGCCGCTGTGGAATGCAAGGCCGCTTCAAAATTGGCTTTATTAATTGTTCTTTGCCCATTTTTCGCCGCAAGGCGAGATGCTTCTCGCACCACGAATGTGACGTCTGATAAAGGGCGCCCCTCTAAAACGCGAGAAAAATCGGGGATGTCCAGGTCGGTTGCGGTGGGCAAATCGCGCAACAGGTGATGGAGCAACCCTTCAATTTCTTCTTTTTGGGCGTTGGGGACTTCAATAATGTGGTCGAACCGCCCACGTCTTAAAATAGCCGTGTCAATGGTCTCGATGCGATTGGTCATGCCTATCAAAAGAACTCCTGCGCTGACCGCCTCGGGAATGCGCCGCAGAAATTCGGCCATTTCTTCAACTCGATGCTGGTTGAAACCGCCCCCCGAGCTTCGGTCCGATAAAAAAGCATCCATTTCGTCAATGATAAGAACAGAGGGAGCCGCTCCAATAGCCTGTTCGAATAGCTCGGAAATTTTGCGTGAACTTTCATGAATGTAGGGGCTGGCAATGGAGCTCGCATTTGCCTCAAATTTGGGCCAGCCCAGATAATTGGCAAGAGCTTGGGCGGCAAATGTTTTGCCGCATCCAGGCGCTCCATGCAAAATAATCGCACCTGGCGATGAAATGCCAAGGAGCTCGTATTTTTCGCGATTCTCCACGATGTCCAGCACATGATCCATAAAAAATTGACGAAGCTCTGCCCGGCCCGGCAAAACAAATTCTTTACCTGGAGCGGGGCGTTCTCCATGCGTTTCTTTTTTTGTGTCTACTCGGCCATCCACGCGGTTTTTGTCGTCGTCAAAAAGCCCCGCAGCTTTCACAATGGCGCGAACGTCATCCTTCGACAAATTGCCGTTCAATTTTGCCATTCGTTCAATTTTTAGCGCAGAAATATGAACTCCACCGCTAATCCACAAACCCAAAAGATGGGGATCATCCTGACAAAAAAATTCGTTATCGACAATCGGAAGAAAAAGCTCGGCCTCTTCTGCATAAATTGCGCCGTTCCCGCGATCGAGGAGAGCTATATTTCGTGTTTTTTTCATTGTCTCCGCAAATTTTATGCCCTCCTCGACAGAGGTTGGCTTAGCGGCAAGTTCCACATTGCTAAGCGTTTGCCGGGCTCCGGAAGGAATTATCCAATAGATATCCCCTAAAAAATCAAACTCAATCGCGCTTTCCGCTATCCCCATGGGCTCCCAGGTGTCATAGGCGGACTGATCGAAAACAAGCACCCGCCCCACTTCTGCGGCTATGATTTGCCAGCCCGCTCCGTGTTGCAAAACACGGCCGGCCTTAATGCCGTGCGGCAACGGCATACCAATAGGCAACCAGGCACTGGCCGACATCACGATCCTCGAACAATATTGACAACGGCTGAAATGTCATCATCAGAAACTTTTTTGATTTGGATGTCCATAAGCTCCCAGCATGTTTTTCTCAAAACATCCATGTTGTCGGTCCTCATGCCTTCATTTCCAATTTTCACCAAGCGAGCGTATTCAACCGGGTCATTGAAGAGCTGCGGATGAGAGGATAGCCACTGAAATCGACCAATGAGGAAATCGGGTTGTCTCCAAAGTATGATGCTGATTTTAGCGCCCATCTGGCGCAAGCTGCTTTCAAAATCTCCATTGGTTTTTTCAATATCTCTTTTGGCCATTTTGACGGCATTTTCAAAAGCTTGAATTTCTGTGGGCTTGGCGTCTTTCCTGGCCCAGCTATCAAAATTTTCAACCAACTGATCAATTTCTGCCATTCTTATAATCGACAAGTTGTCGTTTTTTGCTTGTGACAATAGTTTTTTGGCTTCCTGGATATCATCCATCGCCCGCTTTGACTCCTCCGGGTTGGCAGAGTCGGCCAGTGAAGCTTGCGCGAGGCTCAATTTTTCCTTGGCATCAGTCAGGCGGGGATCGTCAATAACCAATGAAATCTCGTCGATTCGGTCCATCACTGCTTGCGCTTTTTCGGAAATATCTCTCTCCGCAGTCGTCGACGAGATTTCCTCTCGTTGGCGAGAGTAAAAATTTCGCCCACTTTGAAAATCGCTTCCGATTGACGGAACTGAAACCTTAAGCAAAATGTTCCCTGAATCCAAAATTTCGTAATCACAAAGCAATCGGGCTCCCGCCGCGATAACTCCATCGGAAAAATCAGAGCCGCGAACTTCAAAGGTCGCAATCAATCGATTGTCAGACACCGGATCTGGTATTTCGCCTTCCCAAATTTTAAAAACAAGCGCCTTTGGAGACCCGGCTCGCAAAGACTCCGTGGCAGCGAAAACTTCCCGCCCCTTCTTAGGAAGAGAATCTCCCTCTTTGACCAAATAAACAAGTTCCGTGCTCCCCCCAATCTTCGTTAAAGATTCAATGCCAACAGATTTTGATGCGGGTATGGCATCCACGCTGGCTGTGGTGCGTGCGATCAAAATTCGATCGTTGGCTATTTTTTGGGGACGCCCTGCACCATCAAAAACAAAAACCCGAAAGTTGTTATCCCCCATTTTTCCCAACGGCAAATCGAAGGCTGCTCCATTTTTGAGGGGGATTCGACCCGATGACCAGCCAGTGTCAAGGTTATCAATTTGGAATTCCGCGCCAGAAATCTCGGCGTCGCCCAATTTGGCAACAATTTTCGCTTTCGGATTGGTCGTGCGTGCGATAAAATTGAAAGACAAATCCGATAAACTGCCTGTCGACACGGAGCCGCGGCTCTCTTTGCGTGTTCTGTTTTCTGCACTCCAATCGATGCTTTCGGCGAATAACGCTGCGCCCTCAGACACCGCAGTCATGGGATTCACTTCTGTGGACGCCTCGATTCCCATTTCGAAAGCAACCTTGTCTCTGAGTGGCTTGTATTGAGTGGGCCCACCCACAAAAACAATGCTGTCCACATCCTGCGGGGAAAGCTGAACTTTTTCGAGCGCCTCGCGCGTCGCCGCAACGGACTCCTTGATTTTGTCTTCCATCAGACCATTCAGTTTTTCGGCGCTGAATTCGATATCAAAATAGATATCTTCTCCGTCCAAATCCTTGACATTTATTTCGGTTTCCGCCATCGTGATGACCGTGTCTGCTTTTTGAGAAAGTTCTATTTTTGCGCGTTCAGAGGCAAGGATACCCATTTTGTTGAGAACATTAAATCGAGGGTCAATCGCAAAATCAGATGGCAAATTGAACTTTGATCGAAGCCAAGGTTTCACCACATTATTGAAAATCAGCAAATCAAAATCTCGCCCGCCGCACATGGCAACGCCGCCGTGCGCAAGCAAACTGACCCGTCCGCCAGTGCTTTCGGCGATGGCAACGTCCAGCGTCCCGCCGCCCAAATCATAAATCAAAAAAACGCCGTCTTTTTTTCGCACGCGCATCACACTCATGACAGCAGCAACGGGTTCTTGAAGAAGGGCCACTTTCCCAATCCCTGCCATTTCCGCGGCGGCAATTGTGGCGTCTTTTTGCATTTGATTGAAGGCCGCAGGAACGGTGATGACGGTTCCGACCTCAACGTCCCGGAGCTCTTCGGGTAAATAGCTAAAAAGTGCCTTGAGAATTTCGGAAGAACAGTCTTCTGGCGTCAAAGGCTGGGCCAATCCAGCGATTTTGATAAGCGTGTCAGTGCCCATGAATCGCTTAAAAATTGTGGCGGCTCGCGATGGGTCTTTTGCGGCATTGTTGTAAGCACGCGTCCCAATGTATTTATTGCCACGTTTGTCAAAAAATAGTGCCGATGGAGTGACGTCGTTTTGTTCGGGACTTTTATAGAGCCTAACATTTTCTCCATCGAAAGAGCAAATTGCGCTATTGGTGGTTCCCAAATCAATCCCAACATATTTCATGGCCATGTTATTCTCCTTTTTTCAAAATGACGACTCCTTCCCTTTTTAAACCATCGGGTCCCATCACTATGGGCTCGACCATTTGATCAACAACGAGATTGTCACTTTCACTAAATTCGTCCATGTTCAGTGAGGAAGCCGCCATGCCGGAGTCGAAAGGCATCCCTTCGAGGTTAACAAATTTAAGATTCGAAGAGCTCAGGTTGCTTTCAATCCTATTTCTGAAATAGCGCAACTGACTGAAATAACGCATACCATCCTCAGGTTCTATTTTTTCAAGAACACGCGCGAAAAGACGGCTGAATTTCCAGCTCTCTATCGAAAGTTCAATAAGCGATGCTTCTGCCGACGCTGACGCGGTCGATACGTTCGGGGCCTCTTCCATATTCTCTCCTTGTTGTCATTTTTTTTGCGAACCGCCCGCATGTGCGTTCACGGACTCGGTTTAGAAGGGCCATCGCGATCTCAAACCAGGGCACAGCCACGACACCACACTGTAATATTTTTGTCAAGGCGACGAATAGAAAAAGTAATTTTTTGGGCTTCCCGTTGGGCGTTTGTTTTGAAGGAGCCGTTTTGGCTCAGTAAAATCCAGAATCCGTCCATCTTTCAGCAAAAAACTGAAAAAGGGGATCAGATTGTGTATGATGAGAGTATGTTTAGTCTGGTGATGCCCAGTATTACACCCTCATTTTTTGCATAAACCATGGCTCTTCTCATCGTCGGAACGCGCATCAGTTTCCTTATCCCCAAATCAGTGTTCAACGCCGAGCGCTACTTCTCGCGTCGCGAGGGCGAGCCGCGGCATGTGGATTTTTCGATGGGCCTCAATCCGGAAGAGCCTCTCCCCTCGGCCCGCGAACTCCCCATCGATCAAATCGAAGACATCGTGGCCCACCAAGAAGCTTTCTGGATCGACACCGAGCATTTCGGAAAAGAATGGCCCGCTTCGTGGGGAGAACCCAAGGAGCTGCGCGATCGAGCGAAAACCATCCCTGATCCACTGGCTGATCAGATTTATGCCCGCGCGCTCGCCGCGCAAACGGCTGCTTTGAAGTCATTGGCGGCGGAGGGCGGCCGCGTTGGGGAGAATGTGGGACACAGCGAACACTGCGGGCAAATCTGGGGAGAAGAGGAAAAAGCAAACTTGCCGAGCCGGATGCATGTCGCCCTGCCAAAAACCGAGTTTTTCCTGAACCCGATCTCGCCAGCGGACGATCAAGAAGCCGGGCAGCGCGCCGCAATCCGTTTTTCCGAGGCGCTTCTGGTCGAGCTCAGGGCTTGTTTTGGGGAGACCGCAGGGATCGTGTTTTCGAGCAAGGACGTCAAGGCTGCCGGCATCAAAGACCCGCGGTGGGAGATCGCGCTCAGCCGCAACAATTGGCGGGGGCATTGCGCGAGCCCCTCCTTTGATTTGCGTGGCTCGCGCGACGAGCCGCAAGAGTCGCGAGCCGTTTTTGAGCCATTTTTGGCCCAATGGGAAGCTGTCGAGCTGCGCAAGCACATCGCCGAAGCCATTTCGGGCGCCGCCCCCGACAGCTCCTCAGGCTGCTTCCCCGCAAAAAAGAGCCCGCGGCTCTGACGATTCGACGACGCCGTCGCCGAGCCGGCTTGAAACAGGCCTGAAAGCCTTCCCGAGAAACCCGCTCCCCTGTCGGCCCAAACGGCCGCCAGGCAAAAATAATTGCTTTTCGCTGAAAAAGCCGTGTATATTCGACTGGCTTTGGCATGGTTCACGAGGTTGTGGGCCGTCCGGCGCGACATGGCGGGAAAAGCCAAAACAGCGCAGAACGCCCGTTGAAAAACGAGGGAGAGGCCCTCAGGAGCAAAAGATGGATGGGAATGAGGCTGAAAAAGCGGAAAAAGGCGCCGAGTCCCCGCGCCCCCGCAAAAAGCAGCCTTCGCACGGCGTGCTTTTGTTTTGGACGTTTGTGGTGGGGATCGTCACATTCGCCGCGGGCGTCGCCTTGTTGATTTGGATGGAAACGCCGATTTTCGCAATTCCGTTGGTGGTGTCGGTGCCGGTGATCGTCGCGGTGGCGTTCCGGAACATGTGGGATTAAAGTGCACGAATAGTGTCGCGCAAGTCATGATGGGTGAGACAGAAGTGAAAAAGATAAAGAGTTTATGAATTTTGAATTGAATATTGACGTTCACCCTGAATCGGCTTAAAAGTTGCCAAACGATGCTCTCGCCCATGGCTCTTAGTTTCCGGCCAACACAGTTTTTGACTTTCATTTATTTTTTGCACAAAAAGGCTCTCAAATGGAAAACAACGATCGTCTCACAAACCCGCAAAATCCGAACGCCGGCCGTCCCGGTTGGGGAGCCGCTGCGGCTCCCACGCAAGGACGCCCGATCGCGCCGCAAAGCGGAGCCGCACAAGGTCCGCAAAGCTTTATCCGCCCTGGCGCCTCGGTGGCGTCCTCGCAAGAGAGCTTGACGCAAGAAGTCGAAGCCCTCTCGCGCGAACGCGAAGTGATCACCAACGATCGCGCCCGCGCGCAAGGCGTGCAAGAGCGCTCCGCGGCTGACTGGGCGGAGTTGAGCCAGCAATTGATGGCTCAATTCGGCACGGACGACTTGGACGCGATCGAAACCGAGCTCAACGAGCGCGAACGCCGCAACCAAGAGCGCGTGGCGACCTTCCGCCAGCAGCTCACCGAAGCGCGTGCGCAAGTGCAAGAAGCCCTGCGCCGCCAGGAAGAGGCTCGCCGCATTTGATGCAAGCGTCGGCGAGCGGGGTTCGTTCTGTTTCGCCGAGCGTTAATTGTTTCGTCCCTGCGTGTTCAGGGGCCTTTCGGGGCCCCGCTTAAAAGGCTTTCGTTTTGGACCAGCTCTCTTTGCCCATGTCGCCTGAGGATTCCGCGCCGAAAAACGCGGACGCCACCGCGCCGCAGCCCTTGGCCGCGGACGCGTCGCCGCTGACGCCCGTGTCTCTGAATGGAGTTGTTGCGGACAACGCGGTGGCCGTTATCGTCAAAATCGTCGACAACGCGACCCTGTCGGGCTGGCAGGACGAGTATATGAGCCTCCTGGAGCAGCAAAAGGAAATTTGGAACATTCGCATGGGCGCGCAGCGCCGGCAACACAGCCAAACCGAGGTGGTCTCGGCCGCCAAGGCCCGCGTGGCTCGTCAGCCCAAGATCATCGAAATGCTCGAAGAGCTCCAGCATTTGGAGCACGAGCGATCGGTTGGCGTGTATGAAAAGCTTTTGACCGCCATTTTGTCAGATGCTTTGCCTGGCGACCGGCGCGCGGTGTTGGAGCTGGGCAGCTCGCGCGGCTTGCCGGCGCTGGAAATCGAAATCGAAAAAGAAGGCCAGCGCGAATCGATTATGCAGGGCTCGGGCGGCGCTGTGACCAACGTGATTTGCGCGGGGCTTCGCCTCATCGCCTTGGCGCGTAGCCAGAATCGCCGATTCATCGTCCTGGATGAGCCGGATTGCTGGCTCAAGCCTTCGCGCGTGCCCAAGTTCGCCTCGACGCTGGGGCAGGTCGCGACGCAAATCGGCGCGCAAGCGCTCCTCATCAGCCACCACGATCCGCATTTTTTTGCGGGGGTGGCGAATTTGCTCCGGCTTGAGAAGCAAAACGGCAAGATCGTGGCCGAAGACGCCGCCGGCGCCATCGCCGCGCACTGGCCGGATCCGGCCCAGCCTGGCATCCGTTGGCTGCGCCTGATTAACTTCATGAGCCATGAGGACACGCTGCTGCGGTTGTCTCCGGGCATCAATTGCTTGACGGGCGAAAACGACATCGGCAAGTCCGCGTGCGTGACGGCCCTGCGCGCCTTGTTCTACGGAAAATGCCTGGACTCGTATGTCAAGCACGGCGCGGCGTCCTGCGCGATCGAAGCCGAGCTCGAAAACGGCCAGCGCGTCATGATGCGCCACTTTTTGAAGAAGTCGCCCAAGCGCGTCTTCGAGCTCGCCGTTCCTGGCGAGGACGTCGTGCGCTCGTCGCCCAAGGGCGGCGTGCCCGAGTGGATGGAGGAAATCGGAAAGATCACGCTGTTGGATGGATTGGATGCTCAGCTGGGCAACCAAAAGGAGCCGATCTTTTTGCTGCAAGAGACGCCCGAGAAGCGCGCGTCAATTTTGGCGATTGGCCGCGAGGCGGGCCACTTGCAGGCCATGATCGCCCTGAACCGGCAAAAAGCCCTGGCCGACAACGCCATGGTCAAAAACGGCGAAATCGAATTGTTCGAGATATCGCGCGTGCTGCAAGCGATCGGCGACATCGATGCATGGCCCGAAGCTTCGAAAGCCTTGCGCGCTTTGGGTTTTGAGCTGGAAGAAGAGCGCATGCGCCAAGAGAGCGATCGAGAGTTGCTCGCGCGCGCTCGCCGAGGGTTGGCCCGCCAGGAAGCGCAAGCTGCTGCCATTGAGATGTTGAAAACGCCGTTGCCCGCCACGCCGCGATTGGAGGCGGTGGACGAGTTGCGGCAGAAGCACCGCGCGGCGATTGTCGCCTGGCGTGTGGCGCAGATGCCGAAGCTGCCAGAGGTTCCCGGCGCTCCAGAGTTGGATCCGACGGACCCGGGCCGCGCCTTGGCTCGGGCCGCTCGCCGCGCGCGGTTGGCGGCGTCCGTGGCCGTGCCCGAGGAGGCTCCTTTGGTGCCCTTTCTGGACGACACTCGCGCTGCGCGCGAGTTGTTGGCCAATGGTCGAGTCGCAACTGCCATCGCTGCCATTTTGATCGTGGCCACGGTGCCTGATGCGCCATCTGTGGAGGCGATTGACATTTGGCGTCAAATTTCGCGCAAAGCTCGTATTGCGCAGGGTTCTCTATTGCTGCGGCCTTTGCCAGCGTCGCCTGAAATTCCCGTCCTTGAGGCTGAGGCGGAATTCCGCGGCTTGGTGTCTCGCGGGCGCATCGCGGCATCCGTCGCTTTGATTCCGATAGTGGCGAACGTGCCCGAGGCCCCAGAGGTGGAGACGACGGACATTTGGCGTCGGATTGCGCACAAAGCTCGCGTCGCGCGTGATTCTCTATTGTTGCAGCCTTTGCCCGAATCGCCTGAAATTCCTGTCCTTGAGGCGGGGGCGGAGTTTCACGACTTGGTTGCCCGTGGGCGCGTGGCGACCGCCGTCGCCTCGATTACTGTCGCCGCCACGGTGCCTGAGGCACCAGAGGTGGAGATGACAGACATTTGGCGCCAGATTACCCGCAAAGCTCGCATTGCGCGGGACTCGTTGTTGCTGCGTCCATTGCCTGATTCGCCTGAACCCCCCGTCATTGAGCCGAGCGCTGAGTTCCGCGATCTGATTTCTCGCGCAAGAAAAGAGCACGCATTATCCGCGGTGGTGATCGATGGAGACACCCCGCAAGTGCCTATTTTGGAAGAGACGACGCCATGGAGCGACACCTTGCGCCGTGCTCGCCAGGCCTTCGCCGCCTTATCGCTCGAGCCGCCGCCGGAAGTGCCATTCGCGCCAGAGCTTGAAGACACCGCCGTTCTGCGCGCCTTGATCGCCCGTGGGCGCCAGGCGCAAGCGACGATTGAGGGCATGGGCAAAAAACTGGAAGAAATAGCCGCGCGAGCCGCGGATTTTGAGGCAAAATGGGGCGACAGCTGCCCCACGTGCGGACAACACGTGAATTGGGCCGCGGATTTGCTGGGCGTTGACGGAGCGCAAAAGCACTCGCATCCCGACGCCCATGACCACGAACCCAGCCAAAGCCATCACCACCCCCACGAACACGGAAACGCCACAAACGCATGAGCGCTGACAACCGAGACGCCAAAGCCGCCAAAGCCGCAAAAGCGGTCGACCCACGCCAAATTTCGCTGTGGGGGGATGAGCCTGCGTCCGTGAGCGAAAAAAGCGAACCCGAGAGCGACAATCAGGGCTTAGCGCGCAACGACTCTCCAAGCGACGCGGAAGAGACGCATGCCGATGCTTCGGTGTTCATTTCCGCTTCGGATTCGCCGCCATCGCCATCCCCCTCGCCGGCCTCATTGGCCAGCGCAAACTCAAAGGCCGCCGCGGCCCAACATGATTTGTTCGCAGGCGAGCCGCCTTTGTCCGCTATGTCTGAAAAAGAGGCCAAAATCGACCAAAGCGAGCGCGCAGCCAACGACACAGAAAGCCGAGCGGAGGGCTTGAAGCGCTACGCCCAAGAGAACGCCACGGCGCGCCGCGCGGCCCTGGCGCAAGGGGCTCTGGACTTAGAGCCGGACCTCTTCGCGGATTTCGCGGAAGAGCCGGCGAAAACGCCCGCGCGGGAGCCCGCGGCTTCCGCTGCATCGACGGCTGCGGGGCCCGTGGCCTCTGCCGCGCTGTCCGACGCACCCGTCTCCGACACGGCCAAAAAGGCCGCGAAAACGCTCGCGGCGAGCGCCGCCAAGCCCGGCGGATCCTTTGGCGGCGCGTTTGCCCCCAAATACGCGGCGCCCCAAACCCCGGAAGGCTGGGATGAGCCCGGCATGGAGCTCGACGAGCCGCAAGCGGCGGCGAAACCGATGGGTCTCTCGACGCCGACACCCGTCGCCGCGGCGACGAAGCCTTACGGCTCCTTTGGCGCTTTGGGAGCGGACAGCGCTGGCCAAAAAGGCCGCGACCTGAACGCCGAGCGCCGCGCCATGGACGCCGCGAGCGCGGCAAC
>Ga0105859_1000357_pt1 | contig 15839 bp, 9 predicted proteins | sample OrgsoiDNA_201063_FD_89684 | JGI IMG/M metagenome (GOLD analysis project Ga0105859, IMG submission 89684) | Permafrost soil microbial communities from the Arctic, to analyse light accelerated degradation of dissolved organic matter (DOM) -... | ecosystem: Environmental > Terrestrial > Soil >...
AAAACAGGGCGCTTGCGAAGGATTCCGGGGCTGAGCTCCGAAAGGGGTTTTCCGCTTCACAGCCTGCGGCTGCGATGGCGAGCGGGTTTGATCGGCTCGGCTTCCGATTCGGGTTCGTTCGTTTCTTCGGCGACCGGTGTGCCGAAGCCTTGGAAAAAGGCTTTCGGGGGGAGAATCGGGCCGTTGCGGGTTTCCATGGAGATTTGGAGGGCGGCCGCGTCAATTTCCGATTGCGTTTTTTCGTTCCAATATTGCCGATCCGCGGCGGTCTTGCCTTGCGCGTCGCGGATTTGCAAATTGGCCCCCAAGGCGGACATCAGGCCCACCGTCTCATTGCCCAATCGGGACAAATGGACCACGCTTGCGCCTTCGTTGTCGACCGCGTTGAAGTCCGCTCCGTGCGCCGCGAACAGGCGGGCGACCGCGGGGATGAAGTTTTTGTCGGCCTTGTTGTGGGCGTGGTGAGCGCGCGCGAGAGTCAAAAGCGGTGTGCGGCCAAGGGCGTCGCGAGCTTCCAGGTCGGGGCCAAGAGCCAAAATGGCGTTGATCAAAGGCATGCGCCCCGAATCCACGGCCAGGTGCAGCGCCGTGCGGCCCATTGGATCGCGCTCGCTCAGGCGCTCGGCCAGGGCGCCGGCGGCGTCAGCTTCTCGAGCCATTTGCGCCAGCCGCTGCGGGGCCAGGAAAATCGACAGGCCGCGCGCGGAGTCGAGTCCGAGGGCGCGGACAAAGGAGCCCTTCGCGGCTCCATTCAGAAGAGGGTCCGGATGCGCCGTCGCCGCGCCGCCCAGAGCGCGAAAGGCGTCCAGCCGCGCTTGGGCGGATTGGGTCGGATTCGCTTGCAAAATCGCCGGATCCGGCAAGACGGGCGTTTCTCGCGGCCACTTCGAGGGCGCTTTCAAATTGGGCGCGCGGCCAGCCAGCGCCTCGCCAAACGCGTCGCTGAACCCCAAAGCGTCCGCCAAAGCAGGAATGGAAAGCGGATGATAGCTTGATTTGGCGTCCGCGCCGAAGCCAACCACAAGCGCCAGGCGCGAGGCGTCCTCATCGGACCAATTGTCGTCGCGAAGGAAGCGCAGGGCGATTCTCGCGCGCAATTCGACCAAAGCGTCTGACGCCGAAGGGTCCAATTCACGCGAAAGCGCGTGGAGAGCCTCCGTTTTTTCATCCGAAGCCGAAAGGCTCGCGTAAGTCATGACAGTGGACCCCAAAAGGCGCTCGCGCGCCAACGGGTCCTCCACGGCCGCGACGGAGTTCAGCAGCGTGATCATGGTTTCACGCAGCGGCATGTGCCCGTGCGCGAGCGCGCCACGGGCGCTTTCAGCGCGGTGCCATGCGCCAAAACGGCTTTGTTCGATCGTCTCTAGGGTTTGCGCCGGGAGCGTGTCTTCCTTGGACCAAGAGCATTCGCGCAAGTCCACGACGGTCGACACGCGAGCGAACTCCGCGGGGTCTTCATATTCGTCATAATTCAAAAAGGCCTCGACGCGGACATGCCGAGCCAGCTCGCCAAAGCCAAACGCGAGGCTGTCGTTGCCGTCCTCGCGCCCCACCGCGTAGCCGATTTCAGCCAAATCGGAAGCATCCGCCTGAAATTGGAGTTTCAGATCGTTGCCCGCAAGGTTCGCCAGGACAAATTCCAGCGCGGTCGCCACGCCTTGCAGGCTGTCCGCCGGAAGGCTCATCCCGCTCGTGCCCATGGCTTCGGCGAAGCGCCGATCCAAAACATTGGCGACGTCCAGGGCTGCCGTCGTCGCGGCGGAGGATTGCGCGATCGCGACGGCTCCCGAAGCGTCCAACGAGAAAAAAGGAGCGGGCCACTCGGCGTCAAGCTCGGCGAGCGTGTAATCGTTGCGTTCTTTTTGCAACGAAGAGGTGTTTTTGGTGGGGAGGGCGGAATCGGGCAGGTTTTCGCCAAAAATAGAGGTCCAGGCCTTCGCGGGCAAGCCAAATCCCGCGCGATCATCGAACGTGGCTCGGGCGTTCGCCAGGGCGTCGGCCACGCTGTCCACGATGCTTTCGCGCTCTTCGTCATTCTCGGACTCCGCCAGGCGCTCCGCGAAGGCGCGTCCGGCGTCGGCCCAGGCCTGGTCCAGCGCGGGTTGGATGGCCGCGGGGTTTTTAGCCGCTGCGGCCGCGAGGTCCTTCAAAAGCCCCTTGAAATAATCGCTATTTTCCCGGTCCGGTTGAAACAACGCGCAAACCGCGCATTGCGCCACGCACTGCATGGCGAAGCGAGTCGCCCCAATGCCTGCTCCCAACAGGATGAAGGTCCCGGCCGAGGCGTCGCGCTCGCGGCTTTGCGCGAAAAAAGGCATGTGCACGGCGGTGAAGTCGGTGTCGATCGACACTTGATGCATGGTGTCGAGCGACAATTCTCCTTGGAGGGAGCCTCGATAGGACAAGTTCAACTCAAAGAACGTGTGCTGGCCGCGAAGCGATTCCCTCAAGCCGTCTTTGAGCTCTTCCTCATATTCCTCGGCTTTTTCTTCCGCTAAATCGGTGAGCTCATCCTCGGACTCGTCGTCGCTTCCATCGTCATCTTCATTGTCGCCGGCAGAGGCGGCCTCGGCGGCCGAGGGAAGGCCCAACTCCGCGCGGGCTTCATGCATGGAAAGCGAAGCGACCGCGGCTTCCACCAAAGGCAAATTCCAAATTTCGCTAAAGAAATTGTTGATCTGCGCTTCTTCATTGTCCGCCGCGTAGTCCCAGTTGTTTTCGTGGGCGGCGTCCGCGTAGGCGTAAACGTCCCCCGAGCCAATTTGGTTGATTTGGTCGGAATCCATGTCCTCTACGTCTTGCGTGGAGTCTTCCGTCATCGGATTGCGCTCTTCGCGCAAAATGATGTCCTGGCCCGCCTCTTCCGCGTAATCCGCCAAAAGGCGAATGTTCTCGTCATGGTCTTCGGTCCAAACAGGCAGGGCAAGGGTCTTAGGGGCAATGGCCATGGAATTTGTCAAAATAAAAAATAGGAGGTCGAGCGCGTGGACTACGCTCAGGCAGAGGCTACATTTTAGCGCGGGATTTGGCCCTTGGCGAGCGCGAGTTTTGCCAAAGGGCGATTTTGGCGCTGATTGGAGCGAGAGAAACCTCCCGTTCATCACTTTTGCGAAGGGGGCGCGGACCCGCGAGGCGGTTGCGGTCAAAAGCTGTTTTTGAGAGAATGACCGCAACAGCGGCTCGTCCAAGAGACGCAGCCTCAAATCTGAGGGGCCAATTCGCGGCCCCGCCGACCCCCGCGATGATTTCCCAATTGAGCCATCCATGAACTCGCGCGAAAACTCTCCATCGCCGCTGTCCGTCGCCCAATTTCAGGCAAGGGCTGTTTCGGGAAAACCAAAAAATTACGCGCTCGCGCTCTCGTCTCGGCCTCAAGCGGTGTCGCTTTTCGGCGACATGGAGTGGGACGCGCAAGCGGGCTTTTTCGCGTTGTCGCAAAACAGAAAAGGCGCGAAAGAGCCCATTTTTGACGCGGAGCGCTGTTTTGCGCAAGAGCCGAGCTTGTTGCGAATAAACCCCCTGGTCGGCTTCGTGCCGAAAGCGCAAGAAGAGCAAGCGCTCGCGGCTTTCCGCCGATTGTTTGGCCGTTGGGCGCAAGGGCAAGACAGCGACCTGGGGTATTTTGTGCATGGCCCCATGACAATGGGCTTCAAATTCACGCCGTCGGGGATGATCTTCGCGATTGGGGCCAGCTCGGATGTGCAGAGCGTCTCTCACCTGGACCGCGGTTGGCGTGAAGAGCGCATTTTGGACAGCGGCTTGAGCATCGTCAACGCCGGCGAGCGCGCGCTCGATTCGATGGCCCCGCAGCCAAGCGGGAGCGATCAATTTGAAAAAATCGATTTCACGCGCCAATCGACGATGATCGCGCTCAGATCGCTCTCTGATGTCTCTGGGTTTTTGAGGACCGGAACCGAGGTTTCGGCGCCCATAACCGCGCCGGACTGGATGAAAGACGATCCTGTTTTCGCCGCGCTGTCGCGTCGGAACCCCGTTCCGCAAGCGGTCGCGACCGCAAAGAATCCGATCGCGGCGGAATTCGCGTCTTTTTTGCGGTGCGAAGTGGACGCGCGAGCCATCAAAGACGCGATGGCGGCCAGCGCGATGCCGAAACAGGAATTGTCCGTGGCGGCGGAGCAGAAAGAGAGCGCCGCGGCGCCTATGGCTATCCGGCGGGCGCCTCGCATCTGAGCGAACAGGCGAGGACGGACCGTTTTTTGCCCAGACAAGCCGTGGGCCTGCGACAATCAGGGCGCGCGGACAACCCCTGCGCTTTTTGGGTCTGCGATCATAGCCAAAAGAAACTCATGAGGCCGCGTTTCTGGCTCACAACCGCCGAGACGGGCGTGATTGAGATGCCGCGCCGGAATCCTTGGCGCCGCGCGCCTCTGCGGCTTCATCCACGATGCGGCGCAAAGCACGCGCTTCGGATGCGCGCGCCAAGTCGCTGCCGGCCCTTTCTAATTTTTGGACCGCGTTTTGCGCGCTCAAAAACCCCGCTTTCGCTTGAGCTGCGAGCGCGGGGAGCAGCAGCAAAATCCCGATCGCCAAGCCAAGAAGGGCGGCCAAAAAAAGAGCGAGTCGCATGGCCCACCAAACGCCTTCTTCCATTCGGGTGCGGGTGGCATGATGTGGGGACCAATCCATTTCGGAGAGGGCCTCCCGGGCTCGGGCGCGAATAAATTCGCTTTTCCAGGCCGCGCTGGCGGGCCAAGACAAGGAGTGTGCGAGGTCGCGGGCAAAAATACGCTCTTCGCGCTCGGATCTGGGCGGAAGAGTCCAAATGGCCAGCATCCCATCGGCTCCTGCGTTTAGCGTTTCGTCCGACTCGGCGCTTGCGCCCGGCTCGGAAGTCCGGCCCGCCCAGCTGGCCTGTTGGGAAAGAAGAGTTGTGTATTCTCGGGCGCTCAAAATCAGACAGCGCGGGCCGTCGGCCGGGTTTCGCGGGCACGCAAGGCGCTTCTGGGAGATTTCGGCGTCGTCATCATGCATGTCTGACATCACTTCAAAAGGGCGCAGCGCCGCCAACCACTGACCAGCCGTTGGGTGCGCGGCGAGCGCCTCTCGTTCCGACAAGCCTCCGCCAATCCAGACAAGGGAAAGAAGCGCGAAAACAGAGACCAGAACGCCAGCTGCGCGCAGGGCTCCGGCTGAGCTGAAGCAAGAGCGAATAAATCCAGGAAGCCCGAACCGCGCCCAACGGACGGCGAAAGCGAGCAGAGCGAGAAGCGCCGCGACAAAAACAGCGAGAAGAAGCGCGCTTGAACCCCAATTCACCGCCAAATGGATCAAAAGAGCCGTTCGGTGAGCGGGAGCCCATAGGCTTTGAGTCCAGGCGGCTTGAAGCGCTGCGTCCACAGAGCCAGGCATCCAGACGGGCTGGGGTTGAAGACTCGGCGGAGCGCTTCGGGCGCGCTCCGCGAAAATCAATTCACGCGGGCTTTGAAAAGGCAACGGGAACACAAAACGCTGATAAAATTCGGCGAAAACAGCCTCCGATTCAGGCACGTTCGGAAAAAACTCGCGTGCATAATTTCTCCATTGAGAAAGTTGCCGATCGCGAGCGGCCTTGATTTTTGTGGTTTCGCCGCTGGCCGCCGGCAAAACAAGGCTCTCGATGGCGCAGTCGTTCAACATTTGAGAGCAAGAAAAATAAAAAAGGCGAGGGCTGTCGTCAAGAGCCGAAAGGGCGATCGACGAAGGGTCTTGCGCCAACAACATTGAAAAGGCTCGAAGAGCGCGGGGCGCATGAACGTCCAAAACCACCCGTTCCTGCGCCAAAGCGCCAACAAAGCACATCGCAAAAAAAGCGAGAATAGAAATCGCCGCAATAAAAATTCTGCGACGAAAAGCGGCCACAACGCGCACGACTTTGAGCGCGTGAGAGAAAATCACTCGTTTGGCGCGAATCATCGGAAACCGCAGCGTCGTGTTGAAAATTCCAAGCCCAATTAAACGAAAATTCATGAGTGCCTCAAAGAGAGTTTTTCGCAGTGAGAGGATTTTACACGTTTTGCTCCGCTTTCTGACGAAAAAATGGTTCAAAAATCGCGGAGAGCCAAGGCCATTTGGGACTCACAAGGCGCGAGCCTTTGGTCGGGTGGGGCGAATGTCGCCCGCGGAGGCAGTGTCCGGAGCCGTCTCGTTTGTTTTCAATTCTCCAGCCAGATCGCTTGCCTCGCATAGCGCGGCGATGCGCGGAGCTTTGTTGCGCAGAAACTGATCGACCGCCTTGCGCGCTTGATCGGGCGACACCACTTCGCCCAGCGCGTTGGCGACGGCCCAGCTCCCTTTTTCCAGCGCCATTTCCAAAGCCGCTTGCGTGGCCGCGCCGAACGCGCCGCCTTCGCTCGCGATCGCCAACAGCTTGGCGATCTCCGCGTTGCCGGCGTCCACGGCGAGCGTCAAGGCGCTGTTGCCCTTGTGGCTCTTGGCATTTGGGTCAGAAGCTGGCAAAAGCAGCCGCACGCATTCCAATGCGGCTTGCGACTCGGCCTCCGAGGAGCATCTTGCGTTCGCCGCCCTCATAAGCGCGGTGGCCCCTCGCAAACACGTTTTCTTCGCGTCGGCGACCGGCAGCAAAACCCTCACGGCTTCCACGCGAACTTCGCGCGCCGCCACCATCAAGGGGGTAAGCCCGTCTTTGCCCGATTCGTTCGGATCGTGTCCTGCGTTCAGCAGGTCCAAGATGTTCAACGTTGGCCCGGATTTCGCGGCGATCGCCAAAAAATTGCGTTTTTTTCGCGTGGGTTTTGAGCCTTTCGGCGTTGCCGCCACATTCCAAAATGCAATCGCATAGCCAGCGGCCCGATCGGCCATGCGGCGCGCAATAGATATCCACTTATTCATCGCGCGCCTCATTGTTCACGGGGTCAAGATTCAGGGGGCTAAAGCAAAAAATGTCGTCGAGACTTTCGTTCGGAGGATATTCGCCGCGATCAAGGTCAAAGCCGACGGCGCCGCACGGACTGCGAAGACGGAAGGGGGACGGGATCTTTCACAGCGGGCTCCGCGCCCTGGCTCGACAGGGGCGAGGGCTCCATGGCGCGAGTCAGCAGCAAGCGCTCGAGGCGCGCCCCTGCGCAAGGCATTAAATCGACTGCGGCGCGCAAGGCCAACCTTTCCGCCTCTGCGTCTGAGCAATGCAGGACAAGCGCATCCAGCGCCGTCCATTGACCCAGCGAGAGCGCCAAGTCCACCGCGCCAAGCCCCTCTCGCCCGCGAAGGCCCAGCCCTTTCTTGGAAGCCTCCGCCAAGGCGCGCAGGCACTCTTGGGCTTCCGTCTCTTTGCTCTTGGCGTTGCGAATGGCCGCCAGAAGAGCGGTGTCGCCGTCCTTGGCCTGCGCGATGGCGTCGCTGGCCCCCAATAGCCGCATCACGCATTCCCAATGGCCTTGGGTCGCGGCCAAGATCAGCGCGGAGCTTCCATTGTCTGCGCGCAAGCGCGAATCGCTAAGAGGCAACAACGCCTCAACGATTTCGGATAAGCCTCTTTCAGCAGCCACCATCAACGGCGTGTGTCCATCGGGCCCTGGCATGTCAACGCTCACGCCCGAAGGCCACGCCGCGAGGATGGCATTGATTGTGTCAACGCTCCCGCTCCCCACCGCGCTCGCCAAAACACTCCAACCGGACTTGTGGCGGGACAAAATATCCGACTTTTTGGCCAACGCCTCAACGCAATGCGCGTGGCCTTGATCGGCGGCCAGATGCAGCGCAGTCCAGCCCTCAGCATCCTTGGCCATTGGATCGCTTGCCGTGAGCAAAAGCGCCACGCACTCTGCGTGCCCCTCAATGGCCGCGAAATGCAGCGCAGTCCAGCCCTCAGAGTCCTTGGCCATTGGATCGCTTGCCGGGAGCAAAAGCTCAACGCACTCTGCGTGGCCTTGATCGGCCGCGAAATGCAAAGCGCTCCATCTCCTGCTGTCAACAGCCAAAGGATCACACTGCGCCAGAAAAATCTTCACGCATTCAGCGCGCCCCTTGCTGGCGGCGCAATGAAGGGCGTTCCACCCTTTTTTGTCGATGGCCAACGGATCGCTCTGCCAAGCCAGCAAAGTCATCACGCATTCTGCATGGCCATTCGCGGCCGCGTGATGCAAAGCGTCCCGTCCATCGTGGTCTGGCGACAAATGGGATCCGGCGGACAATAAAAGCTCAATGCACTTTTCGTTTCCGCGCTGCGCCGCCCAGTGCAGCGCGGTGAGTCCGTCATTGTCGACAGCCATCAGATCGCTGTGCGGAATCAGCGCCGCGAGCCCTTCCTCAAATCCCTCCGCGGCCGCCCAATGAAGCGCGGTGTGCCCACTGTCGTCGCGATCGGCTGCTGAACAATGCCTCAGAAGCAAGGACATCGCCGCGGAATTTTCGTTCATTGCCGCCACATGGAGTGGACGACGCCCACCGGCGGCCCTCGCTTCATTTCCGCCCATCGTGGCGGCAAGCCTCACCGCCGCAGGATTGCCTGAGTTGGCCGCATACAGCAAAGCCCCCCATCCAGATGGGGTGAGCGCGCGGGTATCCGCCAGCCCAGCCAAATGCCTCATGGATCGAACATTGCCGCTTTTGGCCGCCATCAAAAAAGGGGTTTCCCCGACCCAATCACCTCCAGCTGCTGCGTTGGCGTCTGAGTGGGAAGCCAGCGCGCTCACGCAGCGCGAGTGTCGAAAGCTATTGGTCTGTGCGGCCCAATGAAGCGCGCTGAATCCATCGCAATCCACAGCCATGGCGTCGCTGTCCGGCAACAGGCTCCGAATGGCCTCATCATCCCCCTCAATCGCCGCCTGCATCAACGCCGTGCGCCCATCCTCTGTCGCCCAGGCGAGGTTGGCGCAGCGAAGCAAAATGCGCGCGCATTTTTTTCGCCCACGGCGTCCGCGGCGCTCGTCGCGGTCCAACGCAAAAAACAATGCGGTCTGGTTATGATTCTCTGGATCCGGCTGATCCGGGTCGGCCCCTTGCGCCAACAAGCGGCGCAGCTCTTGGACATCTCCGCGTTGCGCGGCTTGGCAAAGCGGGATGTTCGTCACCGTGGGCAATACGGCGTTTTGCGGCTCGCTCTCAGCCTCTGCGGCGCCAGAAGGCGCCTGAGGCTCTTTCATTCCAAAAAATGACAAAAGAGGGCCTCGCCTTATTCCCAAAGGAAAAAGCGCGCGGATTAGGCTGCTGGAAAGCCATTTGGAAATCATGATTGGGCGAAAAATTCGGCGAAAATCCAGCTTATCACCAAAAACACTGCTGGACGCGCGCTTTTTTGGCCCGGATTGTTCCTGCGCCGGACCCCCATCAAGAAAGCCAAATACGTTCGAGCGTTTTTGGGCTCTGATTTTCAATTGACGGCGCTCAAGGTCAAAGCCGGCGGCGGCGCCCAGGTTGCGGAGACGGGAGGTCCACGGGATCTTTCACGGCGGGCTCAGCGCCTTGGGGCGGCGGAGACAGAGGCTCCATGGCGCGAGTCAACAGCAAGCGCTCCACGCGCCCCCCTCCGCGGGGCATCAAAGCCGCCGCGGCGCGCACGGCCAACCTCTCGGCCTCAGCGTCTGAGCAGTGCAGGATCAGCGCATCCAGCGCCGTCCACCGGCCCAATGAGAGCGCCAAATCCACCGCGCCAAGGCCCTCTCGCCCGCAAAGGCCCAGCCCGTCCTTGGACGCTTCCGCCAAGGCGCGCAGGCACTCCATGGCCTCTTTGTCTTTGCTCTTTGCGTTGCGAATGGCCGCCAGGAGAGCGGTGTCGCCGTCTTTGGTTTGCGCGATTGCGTCGCTGACCCCCAATAGCCGCGTCACGCATTCCCAATGGCCTTGGGCCGCGGCAAAAATCAACGCGGAGCTTCCATTTTCGGCGCGCAAAAGCGGCTCGCTGAATGGCAAAAGCGCCTCAATGATTTCGGAGAGCCCCTTTTCAGCGGCCACCATCAACGGCGTGTAGCCATCGGGCCCCCGCGTGTCAACGCTCACACCTGAAGGCCACGCCGCGAGGACTGCATTGATTGTGTCAACGCTCTTGCTCGCCACCGCTTTCGCCAAAGCGCCCCAACCAAATTTATTAAAAGCCAAAATATCCGATTTTTGGGCCAACGCCCCAACACAATGCGCATGGCCTTCACCGACGGCCATCAGCAGCGCAGTCCAGCCCTCAGCGTCTTGGGCCATCGAGTCGCTGGCCGGGAGCAAAATTTCAACGCACTCTGCGTGCCCCTCAACGGCTGCGTAGTGAAGAGCTGTACAGCCCTGGTTGTCCGTGGCCAAAGGGTTGTCCTGCGCAAGCAAAAGGCCAATGCATTCTGCGTGGCCCTCCGCCGCCGCGCAATGAAGGGCGGTCCAGCCGGTGTTGTCGGCGGCCAAAGAGCCGCCCTGCGCCAGCAAAAGACCAACGCATTCTGCATGGCCATTCGTGGCCGCCCAGTGGAGAGCTGTCCAGCCCGTGTGATCTGGGGACAAATGAACGCCAGCGGCCAATAAAAATTCAACGCACACTGCATTTCCGCCCAGCGCCGCCCAGTGCAGCGCGGTGAGTCCGTCGTTGTCCACAGCCATCAGATCGGTGTGCGGCATCAGCGCCGCGAGGCATTCTGCCGATCCCATCGTGGCGGCCCAATGAAACGCCGTGCGCCCATCGTCATCGCGAATGTCTGCGGCGCATTGCCTCAGCAACAGCGCCACTGCGGCGGGGTGCTCGTTGATCGCCGCCAGATGAAGCGCGCTGCGCCCGTTTTCTGCTTTGGCCTCGTCTCCGCCCAATGCCATGGCAAGCCGCACCGCCGCTTGATTTCCTGACATGGCGGCATACAGCGGCGCCCCCCACCCAAATGGGGTGAGCGCGCGAGGATCAGCCAGTCCAGCCAAATGCCTCATGGATCGAACATTGCCGCTTTTGGCCGCCATCAAAAAAGCGGTTTGCCCGGCCCAACTGTCCCCGGCTGCCGCGTTGGCGTCTGAATGGGCCGCCAGCGCCCTGACGCAGCGTGAGTGCCGAACGCTGTTCTCCTGCGCCGCCCAATGAAGCGCGCTGAACCCATCGCAATCCACCGCCCTGGCGTCACTGTCCGGCAAAAGGGTCAGAATCGCTCCGACATCCCCCTCGATCGCCGCCTGCATCAACGCCGTGCGCCCATCCGCGGCCGCCCAAGCGAGATTTGCGCAGCGGATCAAAATGCGCGCGCATTGTTTTCGTCCCCAGCGTCCGCGGCGCTCGGCGCGGTTCAAGGCAAAGAACAGCGCTGTGCGGTTGTCGTTATCCGGGTCTGGCTGATCCGGGTCGGCCCCTTGCGCCAACAAGCGGCGCAGTTCTCGAACATTTCCGCGTTGCGCGGCTTGGCAAAGCGGAATGTTCGTCACCGTGGGCAACACGGCGTCGCGCTCCTTGCCGCCCGCCTCTGCCACGCCAGAAGATTCCTGAGGCTCTTTCGTTCCAAAAAATGACAAAAAAAGGCCTCGGCCTCTTCTCAAAGGAAAAAGCGCGCGGATTGGGCTGCTGGAAAGCCATTTGGAAATCATGATTGGGCGAAAAATTCAGCGGAAATCCAGCTTACCACCAAAACACCGCTGAACGCGCGCTTTCTTGGTCCAAGGTGGATTGATCGCCGGAGCCGTCCTTCCGTCGCAAACAATCGGGCCAAAGAGCCTTCGTTTTGGATTCTTTGACTTTCCATCGGCGTTGCGGAGCGCGTGCGCCCTCGGCAATTGCGTCCCGGCCACGTCAGTGAGATACTGAAAGGGCAAAAGGCGTGAAATGCAAGCCATCGTTTGCCGGGGCTGCGCCGGATCCGTCAACCCAGACGCAAGCCCCCTTCATTCAGAGACGCCCCCATGTCCAACCCCAGCAAAAAAGCGAAATTCAGCAGTGTCGTGGGCGGGTTGGCCATCGCGAGCGTTTTCGCGTTGCTCTATCCGCGCAAAAGCTTGCGGATGGCAGGGCCCGCTTTGTGGGCCATGACGCACAAAAGCCTCCACGAGGCGATTCGAGTCGCCCGGGACGAACAGGGCGAGGCCGCCGTGGAGCGGCTGCGCGAATTGTCGAAGCAAACGAACTTCAAAAAGCCTGACGCCCATGGCAGCACCGTGTTGATGTATGCGGCGTTGTCGCACAACGCAGGCGCGAAAATTGACTTTTTGCTGCCTTTGTCCGACCCATTGGCCAAAAACAGCGAAGGGACGACCGCGTTGATGGCCGCGACCCACCTCATCGGAACCGAGGGGATTGAGCGCCTGATTCCGGTTTCTGACGTCAACGCGCGCAACAAAGCGGGCGAAACGGCGTTGATCCTGGCGGTGTGTGCGGACGCCCATGAGTCGATTCCTCTTTTGTTGCCCGTTTCCGACTTGTCGGTGACCGGCTCAAACGGCATGTCGCTGGCGTCCTTGATCGCGAAAAAGTGCCAATGGCCCTCGTTGGAGCAAGCTTTGGCTGCCGGAGCGGGAGCGGGAGGGCCGGACCTGAACGGCGACACCGCCTTGATCCATGCGTCGCGTCGCGGATACAAAGAAATGATCGGAATGTTGTTGCCGTTGAGCGACCCGAATCACCAGAACGATCAAGGGGAGACCGCATTGATGTTGCTGGCTCGGCAAATGGACACTCACGGGCGAAATCGCGAAAGCATGGAGTTGTTGGCCAAGGCCTCGGACGCCTTCGTTCTTGACAACCAAGGGCGTTTGGCTTTTGACCATGCGGTGGAAAATGAGAATTGGACCGCGCTGGACATTTTGGCGTTTTCAGCGCCGATTGAGAAGCTCGCGGCCGCGGTCAAAAAGGCCGAGCTTGACATCGAAACCCCGGCGTTCGAATTGAAAGCCGGGAGCGTCGCCCCTCCGTCACTGGGCCGCGCGAAAGCGTTGTTGGAGGCCGCGGCGATTCGCGAAGCCATGCCTGCGTTGGCGGAATCCGACGCCTCGGGCCGCGCCCATGCCTCAGAGGGCGTCGTTGTTTCTCGAAAAGCGAAGGCGGGACGGCTGTGAGCGAAAAAGAGACCGGGGCCTCGGCGATCGGACCCGTTGAAAAAGCCGAAAGATCAATGCCCGTCGCCGGTTTTTTTGAAAAGGCGAGAAGCCAAACCCAAGTCGCGTTCCGCGCGGCGGTGGGCGAATTGGCCGTCGCCGCGGCGAATCCATGGATAGCGGTTGAGCGATTTGCCCGTGTTTTCTGGTCGCGAAAACGGCGTGCTCAACGTCTTTTCTTTCAGGCGGCGCATGACGGCGATTTTGCCGAGATGACGGCCCTTCTGCCTCGCGTCGACCCAAAACAAGCAGACCCGGAGCGCGACGGCATGACCGCCTTGATGCACGCGGCGCACCGAGGCCACGTCAAGGCAATTGAAGCGTTGCTTCCGGTGTCGGAGCCTTTTGCGCGCGCCAAAAACGGCCAAACAGCCTTGATGTTCGCGGCTTTCGGGAAAAATCCGGATGCGGTGAGATTGCTGTTGCCCATCTTGGAGGATGCAGAAAGCGAAGGTCGGCGCGCTTTGGGCATGGCGTTGTTGGGCGGCACTCTGGAAAACGTCAAATTGCTGCTTCCCTGGGCGAACGGCGCGCGCCCCATGCCGGCGGGCTCAGAAGAGCGTGAGCAATGCCGATGGCTCCAACACGCCGTGTCGCACGGAACGGTTGAAACGGTGAAGTTGATGTTGAGCGTGTGCGACGCCAAGTTGGCCGACAAAACAGGGGAAACCGCTTTGATGGCCGCGGCGCGGATCGGCGACGTGGAGAAGGTTCGGTTGCTCTTGCCTGTGAGCGACGCCAAGGCGCGGAATGACCAGGGATGGACTGCGCTCATGTCGGCCGTGTCGCGGCGCGGCCCGCGGGACGAAACGGCCTGCGCCGAAGCATTGATTCCGTTCAGCGATTGCTGGGCCGTGGACGAGGAAGGCTCATCAGCCTTCGACATGGCGGTGGACGTCAACTGGGAGCTGGCGGACAAGTTGAACTTTTGGGCATCGTCGGAAAGCATTCGCAAGGCGATCGCGCGGGCCGCCGAAGACCCAACCCCGCATGAGATGCCCCGCTGCCGCGCTCGCCTGGAGGCCGAGGAAATCCAGAAAGCGCTGCAAGAAGCGCCCGCGCTCAATGCCGCGCGCTCAGAAGAAGCGTCCGGCTCCGCCACTCTCGCCGACGCCGAGCGCGACGGCGAGAAAAAGGCGCGCTTGAAAAGCAAGCGCATTTGAGGGAAAAAGAAAACCCGGGGGGCGAGCCGCCTGCGTGGGCGCAGCTCGTGAACAAAAAAAGGGCCTTTTCGCAAGGGCCCTTTTTGTCTTCGAGACGCCGGATCTCTTCCTGCAAGCCCGATCGGCTTCGCCGGGTCCGACACAACGGGGGCGCTCGCCGTTGACCGCTCGACCGCCATGGGAGGGCGTTCGCCGTGGCTTTTTGCGCCGTTTTTCACTGGGTTGGCTTGATCCGGCGCGAACCGGGAGGATTCAATGTCCCGTCCCGGGGCTTCTTCTTGCGCTGACGGGTGGACGATAGCGGTGTTTGGGGGCGTCCGCAAGAACAAAGAGGTGAAAAATGGAGTCCCTTGCGGGACTCCATTCGTGTTGTTGAGGCGCCCTGTCTTAACCACCCAACCCGAGCCGAACAGAAGCCGGGCCCGACCCAGCCGAATCGCTTCGGCCAGCCCCTCAATGGCCATGGGAATTGCCAGCGCCCTATTCCCGTTCTCACAGCCTTGTTCGCAGCATAGGCCAACCATGTGGAAGTTCCAGAGGCATCGCTGTTTGCGCGCCCTTTCAGAGCACCGCGTCCCGCCTCCCGGGCGATATTCTCTTGCGCCAACGGCCAAACATTATCGCGCGCCGCGTTTTTTCGCAAGGCCAAACAGCCACGAAAAAAACAGCGCGCAAGAAATCAAGTCAAGCCAGACGCCAATCCGCCGCGTGTGCAGGCTAAGCCCGAGGAGCGCCGGCGGAAGGCGCGGCGGGACGCGTGATTGCGGCGCTGTTTTGGCCCTTTTGGCGAGCCGCGACCAAGCGAGCCGAGAGGCCCTTGGAGTTCAAGCCCACTTGCGCGAGCTCTTTCTCGAAAACGCCGCTGGCGGCCAGTTGCTGGATTTTCTCAATCGTTTCCGGGCGCGCGAGGTCTCGATCCGAGACGCGGGCCACCCGCGCGGCCAATTGGCCCAGCGCCAAGGATTCGCCGGAGCCCACGCTGACGCCGCCCGCGGCGCGCGCGGATTTCGCTTCCGAGAGCGTTTGGCGAGCCAGCTGCGCCGAGCGCCCGGTTTGCAGGGGAGCCCAAGAGCCCGCGCCTTCGCGCGACAAAGGCCAGCTCACCGTTTCCGGATACACGTTGGGAAATGCCGCCATGGCGGCGCGAGCGAAAAGGTTCTCCACTTCGCTCGCGTTCCACAGGGCGTCTTCCCGATCAATCCCTTTGCGCGGGCTCATGCCCGGGCGGGCGATTTCAGCGCCAGAAGGCCCCAAAGAGACGCTGCCAATGGAGTATTCGGTGGTTGTCGCGGCGTTGGCGTTCAGAGTCGGCATGGAGCGGGAACAGGAAGGAAAGCGGTGAATGAAATAAAGCGGCGCCGCAGAGCAGAAGGAGCGCCCGAAGGCCGCTGCGGGGGGCGATGGTTTTGAAAGAATCGGCGCGATAAGTTGCCCACATCGCCTCAACCCCATCGCCCTCAAACCACTGCTCTATTTTTTCAGAAACCAAAGGCCACGTCAATGGCCTGTGTCCCGCCGCGCTCGACGGCGATTGACGCCGAAAGCGCCTGTGAGAGAATAAGGGTTGACAACAGTTGAATGATGTATTATCAAAAAACATCAATCGACAACAATTGAAGCCATGAAACTTTCTGTTTGGGCAAAAAGCCAAGGAATCAGCTATTTGACGGCCTATAGGGCCTG
>Ga0105859_1000381_pt1 | contig 15343 bp, 17 predicted proteins | sample OrgsoiDNA_201063_FD_89684 | JGI IMG/M metagenome (GOLD analysis project Ga0105859, IMG submission 89684) | Permafrost soil microbial communities from the Arctic, to analyse light accelerated degradation of dissolved organic matter (DOM) -... | ecosystem: Environmental > Terrestrial > Soil >...
TCACGCTGAATGGAGGTCCGGCGTGGAAAATCCATGTGCAAGCCGGTTTGCTCCCTGCGACCGCGACGACGCCGCGCAAGGACATAAGCGCCCTGGCGCATGTCTATTGCTCGTTTCCTGCGGACCGCGCCTCCTGATTCACCGTTGAGAAGAGTAGTAAAAAGGCCCCTCAGTCCTGCTCTTTGCCTTAGCCCTTGCCTCAGGCCATCATGGCGAACAGAAGAACGCATTTCGGAGTTGAAAAACCCGGGGGAGGACCACGCCTTTTGCGCGTTCTTTCGGCAACGCGGCGTCCATGGCGAGAATTCTTTCCTTTGGCCTTTTTGCTGCGTTTGTGCCAACGAAAATGTTCCATGGATGGGGGCTCAGCGCGCTGCTCGCCCTGTGCGCGGCGATTGGCGTTTTGAAGGTTTTTGAAAAGGCGGCGACAGAAATTGCGAAGGAGAAGGATCGGCGCGCCCCCGCCCTGGCGAGGGCACAGTCGCGCCGAGCGCAAACAGCGAGGAGTGATTGGCATCCCGTTGATTTCTCCGAGATCAGTGATCTGGTTTGCGCATGAGGGAGCCTGGGTCGCGCCTCGATTGGTCGGCCCCGTCAGCCATAGATAAACCATAAGCCCCCGCGAGGGGGACGGCGTCAAGAGTGGGTGTCGCATGGAAGGAGTTTTTTATTGAAAAAAAGGGTCCTTTCAGATACAATAGACTGCATCAAACGACGCAAAGCCCCTCGCAAAAAGGATTTTTTTGCGCGCGTCATTCCCCTGAACAGGATCGCCCCGACATGACCCAACACCTTGGATTAAGCGCGCCCGAAGAACACCGAAGCGCCCTCATGGAATTTGGGGAGACGGTGGGCTCGCTCTTTTATGCAAGGGGGTGGGGCGGAGGCGATTGGGACCAATTCGTCGTGGCGGTCAAAAAAGCGCGAGACGCAGGAGTGCCGTGGGAGTTTCTCAAAACCCCCACCTATCAGACGCGCGGATCAACATACACGCATCCAGGCAGCGCGCCCGACCCATTGCGGCTCACCGCGGTGGTGTGGAACGGCCAGGACGACCGAGATGTCGCGCAATGGCCCCTGGCCTTCGCGATGCTGTATTCGGCAAAGGCGGCGCGCGCCTTGCTCAAAATGGGCGAGCCCGTGAGCCATTTGGCGATCAATCAAGGAAGCAACCGGGCAGTGAACATCATTGAGAGCCCCCTTGACGCGGTGACATGGGCGTTGAGATTCGCGGGGGAGCGGGCTCCAAAACTCTCTCTCACCCACCGCGTCTCTGCGAAGGTGGGCACGACCGTGATCGCCTCAATCTTCGCCGCCGCGGCCAAAGAAGACCCGGCGAATGCAGCGGCCATGGCGAAATTGGCCCTGGATTGGGCGCGGCAAAAAAAGGGCGGCTTGTGGCTGAACCGTGCGGGCTGCACGCCGGGCGAGGCCGTCGCGGCCAAGGAGGTGTTGTGGGCTCAGCAAGTGGCCTCGTCAATCGCGTCGCTCGAATCCATCGACCCTGAGTGGGCCGCGGACGCCAGCAAGGTCGAAGAGAAGGCCAAGGCCGCAGGGGGCGGAAAAGCGGCCATCGCCGCGCGCGAGGCCGAATCGGTGTCGCCCGAAGAGCGCGGCCGGTGGGAGATGATGCACAACGCGATCCTGCGCCGAGACACCCGCGCGTGGGACGCTCTGGCGGCACTCGCGGGCCTAGATTCCGGCAAAGGATTGAATTCGCCCCTGGCCAACGGATCGCATCGCAACGGAAGGGGCCATTTTTGGCTATCGCAAGCGGTGTCGTTGGGCGCTTACAAAATAGCCGAGGGCATGCTCAAAAACGGAGCCAATCCATGGCTTTTGGGGCCGGATGTGTTGCCCGCAACCGACTCGCAGCGCAAAAGCCCGCTCAAGGGAGTCGCGTTTTGCGCGCAAAACGCACCCGGAGGGCAATCGCCGGGATCCACGCAAGACGACGATCTTGCGGCGCTGGGAAGGGCATTGGGCGACGCGCTCTTGCGGGACGCTCAGTTGGTGGAGCCCTCGGAAGAGGCCGCCCGCGCCTTGGTCAAAAAGGAATTGGAAGAGCGCGTGTTTGACGAAAATTTTCCGTCCCCCCTGCGGGCTGGCCTGGAAAGCTGGTCGATCAAAGCGAGCATAGGATTGGCTCATCTGGGCGGCGGCAACGAGAAAGCAACGCCATCCGCGGAGCCGGAGGTTCGGCGCGTCTCACGAAGAATTTGAGGCAACCGCGATGCGCATGATGCTCAGCGGGGGCGTCACGCGCAGCGCGGTAGAGGCGCTCGGCCCCCCGCGGCCGACAAAAAGCCGCGACTCAGGCCTGTTGTTGCTGCGGGCCACTGTTGAGCGCCGGATCCATCACATTCGGCGCGGCTTGTGGGCGACAGAGACTGGCGGCAACGCCACATGGGCGCCGTCCATGTGGATTGAGGCCGCGCTGGCGCGAAACAGCTGGAGGCGCAGGTCAAGGGCTTCAATGGCGGCCCAGGCTTCGGCGAATGACCCTTTGTCGATCAATTCATATTCCATCCCTATTTCGAGATCGAAAAGGCCGGGTTTCACGCATGGCGGGAGAGCAAAAACGAGCCAGCGCAATAGATCGCCGCAGCGGGAGTCGTGGCGGGAGCCGCGCGAGCGTTCCTCAAACCAGCCATCAGCAAAAGCAGCCGCGGCGGCCATGCCACCAAGGCCCATTTCCTCAAAAATCTCCTGATCGCTAACGGGAGGGCGATGGTGGGCTTGGTGGATGCGCTTGCCGGCAAGCAAGGCGGATTCGAGCGCCGCCCCATGCGGGCCTATGTCTTCATCCATTTCTCGCGCAAAAGGCAGCGCCTCGTCAATCGCCTTTGGCCCGACACCGCGGATCATGAAAAGGAAAACCACATTCAACTGGCGGCGCAGAACGGCGCAAGACAAAGCCGAGATGGCCCCGTTATCGCGTTCATGGATATCGGTGCCTTGTTTCAGAAGGCGGTCGCAAACATCCGCAAGGCCTTCTTTGGCCGCGCAAGTGAGCGTGGAATCCTGGCGACTCTGCACGCTCGGGTCTGCGCCGGCGTCAAGAAGCTCGGCAGCCAACCATGGACGGCTCTGCATGGCCACATGCAAAATGGGTATTCCGTCCTGAGTTTTCGCGTTGGTATCTGCGCCACCCGCCAAAAGAAGCCGAGCCGCGGATGATTCGCCTAGTTGAAGGGCCACCGCCAAGGCGGAGGCGCCCTGGAGAAGGGGGATGCACGGCGCAATGCTGCCCGTGTGGGCAATCGTGGCGTTGGGGTTCCCACCGCTGCGCAGGAAAGCGGCCGTTCGTTCGGGCAGTTCGTTTTTCTCGAAAAATTGGGCGCCAAAAAATAATTTGCGCAAAAAGGTCTCGTCTGGGTCGCCTTTGACAAACGTGTTTCGCTCAAAATTGAGCTTTGATGCGTCGCTTTCCATAAAAAGTCCTCAGTTGCGCTCGGCGGACGGCGGCGCGATAACCTCCATGTTACCGGACGCCAGCCAAACCCGACAAAAAAATTATGGCAGCATCGAGTCTTGGCTGTCAAACCGGGTCGGAATGCTTCCATAACGGGCACCTGGACGAAAAGAAGGTTTTGCGAGACAATTCACAGCATTGAACGGCGCCATTTTGGCCCGCTCGGATTTGAGGCTTGCACGAGATGGCGGCAGCGAAAAAAACAACGCCCCTTGGGCGACATGAGGTGCCGGGCGAGACGGATGGCCCTCAGGCGGCACTCAATTGCGCAGAAAAGGGGCTGGGGTTTGACGCGCTCAGAAATTGGATTGCGCGGGATCCGCAAGGGGTGGCTCGCCTTTTTTGCCATGACGGACGCTCGGCCCTGCGTTTTTGCATGGATAAATTGCTTGCGATCCAAGTGGCCAACCTTGCGCCATTTAGCTCCCTGGACGGGCTGGATGGCGTGGATTTAGAACCCCTGTTCCGCTCCGCGATGAGAAATTTTTACATTGCCGGCATGCTCAACGGGTTGGGTGGATCGTCTATGGCAAAGGAGTCGGCGCCGAAACGGGCCGGCGACCTTCGAGCGATCGCCGAGTTGATGGCCGTGTTGGGACAAGAATCCATGGCCATCAAGCCTTTGATGAGCGCCCTGCGCGAAGAAAAGCGCCAACCCAATGAGGACGCGTTGGTTTGCGCGTTGTGGAACATCTTGCCTGAAAAAAACCGGCGAGAAGTTTGGCAACGCAGAACTCCAGCCGATTTGCCAAACGCGCATGCTTGCCAAGAGCGCGATGCCTTGGCCGCGAGTTTGAATATGGGCTCCACTGATTCGTCGGCCAAGAGGCCCCCTCGCTCCTTGTGAGCGTGCTGCTCGCTCTTGGCGAACCTCCCGTGCGTTGTTTTGTTGGTCCTTCGGGGTGGGCGGTTCTCTTGCCCACTTCGCGCGGTCGCAATGGACTGGGGCAGCAAATAAACGACTGGATTGGCGAGGCTAAAGAGTTTATAATTTCCATATGGTTAAACATATGGGCGCGGCCCAAAGGGGATTGGAAATGGACCACCTAATTATGCGCGGCGTGGAGAACACAAGCTTCAAGCGGCACGAGCTGCCACCGGAGGCGCAAGGGCGCAAGATCAAGCGCGTGTGGCTTCTGCTCGACGAGCCGCATTTTTTGAAAAACGGCTGCGTGGCCCAGCATCACGTGAACGCGTTCCTGGACGACTCGACGCATGACTGGGAGCAGCGGGGCGACACCTTGCGATACTACGCGCACAGCAGCGCGCCGGGTGACAAAGTGGACGTCGTGCTCTATTTTGAAAAGAGCGAGTAACCATCGAGCGCAGCGGGGCGCCAAGCTGGCCGCCCCGCGACAAAATCCCGCGTCGAGACGTAAAACATGAGCGAAAAACCCTCACCGCAATCAGAAGGTCCCGGAAGCCTGCCGCTCCTGCGCAACGCGATCGCAGCCAGTGACGCCGCGGAGGTCAAAAAGCGCGCTGATCGAATCGATTGGGCGAACAGGGAAGGGCGCACCTCCATCGAACGATTTTGGACGAACCTGCCGCTGAGCATGCTGCCGCGGTCTCGTAGCTTGTCAGAGCAAGCGGACATGGCGTGCGTGGACGCGTTGGCGCAAGCGCCCGGATTCTTGGCCGCGTTCGCCGAGGCGATTGAAGCCCTGGGATTGCCCGCGACGTCGTTGTTCTCGACGGATCCAATGGCGAGCCTGACGCTTCGCGCGGTCAAAACGATGCCCGAGTGGGCAGCGCGCCGCGCCGTTGCGGATATTGCGCGAGTCGTGATGGAGCACCGGGTCCGGCCGCAAGAGTTGGAGCTCTTCGGCTCGCATGGGTTCGATTTGGGCGCCATTTGGAGCCGCCGCGAGAAAATTCAGGCGCTCGACAGCTGGCGCGCCCGCGGCGCGGGTCCCGCTCAATCGAAGTCGAGCAAGGATTTCACGAGCCGCCTGGCGGCCGCGACGCAATCGCTCAGATGGCTCGAAGAGCGGCGATGGGTTTGTCCGGAAGATTATCCCGAGCAGCTAGACCGGGCAGCGGACAACGGCCTGCGAAAAAAGGGCGACCTGACGGGCATTCAGGGGACGGTGATGGCTTCCGAGGAGGCGATCCTGACTCGGGCGCTGATGGAGTGGATGGGCAAAGGCGTGTTCGAACATCCGCATTGGCCGGCCTGGGCGAGGGGTATGGCTCTGCGAGGCTCTTCGGAGAAAGCATGCGAAGAGTGGCGCATGGTCGCCGCGTGGATCCAATCACTGGATTTGGCCGCGGATGTGGCCGCGATGGCCGCGCCAGGCGAAGAAGCGACGCTGAAAAGGCCTCCGCTCCGGGTGTGAAAATCGTGCCGGCGCAGGCCCTCGCATTCAGGCAACGTTGAAGCGTCAGAGCAACAAGCGGACAAAAACAACAGACTCAGCGCGCTCATGCGCTGATGGATATTTGTCGCTCAGAAATACTGCTTGGGGGATATTTTCGCGCGACAAAACACGTTTTCGCAGGCGCCCTTGTGGCCTTGAGGAAAATGACAAATCATCGTTGCCGCGGCCAAAAGCGGTCCAGCCGAGGAAAGGCCGCCGGGAGTGGCTCGCGCGTCCGCAGTCGGAGCCACCCCATACGGCTTGCGCCATAGGGCGACGCGGGCGATAATAGACGACGCGAACATCAAACGCTTCCAGAAAAAAGACGCTCGAATCACCTGAAAACCCATGAGCCAACCATGACATCCACAAAGACCAACGAAGAAACAGAGTCGTTTGCGATCGCGCACATCTCGTTCGGTTTTTGGTCCCGTGTCGAGGGCGTTTCCTTGGGAAAAGACGGCAAACCGCAACCAACGCCGATTCGGGCAAGCTTTTTGGTTGAATGCGATGCAGGAAATGGCTTGCGCGCTGCTCTGTGCAAATTGAGCGGCGGCCGAGAGTTCGAGCAAAGCGTGTCGAAAACCAAATCCGGGCGCATCGTCATGGACATCGCCAGCGGCCCGCCGCCTGAGGAATTCGACTCGTTGAAATCATGCAGTCGCGCCGAACTGAATCTGTGGCTGGCGGAGTCCGCCATTCGACTGCGCGCAAAAGCTCAAGCGCTAGGCGTGTCGCCAGCGCTGGGTTTGTGCCACTCGACGCATGACGTCAGAGACGCGAAAGGAGCCTTCATCCTGCCGGCGAGCGTTGCCAGCGTTAAATATCAGCACGAGTGGATCAGTCTGTTCGAGCAAGAAGTGTTCGCTCGCAGGGAGGCCGCGCAAATCCAGGCGGTTGTTGCCGCCAGCTCGCAGCAAGACGGAGCCATGTCATCACCGCAGAAAAAGACACCCAGAGCTCTTTGAAAAGAGAAAAACAGCAAAACAATTATGAGCCAAGCCGAAATCCCTGAGGGCTTCGAGTCTCTCGACTTGTCCTTGCTGCCCAATCCGGGGCGGCTGGCGCGCTTCGCCGCGCTTGTCGAAAGCGCCACAAACGGCGTTTCTCAGGAAATCGCCAAGGGATCGGCCGTTTTCCGGCGCCTTTTAAGCGCGCAAAAAGCCCGGCCCGAAGAAAGCGCAAGCGAGGAAGACCACAGTGCGAGGCCGCCCATCTCTTCGTGGAGCCCCGAGCAAACGAAGAGCTTTCGAGAGCTCGCGCGGGCCGTGCGCAAAGAGGTGGAGAAGGCGCGACAAACTGAGCTTCCGAATCCGGAGATCAACGCAGGACGCATCGAAAAACCCCTTTGCGACTGGGGCCCCAAGGTCGCTTTCTCGCAGCCAAAACGGATTCGCCAATTTTGCGACTGGCTGGCGGACGGCGGCCTGCGCGGCCCGGGCGCCAACGCCGAGGAGCGGCAGGACTGCGACGCAATAAGCCAAACATGCGCCGCGGAGGCCACGCGGTGGGCGATGGCGCGTTGGATAGAGCGCGAGCGGCATTTGACGCCGGATTTGGCTCTGGCGTTGTGCGAAAACGACGGCGAGCTGTGCTTTGAAAGTGTCGCCGCCGCCGAAAGTATTTTTTGCCGCATGGTGGTCGACGCGGCGGCGACCCACGAGCGCGCGATGTGCGCGGTTTTGGCGGGCGTCCGCGTCCAAATCAACGGACGCCGCGAGCAGGAAATGAATCGCGACATTCAGCGCGCTGCGCGCGGCCAGCCGGCTGACGAACGAGCGCAGAATCCCCACATCCTCGGCCTAGAGCGAATGAAAACGGCGCGCCTGGCGGCGTGGGGGAGCTCGGACAGCCCCGTCAACGACCGCGTTTCCCCCGCTTTCGAAGCGGTCTGGCGCGAGGTGTCGCAGGCGTCCCAAGATCCACAGTGGGACGTCTCGCGAAAAATATTCGCCGCGGCCCACGCTCTGAGTGAGCGTGCCAACGATGGCCTGAGCGGCCTTGAAAGAAAAACTCAAAGCCCTTTTGGGTATTGGGGTGCTCACAACGCGTTGCGTCTCACGCTGGCCAGGCGTTGGACACGACGGCTGATCGCCGAAGGGCGCGAGGGCGTGGCGGTCGCTTTATGGGTGGCGGAGGCCGCGCAAAGCGTGCCCATGGCGCTGCGCAGAAACAATGTGATGGGAAATTCCCACAAGGGATTCGCGCCCGGCTCAGATTTCGGGTGCTTCGGAGCTGGCTCGTCGGGATGGCGTTCCGCAGGACATGCGTTGGAGGGCGTTTTGAGCCGCGAAGGGCAGCGGCGGGGAATGGAGGGGATGGTTGCGGTCCACCAACGCTTGGGCTGGACGATGGGGTCGGAAACGCTCGTCGGATTGGATGATTTTTGTTGGAAAATGTTCGAGGCGGCTTGGGGCGAGGAAGACGCGGCTCGCGCCTGGCCGCAAGAACGCGAGGGCCGCGTGGCGGCGCTGGCGCAATCGATTGTCCTCAGAGAGGAAATACAGCGCGGAAAAAGGGCCTCAGGACGGGCGCGCGTCGCGCAGGGAGAAGACGGACGGTCGGAGGAGACGGCGAAAGAATCCACGCCAGAGCGTGTTGCCAGAAGGCTTTGAGCGCGACACCGTCTTCGGGGAGATGGCAAACGACGGATAAAACCCGTGCCCAAGCCGCCTCGAAGAGAACGCCTCAAGGAAGCCGCCTCAATCGATATCGGGGGCGCAAGAGAAAGCAAAAACGGTCTGACAGCCTGACAGCGGCCCGTCGGCCGCGGAGCTCACAATGAGAGCGGGGCGCGTTTTGGCGTGGCCTCTGGCGTCGGAGCCGCGCCCAATTCCATCGACGCGCGATCTCGCGCCAGGGCGGCTTTAAGGGCCTGAGCTTCCCACTGAGAAAAAGCGATCAAAAATGGTTCTGTGGGGGGCGGCGCCCTGTGGGGAGCCCAGTCGGGATCCATGCACAACAAGGACCAGGCCTCAATCACCGCGGCGCGCTCGGCGACCTCTTGGGGGAAGAAGTCGGCCAGGTCGAGAACGGGGGCGCCCAAAGCGGCCTCTGCGGCGGAAAAAAGATGACGCCGCGCCCAATTTTGTCGCTCATCCAGCGAAAGATGGGATTCAACAAGGACCGTGAACGCCACAAAAGGCGCAAGGCCCGGCACATTGAGGACCGCCGCGTCAAACATCGAGAAGTCGACCGTCTCGGCCGCCTGATCGTTCAACGACCGCAGCGTTGCGTCAAAACGAGCGAGCATCGCGGCATTGGCGGCGGTCAATGAGGGCGCTCCGGACTCTTCGCGAGGCAATTCCATCGCGCCGATGGCGAACGAATAATGGTTGGGCGCCGCGTCGTCCAGGTCAGGATCGGAGCATTCGCCATGCTCGATGGAGAAAACGACAGGAATTGTGGACATTGGCGGATCGGAGGGGTGAAGAAATGGCGCCGTTTTTGGGCAATGAATCTCGCTCTTGGACCGGGCGGGTGGGAAACTCCGCGCCGATGATGGATGCGAGACAGATGAAGGGCCGACGAAACAGGCTTTTGTTGAAATAAGCTTACCAGTTGGCCAGCCATCCGTCAAAGCCGGGAAAGTCGTTGGCCGCCAACAACATCGAGAAAATAGGGCGAATGGTTTGCGCGCCTGGTGAGGTAAAATAGTCTCATCAACAAGCCGCGAGAATGTTCACGCGGAAAAATCAACATTGCGGACTGGGGTCAAAAATGAACGCGAACACGAAAAACTGGATTGGCCTTTTGCTGGGGGGGCTGTTGGCGTGGAGCTCGTGCGCGTGGGCGGCCGACGCGGGATGCGTCCAGCTGACGGGCCTGCAGCGCGTAGCGGGCTACGTGACGTTCGCCAACACGGTGAAGGTGCTCGCGGTGTTGGTCGGAATCGGGTTCGCGGCTGTTTTCTTGCGTGGGCTCATCGCCCGGCTGTTGATGATCTTCGTGATCATCCCGGTCGGCTTTTACAAAGCCTTGGGGTATGTGGCTTCGATCGGCCTGATCGGCTGGGTTTACGCCATTCAGCATGGCCATGTGGCGATCGTGGCGGGCAGCGTCGAGTCGTGGGCCGACATCGCTCGATACGTCGCGGTGGTGGGCGCGGTGGGGCTTGGCGGCAGCCTGCTGGTGAGCCTGGCGGATTGGGCGAAGATCCACGGCTCGGGTCCGCGCCCGAACGAGACCTCGGCGATGCTGCTGACCCTGTTGTTCGGCGTTTTGGCCATGACCCTGGACAACTCGTTGATTGGGGCTTTCGCAGTGGCGACCCTGATGGCGTTCTTTGGCTTTTTCATCATTTCGACGCCGGGTGTTCTGTTTCTGGGATTTGACAACGAGCGAGCCTTGTTTTCGGGCACAATCGCCGCGTTCGTCCTGTTGGCGCCGGCCACGCTGGCCATGGCTCACCAAGGGAATTTGGGCGCGTTCGACGTCTTTCGCCCCGGTGTGTTCTGGGTCGCGTCCTTCACGGGGTTCACCGGTTTGCTGATTTTGGCGAGCTGGGGCATGTCCAAGTCGGCGGCTCGCTACGCGGCTCGCCAAGCGCTGATGTTGATCATGGGGCTGGCCGCGCTCTATTTCGGCTCCGTCGCCGGAATCGAGCCCCTGCAAAAGATCGGCGGCACGTTTTTCGTGGTGTGGCTGCTGTCCAAGCCATGGGATTTGCCGAAAACCAACATTCTGGCTTGGTCGGGCCTGGGTTTGCTCACTTGCGTCGCGCTGTTTGGATTGATGCACGAGGTTGGGCAGCACCCGGCGCGATGGGCGGCGTGGCTGCTGTTCTGAGCCTGCGTGTTTGAGAGGGTTAGCGCGGCGGGTGGGCGCGAAGCAAGGAAAAACCTCGGCGTTCACACACCGAGGTTTTTTTTCATCAGGCGCCGCGAGAAACCTCGTCATTTAGGGCGGGAAGGATGTCAACAGAGAGAACAGCGCTCCGAGATATGGCCATAAATCGACCTGCGCAGAACGGAATGAATGTGGATTGAATCTTTTAAATTACAAATCTCTGCGACACAGCACAATGCGCCTCCGGCGCGTGTCTTGCCCGTTCCGGAGGTTGACCAATCGACCCTGCCGGCCGAGTATCCGGGAATCAAAACAAAGGTCTCTGCATTCAAGCCAGAGGTGCTTTGAGTCGTTGCCGTGATGACCCCGGAAACGTCGTTGTTGACGGTGGCCACATACTTGGTTGGCGGCGCGCAACCAGAGCCCCCCGACGCAAGGGACAGTGAATGCAGGCGTTGTCTCTTGCGTCGGGGTGGGGCCCCGCCGGAGACGTAGGACGAGGGGGAGCGCAGCATCCGGCGCGATGGGCCGCTTGGCTGCTGTTCTGATAGGGCGTTGTTTCAGTGGTTCGTGAAGAGGTCTGTTGCGCGGACCAAAGAAACGTTACGGATCATTGAAACCGCTCGTCTTTTTATGGCGCTCAGGGGATAATAGTCTTTCTGGGAGCGCACTAGCGAACAGCGAGCAAAGTCCCAGGATCAGCGCAAACATCCGATTCATTTGCCACAAAATTTCTGACCTAACTTCCGGGAGCAAACCTGATGAAAGCCTGCAAAGCCTCACTCGCGCTAATCATCTTTTTCGGCGCGTCGGCCTCTCAAGCATGCACAGATTGGGAGCAAGAAATTGCCGCAGCCAGGCTTGCGGGGGATTATCAGCGAGCCGTTCAGTTTGTCGGAGCCAAGAGCGTTTTGGGCGATCAATGCGAATATGCGCCGATTCCCCAGAATCACGCGGTGGAGGGCCGCCATGTTCACCGGCAAGAATCAGACTCTGCGGCCGAGCCTCTCGACCCTGTGGAAGCGCGGATGATCCTGCCCGGATCGTTCCCCTGACTTCCTGGAATTCGCTAACCCAAACTGATTCCGGGTGGCGCTGCGCCGATCACAATCGATGGGCCAAGCGTCTGGGCCGCTCAGATTGAATTGAATCCTCCACATGCGCGCAGCCGAATGCGGCTGGCGCTTCGGAGGGTTTTTTCTGTTCGTTGGGCCGGTCTCGCTCTTTTTCAATCCATAGGGCTTCCGCCAGAGAGAGCGCTTCGCTTTGGGCGGCCAAAAGCTCCACTAGCCGATCACGTTCGAAAGACCAACGGCTAAGCGTGTTGGCTAGCTTTTGGCGGTGTCGTTCGCCCTCTGCGCAAAGGTGAAGCACCGTGCCCACAATGGCCAAGAAAAGGCACAGGGATAGAGCAAAAAAGAGGATGATCCCGCTGCCTGTGGCAAAGGCAATAACGGTGAGCGGGGCTGCGATGACGAGAAAGAAAGCGATCGTTTTGAGCCGAGCGAACCGAAAGTTGGGCAGGCCGCCGCCGTCATCGGAGCGCTCATGGGCGCGCAGGGCGCGTTGCGTCCACCTCACCGCGCGGGCGCGCTCGTGAATTGCGTTGTCGTTTAAGCGCGGGCGCGGGTCGCGCCGTTCGGACGGCACGATAAAAAAGTCTCCGGTGATTTGAAAAACGCGAGCGAGCCAGAGCGGGGGGCAGAGATTTCGGCGCCGAATTTCAATAATTGAAAGAAATTTTCGCATGGCATTTCTGAAAAAATGAGAATTGAGGAGCGAGCTCACGCCCGATTGAGAAAGCTGCGCAGCCAGCCACGGCAGCGCGTCGGGTTCGACACTTCGGACAGGTCTCGCTTGAGGGCCATTTGAGCGCGTTTGTGCTCCTCGATGTCGCTGACGACAAGATTGATCAGATTGCTCGGCGACACGCGCGCGTGCGGCGCGATGTTGTAGTTCGCGCGGAACGAGTTTTCGGCGCGGGAAAGCTCTCGATCAAGATCGCGCACTTGGTTTTTGAGGATTTTGTTGTAACGCGCGACCTTTTCCTCATCCCAGCCGTTGACGGCGTTTTTGTCGATGTGCTCCAATTGGATTTGCAATTCCAATAGTTTCAACAAATCGCTCTTGGCATAGGCGTTGTTCGCCTGGGTCATAAGAATGGTTTTTTGCGCGCGTTTTTCGGCGTCCGGCTCCCGGTCCGGATGCAGGGCGCTCGCGAGCTTGCGGTAAATCTCTCGCAGGGAGACCAGGAGCTCCGCGGCTTCGGCCTCCTGCTTGGCCGCCTCGGCGTTTTGTTTTGGGTTTTTCTTCTGGGCTCGGCGTTCGCGTCGATTCTGCGCCTGCTCCGCTTTCTCGGCCTGTTTTTGAAAAACCTTGGCCTGGATGCGTTCGAAGGCCTCTTGATGAGACAAATTTTCTGTCTCAGCGCTGTCATCCTCGTCAAACTCCACGCCAAACATCTCTGTTGCCATGGATTTCATCATTTCCAGCTCCATGGCCACTTCCGCGTCGCGGTCGGATCCACTGTGCCGGTTGTAGATGTCCTTGATGTCATCCGCCTTGAAGCCGGACTCCAAAAGGCTTCCCGCGATGTGCGCGGCCAGATCCGACACGGCTTTTCGCTCATGGCGGCTCAAGCCCGGCAGTCCATGCATCATGGCGAGTTGGCGGACCATTTGCGCGCGCAATTCATCAGACGCGCTGACCAGGGGCGCGAGCTCCGTGGTGAATTTTTGGTGGAAGGCCGAAACGGCGGTTTCCCATCCGGCGAGCTTCTTGCGGCGTTGCTCAATCTGGCGGATCAAGGAATTGAAGGTTTTCTTCTCGGGCGAATGCTCGGTCTTCGCTTCCGGCTGCGCAATGACCAAAACGGCGGCTTGGGTGTGAGACATGAAAGCTCCGAAAACGTGCGCCGCGAGGCGAAGAGAAAGAACGGTGAGTGAGACAAAAAAAGAAAGCCAGGCGGAAGCCTAAATGGAAAGCAGATGACCGCTTGCCGGATCGTGCTCGAAGCCTAAGACAACAGAGGAATTATAACAAAAGGGAGGAGGGCAAAAATCAAAAAAGCCCGATTCGGCAAAAATATCGCAAATTTCGCGGCGGCGCAACACTGCGCCAGCCACGTTGCCGCCAAGTGGGCGCGAAATGATGATTCCGCAGAGAGCGGCGGGGGACCAGAAAAACCAGGTCGGCAAAGAGGCGTTTTGGCTGATAGGGGCGCAAAATGCGCTGAGCTTTATCGCAAAAAGAGGAGTTCGCGCCATCAGTCAGGCGACAATCGCCATTCAGAGAAAAAACGGCCTCGGGCGCAGGGCCTGGGACGCGAATGTATGGCAAAAGGGGTCGTCCGGCGACGGAGCAATATCGCAATCCGCCCGCGGGGCGCATGCCCGGTCGCCCGAGCTTGGACCAAGAAGACATTATGTCCTACGTGAAACCAAGAGAAAGGAACCCATTATGAGTGAGAAAAAAAAGAGCCGGCCAATATGCCGTTTGGCGAGAATCCTGCGCCTTCGAAAAATAATGGCGGCGGGCGCAATGGCGGCCTGCGGGCTGATTGGGTCGCACGCCGCGGTCGCCGCGTTGGGAGGGCCGCCGACCCTGTCGGGCATCGCGTCATCGGATGTGGCGTCAGAGGTCGCCGCGAACGCGGAGAGGATGTCTCGCCAATCCGGAATGCCGGGCAGCTCGCCAGCGGGGGCGGCAGGGTGGACCGCGCGCGAGTCGGTGTCGCCGGAGGGCGTGAAAGAACGCGAGTATTTGGGGGCGGACGGCTTCGTGTTCGCGGTCGCGTGGAGGGGCGTTCGCGCGCCAGATTTCGCCGCTCTGCTCGGGGGCGACCACGCCAAAGAGATGACTGAGAAAGCGCAGGCGTTGGGCAAGCAAGGACTGGCGAGCTATCAGGGGGAAACCACGCAAAAAAGCGCGACATTCGCCGCGCGCGTCACTTCGCGAGACGGGTTGTCGGCGGGCGTCGCGTGGTTGCCGCCCAAGCTGCCCGCGGGCGTTGATCCCGACGCGTTGGGCATTCCCGCCGGAAATTAAGGAGCGTGCGATGAAAATAGCGAAAATCATCATCGGATTCGCGGTCTTGATCGGCGCAACAACGGCCTGCGCCGACGGATTCGTCATCACAAGATCCATTTCGAACGGGCGTGAATTGCGCTTGATCGAGCATGCGAGCGAATGCGATGGCGGGCCAGGCGCGCTCATTTATCGGCGCCAAAAGCTGCTCGCCAAAACATGCGATGTCCGCGTGACGCCGGCGGGCGCGACCGTGACCATGCCGGCGTTTGAGCCCCGTCTGTTTTTTCCTCGCGACACACTGCGCTAAAAATAGAGGCCGTGAAGGAACAGTGATCGCGAATGAAGCGGAGCCGCGGCAATGGCAACGCGGCATGCTCGTTCGTCTCACGAAATTATGAAAATCCTCTTAAAAAATCCCTCTGAGCCGGGTTGAAGCGCCATTCGGCTCTGGAATGGCGACCGCTGGACTGTTGCGCAAAGCCAGGAAGGTGATTGCGCGATAGGGTGGGCGTGTTGCGCGACAAGGGCTAAAAGGCGGTTGGCCGATTGGTTGATCGTGAATTTCTCTTTGGCTCGCGCGGCGTTTGTGGCGGGCCAATGAGCGAAGGTGGCCCGCGATGAAGGGAACAGCAAGGAATCCACCCAAACCAAAGGAGATTGCCATGAAATGGACCACGCCGAGCTACACCGA
>Ga0105859_1000382_pt1 | contig 15217 bp, 12 predicted proteins | sample OrgsoiDNA_201063_FD_89684 | JGI IMG/M metagenome (GOLD analysis project Ga0105859, IMG submission 89684) | Permafrost soil microbial communities from the Arctic, to analyse light accelerated degradation of dissolved organic matter (DOM) -... | ecosystem: Environmental > Terrestrial > Soil >...
CTGAAAAGCATCGGAATCGATGGCATGACCATCACTGAAGTCCGGGGCCACGGGCGCCAGAAAGGCCACAAGGAAGTCTACCGGGGGCAGGAGTACAACGTGGACCTTCTGCCCAAGGCCAAAGTGGAGCTGGTGGTGGCCGACAGCCGTTCCGAGGAGGTGCTTAAGGCCCTCGCAACCGCGGCGCGTACCGGAAAAATCGGAGATGGAAAGATTTTTGTCTACGAAGTAGCCGAAGCCATTCGGATTCGAAATGACGACCGCGGAGAATCGGCCCTCTAACGCCGACCCAAGACCGATCCAGCAGGAATTCCTGGCTACCGGCGACGCGCTCACCGCGCTGGCCGCACGCACGGCGCAGGTGGACCGCGTGGTGCTGGAAGCCGCGGCGGAACTGCTGTTCCCGGCGGCGCCTTCCGGTCTGGCCCTGCTCTCCGTGGGCGGCTACGGGCGGCGGCAATTATTTCCGTACTCGGATATCGACCTGTTGCTGTTGTTTGAATCCGAGGCCCTGGCAATGGCTAAAAAGGAGGCCATCTCGGCCTTTCTGCAGCGCCTCTGGGATGCCGGTTTGCGGATGAGCCATTCGGTGCGCACGCCCGCCGAGTGCGTCGAGGTCCACGACCAGAACGTGGAGCTGAACGTCAGCCTGCTGGACCAGCGATATCTTACCGGCGACCGCGCGCTCTACGCCGGCCTCGCCGGCAAACTGCCCCGCTTCATCCAGGGCAATCGCGATTCTTTGATCCGCAACTTATCCAAGCTCACGCGCGACCGCCACTCCAAGTACGCCGGCACGTTCTACCACCTGGAGCCTAACGTGAAGGAAACTCCCGGCGGCCTGCGCGACTATCAGCTTATCTGCTGGCTGGAGCAGCTCCAGGCCACCGCGGCCAACCGGCTGGGCATGGCCGACCCCGCTCCCGAACTGCAGCAGGCGTATAAATTCCTGGCGCGGCTGCGCTGTTATCTGCACTGCCAGTCCAACCGCGACAACAACACGCTTTCGTTCGATGCTCAGGACGCCATCGCCGAACTCTGGCAGCACACCGACGCCGCCCACTGGATGCGCGAGTATTACCGCCATGCGCGCACCATCTGCCGCGCCGCCATCCGCGCGCTGGAAGACAACGAAGCGCAAGCCAGTTCGCTGTTCGCGCAGTTCCGCGACTGGCGTTCCAGGCTCTCCAACGCCGATTTCAGCGTGCTCCGCGAGCGCGCCCACTTCCGCGCTCCCCAGCGCCTGGAGGTGGAGCCCGAGCTGGTGTTGAGGCTGTATGAATTCATCGCCCGCCACGGCATCCGCGCGGCGTTTGAGACCGACCAGCGCATCGAAGCCCGCCTTCCCGGCTTGCGGGAGCACTTCCGCGCAACCCAGCCCTTGTGGCCGGCGATCGGCCGGATTCTTTCGCTGCCCCACACGCCGCTGGCCGTGCGCTCCATGCATGAAAGCGGGGTGCTCACCGCCATCTTCCCGGAGATGGAGCGGATCGAGTGTCTGGTGACCCGCGACTTCTATCACCGCTACACGGTGGATGAGCACACCCTGGTCACGCTGCAGAACGTTCGGAGCCTGCCGGGCGCCGAAGATCCGCCGAACAGCTCGTACGCAAGCCTGCTGGCCGAAATCAAGGAGCCGGGCGTGCTGATGTTTGCGCTGCTGTTCCATGACGTGGGCAAGGGCACGCCGGGCGAAGGCCACGTGCAGGCTTCGTTGAAGTTGGCGCAGCCCGCCATGGCGCGCATTCAGATGCCGCAGCAGGACCGCGAAACCGTGCTCTTCCTGATTGGCGCGCACCTGGAACTTTCCGCCGCCATGCAGTCGCGCGACATGTTCGACCCGCGGACCATTCGCGACGTGGCCCACCGGGTGGAGACCGTGGAGCGGCTCAAACTGCTTACGCTGCTGACCTGGGCCGACATCGGCGCCGTGAACCCCACCGCCATGACGCCCTGGCGCGCCGAGCAGCTCTATCAGCTTTACCTGATGGTCTACAACGAGCTGACGCGCGGATTGGAAACCGACCGCATTGAGACGCTTCCCGCGGGCCCGCCGGCGCGCGTCGAATTCCTGCAAGGTTTCCCCATGCGCTATCTGCGCACCCACACCGACGCCGAAATCGACGGGCACATGGCGCTCGAAGAGAAGTGCCGCAAGCGCGGGGTGGCCGTGGACATCCGCAAGCTGGACTCGGTGTGGCAACTGACTCTGGTGGCCGCCGACCGGCCCGGCCTCTTCGCTTCGGTGGCGGGAACGCTTTCCAGCTTCGGTATGAATATTCTGAAGGCCGAGGCCTTTTCAAACCGGCGCGGCCTGGTGCTCGATACCTTCACGTTCGCCGACCTCGGGCGCCAGTGGGACCTCAACCCCTCAGAGATCGATCGCCACCGCACCACTGTGGAGCGCGCGATTACCGGGAAGGCCGATGTCCGGGAATTGCTCAAGAACCGTCCCAAGCCCACCCTGCCCAGCCGCAAGGCCCGCATTCCGGCCAGCGTCAGGTTCGATTCGGAAGCCAGCAACACGGCCACCCTGGTGGAGATTGTGGCGGAAGATCGTCCGGGGCTGCTGTACGATCTGGCATCGGCGATTTCTTCGAATGGCGGAAATATCGAAGTGGTCCTGATCGACACGCAGGCACATAAAGCCATCGACGTGTTCTACGTGACAGTGGACGGGAAGAAGGTGGAAACAGAGAAGCAGCGCGTGCTGCAGGATTCGCTGCAGCACGCCTGCCAGCCCGCGGCATAAGAGGGGCAGTGCTTCAGCGTTTCGATTCACACCACGCCCGGTTATACTTGGATCGTGGCTACAGAGCGACGGATCGCTAGAACCCCAGGCGTATGTGGCGGCAAGTCCTGCATTGCCGGCCACCGTGTCCGCGTGCTCGACGTGGTGGTATGGCACGAGCATCAGGGGCTGACTCCAGACGAGATCGTCACGCACATTCCCAGTCTCAACCTCGGCGACGTTCATGCCGCGCTCGCTTACTACTTCGATCACATCGAGGAAGTTCAAGAAGAGATGCGCGCCGAGCGTTTAGCCTTGGAGGAGTTCCGGCGCAAACATCCTTCGCCATTCGACGCAAAGGTGCGCGGTGAGCGCCTGGAAGAAGCATCCTAACCCGTGCCGATCAGGTTTCACCTGGATGAGCATATCTCAGCCAGTATCGCTGCCGGCCTTCGCCGTCGAGCCATTGACGTGACCACGACAGCGGATGCAGGTTTGGCCGGCGCCGATGATCTCGCACAGCTTGCGTTCGCGGCCACTTCTGGAAGGGTTCTGGTTACCTCGGACGCCGACTTCCTCCGGCTCCACGCAGAAGGAGCGGCACATATGGGCATTGCTTTCTGGCATCAGGAAACCAGGCCGACTGGAGAGATTCTCCGTCGCTTGCTGTTAATCCACGATATCCTGTCGCCAGAGGAGATATCGGGCAAAGTCGAGTTCTTGTGATCCGAGCGTACGCCAATACCATCCGATTCCTTCAGTGTCCGTGGCGAGCGAGATGATTCCCGACGATCGAGGCTGCGCCGGCTCGTTTAACGCCGGTGGCGGCATTTTGCATCATCCGCATTTCCCCCAGCGAGAGGAGAAAGGCCAGCATCGATTCCGCTCCCTCGTTTCCGTTGACCCGGTCCGGATGCAACCCATCGCCGCAACCGCCGGTCTTGGCGGAGTAAAGTTCCAGGCCGAGATCGTTCCATCCCAGGAACCAGTCGAAGGCGCGTTGCGCCTGTTCGTACCACCATGGATCGGATGTGCCGCGGTACGCTTCCAGGCATGCCGACACCGTGGCTTGCGCCTCAATGGGCTGCTGGTCGAATTGAGCGCGGATGCCGTGACGCTTATAGAATCCATTGCTGCCAATGGGCCGTAGTTGATCTTTCTGAGTGGTCTGCACGCCCACAAGCCAGCGCAGCGCTTGTATGCCTCGTTCGTAGACGCTGGTTTGCCCCGTGGCGCGTCCGCTAACAATCAGGGCGTGAGCCAGCTTGGCATTGTCATAAGCCAGCCCCTCTTCAAACCAGACCCATCCGGGCTCGGCGACCTCGTCGAAGATCTCGACCAGCCGCCCAGTCAGCGCTTCACGCACCTGGATGGCCAGACGGTCGCCTTTCCACCGTTGCAGATATTCGTGAATGCCAAGCAGGCTGAAGGCCCATGCGCGCGGTGAAGTAAACTCCGTCACGGCCGGCAGCGCCATCGCGAAGAGGTGTTTAGCCATGATCTGGAAGCTGCGATTCGGCGAACGCCCCACCGTCGTGCCCAGCGCCCAGATCGCCCGGCCATGACAATCTTCGGATCCCCGTTCATCCAGCCAGCGCCGCTCAAAACTAAGGAAGTTGTGGAAACGCGCCGTCTTGCGGTCGAAGGCATAATTCAAGAACGCGGCGTAGGTTGTGGCCAGCGCCCGCACGCGCGCCGGAGCCGCTTTCAACTGCTGCAGCATTACCGCCAGAATCAGTGCGCGGGCATTGTCGTCCGTGCAATAGCCTTCGGAAAAATTCGGCGTACTGAAAATGGCGTGCTGAAATATGCCGGTCGAATCGGTCATACCGTAAAGATGATCCAGCTTCAACTCCGGCGACTCATGCGGCCGGCGGTCCAATGCACTCGCGGCAATCGATTTGCGCTTTGCCGCTATCCCCTTCCGCCGTGCCTGTTCGAAGGATTGCATGTAGAGCCGCGCCGCGTGGCTCCAAACCATTTCACGGCCCAACTGATAGGCGTTATCGCACATGGCGTGGCGGCGCGTCTCATCGCGCAACAGCCCGCTCGCCTCGCGCGCAATCGCCGCCGGGTCCCCAAACGGCACCAGCACGCCCCGCTGGTCCCTGAGTAACTCGGCCGCGTGCCAATAGGGCGTGGAGATCACTGCTTTTCCGGCGCCAAACGCATAAGCTAACGTTCCCGACGTAATCTGACCTTCGTTCCTATAGGGAGTAATGTAAAGGTCGGCCGCTCCAATGAACTCGGTCAGTTCCTTCAAGTCCACAAAGCGGTTGAAGAACATGACGCTGTTCTCGATTTTGTTTTTCTTGACAAGAGCTTCGAGGCTGAGGCGGTAAGCTTCGCCTCGCGTGCGCAACTCGTGGGGATGTGTTGCGCCCAGCACGATATAGACCACATCGGGAAACTCCGCCACCACGTCAGGGAGGGCATTGAGCACATCTTCAATCCCCTTGTTCGGCGACAGCAGCCCGAACGTCAGCAATACCTTCCTGCCAGCCACGCCAAACTGCTTCTTGTAATATTCCGGCGCGACGAATGGCACGTCTGGAATACCATGCGCGATCAGATCGATCTTGGCCGGCGGCACTCCATAAGTCTCTTGCAAGATGCTTTGCCCCCGCTCCGTCATCACCACCAGCCGGGTTGAGCGGGCGATCAATTCCCGCATCACTCTATGCTGGTCGGCGTTCGGCTGGCTGAGCACGGTGTGGAGCGTGGTGACTACCGGCGCTTTCAATTCGCGCAGCAACGCCAACAGGTGACTGCCGGCCGGTCCGCCGAAAATGCCGAACTCGTGCTGGACGCAGACGATGTCCACGTTGCTTGAGTTCATGAAATCGGCGGCGCGCTGGTAAGAAGCAAGATCCTGCTCCTCAATCTCGAACCGAACCACGTCCGGATAGAGATAGCTACCCTCAATGTCGTTGATCGCCACCGCGAAGCACTGGTCCTTCGGATGGCCGGCTGCAACGGACTCCAGCAGATCGGACGTAAACGTGGCAATGCCGCACTTGCGCGGCAAGTAGTTACCGAGAAACGCGATAGTTCGAATGTTCGACACTGTTAGTCAACCCTATTTCACGCTCTTGGCGGGCGCGGCGCAGAACCGTTCACTCAGGCGGCATCGACCAGATCGCCGGCGTTTTCCGTGCTCTTGTACCGATCCCGATCGGCAGCTTCCTGGCACCGGATACAACGTTCCGCCCATGGCACGGCTGCCAGGCGTTTTGCGCTAATCCCTTCCTCGCACTGCGCACAGAGCCCGTAAGATCCGTCTTCGATGCGGCGCAAGGCAGCCTTGAGATTCCGAAACAGTACGGTCTCATGGTTCAGAAGCGCAATCGTGAGATCGCGTTCCGAATTCAGTTGCACTTCGTCGAAGGGGTCGGGAGCCTGTTGAATTACGATCTCGTCCCGCTTCGATGCATTGTTAGTAATTGCCGCCAGCCGGGCCTGGATGCTTGCTGTTACCGTGCGAAGTTCCGACTTAGTCATGTTGGTAAAGCCTCAAAGCGGCCGGGGTTCCCAAGAGGGCAATCCCGACGTGCTCTTCAGTCTATCGGATGCGGCCTCTTGCGTCTGATCAGAACTGCACAACTTCTGAAGGGATTTCGCCTTGAGCCGGCCGGCTCCTGGCAAGCTGCTGATTCTTCGCGGTATCAGACTTACTAGCCAGTGTGGGCCTTCGTACCTATTTAGGGCAAACGACTGCGGGTTTTCCCGATCCGTACCTTATATCACAGAGTACTTAACTGCCGTGGGTTACGGGCGCACAACTACCTTGTCCGTGGCCGTGTTCTCAAACTCATCCTGAACCCGGACAGCCACCGTGTGTTCGCCCGCGGCGGCATCCATGGTCAGATCGTAGTCCAACTCCAGCGAGTCGGAAAGTTTGGTCTCGGGCGACGCAACTCTCCAGTCTCCGCCATCGAGCGAGTACTCGGCTCTGGTGACATGGTTCAGCGCGTCGGCCGCGTGCCAGCGAACACGCAGTTTTGCGCCGGTGCGGGTAGCCGCGAGGCCCGTGATTCCGGGCGGCGTGTTGTCGATCAGGAACGGGTCGCCGGCCATCTGCGCCGTGAGCGCTTCCGCCGGAGGATTGCCGGGGGCATCCGAGGCGGTGATGCGAAGCCGGTATTCGCCGTCCGGAAAGGCCGTGGAATCCCACGAGTAGTATCGCTCCGCCAGCTTATCCCGCAGCAGTTTCCATTCGGTTTCATTGGCGCCGCGGATTTCCACGGTGAAGATGAGCGGGTCGCCATTGGGGTCCGAAGCCAGCCAGCGCGCGCCCACATACCCCTTGGCAAATTGCAGGGCCGGAGTACTGCCCGCATCGCTCGCAACCGGCGCAACCGCCGCGGCGCTGCTGGGGGGCCGTTTGCCCAGCGCCGGCAATGACAGCGATGACTGCGGCGCCACGGCGGCCATCGCCACCGGCGCCGGGAATTTGTAATTCGGAGGCGTGGCTTCAATCTGATCGATGTGCGGCTCGATGTTTTTCGGCAGATACGCCACATCCACGGAATCCAGTTCCGGCGAACGTCCCCCGGCGCCCGCCTTAATGACGGCCCTCCACTGCACGAACCGCGACGCCGGCGAATTCAGGCGCCCGCCCTTGGGGTCGGTGACGGGCGGCGACCATGGGCTCCAATTCTTCTGCGGCTGATCCAGGTTGCCGCTGCGCGCGCCGATTTCAACCCGGCCTCCGTTGACGTGGCCCTCGAAACTCAGCCGCCCCCACAGCGAATGCATCCCGGCATCGAACACCTCGCTCTCAATGGAACCCTCGGGCTCCACCGCGGGGCCGATTTCGTAGACCTTGCCCACATTGCCGGTGGCCGCATAGAGATGGCCGTCGCGGCCGCTCAGCAGCGCGGTCACCTGGGAAGCCGGCAGCGTCAGCAGCGCCGTATAGACCGTTGGAGATTCCACGCGGTACACAGAGCCCCGGTTGCCCGCCCCCACCATCACATGGCCTGCCGCATCCATGGCGAGCGAGTACACCACATCCTGCGCATGTGCCCAAACCCGCCGCGGGCCCGTATCCGGGTCGATGCGGTAGACCTCGCTGCCGCCGATGACGGAATTCGGCGCCAGCGACGCGGGGGGCGGCGGCGGCACGGGCCGCGCTGCCGCGGCGGGCGTTCCGGGCGCGGCTACCAGCGCCGCAGGCAGCGGCGGGGGAGACGGCACGGGCGCGGCCGCGCCGGCCTGCTTGACGCCCGCCCCAGCCGCGTAGACCCCGCCGTCAGCGCTCACGGCCACAGCCGTCACTTCCTTTTTCGGCATTTGGTACAGCACGAAACCTTCGCCCGCCGGCGAGATCCGCAGCACTACGCCGCCGGGGTCCGTGCCCGCAATCACGTTGTCCGCCGCGTCGATGGCCATCGACCGCACGTGCGTCTCATCGCACTTGAAGAAGACCTTGCCTTTGCCATCCGCCGTCACACGGTGGATTTCGCCCTGGTCGCCGGTGGCCACCAGCAGTTCGCCCTTGCGGTTGAAGGCCAGCGCCCAAATGTACTTGGCCTTGGGATCGTAGAATACTTCCGGCTTGCCGTTGCCGGTAATGCGATACACCTTGCCATCGGGCGATGTGGCGGCGTACACGCGGTCCCGGGAATCCACCGCGATGGCGTGGATCTCGAGCGCGTCCAGTTCCACCAGCAGTTTGCCGTTGCCGTCGGGCGGAATGCGATAGAGCCTGGCGTTGGCGCCGCCGCCCGCGTAAAGATTACCCTTGGAATCCTGCGCCAGCGCCCAGAGATACGGGGAGGACGTGTCGAACAACTCGCGCAAATGAGGCGCCAGCGTGATGCGCCCATCGCTGCCGAGCGAAAGATTCTTGACGATCCCTTTCTCGAAATCCTGGAACTCGCCCTCCGACCACGTTCGCGTCTGCCCCGCGAATACCATCAGGCAGGCCAGGAGGCCCGGCACACCAATACTCAGAAGTTTTTTCATTCTACTTTACGTGTATCCGCAGAGAGTAACTCCCGGTTACCACGTAGTCGAACGGCAAAGCCATTTGCTCGGTTGCCGTCTCCGGAGAAGTGACCAGCCCGCGGTTGGCGGCGCGCCCGGCCTGCATCACGTTCAGCACGGAGGAGGGCAGGCTCGGCAGCGTCTTGTCGTCGTAATATGCCGTAGGGCTCGACTGCACCAGCGACACGTAGAGCTTGTTGTTGGTCCGCTCCTGGTTGATCAGCGAAACCGTCTCCGGCAGATTCATGTACCGGTTTACGAACCCCGCCATATTCTGCAGGCGGTTGACGGTATCGGCATCGCTCAGCACGATCCGGTGGTCGCCCTTGGCCAACCCGTCTGGAAGCTTCACCTTGAAATCGCGCTGGATCGGTTCGCCGCGATACGGCCGCAGGAAGACTTTCACAGGCACTTCATCACCGGCCTGCACCTCGCTATTCGCCGCCCAGGCGTTCTCGATGGTGGCCACGCGCCGGTCCGGAATCAGGTCCACCGTGACCGTGACGCTCTTCACGTCGGGCGTGTTGACGTTGTTCAGGTAGAGCCGGTTGAACTTGTCGCCGAACCAGCCTGCCAGGGCCATCGGCGCCGGCATCGGCATATCGCCCGAAGCCGCCATGGTCGAAAGCGAAATGTTGTGCGTGCCGTTCAGTTCCACTTTGCCAGTGAGCCGGTAGGTGGCTTCATCCACAAACTCATTGAGGCCGGAGATGGAATTGTAAAGCGTCAGCATCATCAGGTAGGGCGTCCACTTCTGGTGCACGAAGACGTTGAAATGGAAATCCTTCTCGCCGCGCACGGCTTCTTTCTCATCAAGCGACCGCACCTTCATGGTGACCGGAATCATTTCCGACGTTGTGCCCAGGACTCCCATGATGCCGCTGTGCCGGTCCTGCCGCAGCGACCCTACGATATCGGTGGCATTGGCCATCTTGCTCGGCTGGTAGCTCGAGGCCAGCACCGTCACCACCTCGCTCTTGCTCATCGGCATGTTGATCGGGCCCAGGTTGAACATCGGGTGGCCGAAAGCCAGCACGCGCTTGCCGTCGTTGTACGTCACCGTGCCGTACACCGTGGCGCTCATGTCGCCATCCACCAGGATGCCGGCCACCGAATCGCCGGGGTTGAGCGAGTGCTCCCACCCGGGCGCGGGCTTGTTGGTGTGGACGCCGGTTCCACCGCCGCCCGCTTGCACGGCGTGAATGCCCATGCCTTGAAACATGGGACCGAACTCGCGCAGAGCGCCTTCGGTAATTCCCGAAAGGGCCAGAGGCGAATCGATAGGGACCATGCTCTGAAAATCGGAGGCATGAAAATCAAGAACGCCGCCCGAAGCCTGCTTCCCCTCCGCCATAGGCTGGCCGCCGGCTTGAAGCTTCTCCGGCGTGCGCGCGTCATCGGGGCGCGACTTGTCGAAATCGTTTATCTCCAGCATCAGCTCGATAGGAGTGATGCCGCAGATGGCGTCCGGGGAGAACACGCTCAGACGCAGCGCCACCGCGCCCGCCAGTTTGCCGTTGATATAGACGGGGCTCCCGCTCATGCCCGCCGCCACATTGGTCCGGACAGCTTTGCCGCCCATTTTGGCCAGAATTACGTCCTGTTTCGGGCCCCACATATTCTTCGCCAGGCCAATGATTTCGATGGGTACCGCTTCCGGTTCGGAACCCTGGAAAACGGTCCAAGCCGTGCCTTTCATGCCGGGCTTCACTTCACTCAGCCGCATGATTTCGACGTTTCCGGCTTTGGGGCGGGAGCCCGGCGCATCTCCCGCAATCGCGGGGGCCAAACCAGCCGCGAAACCGATCAGGATCGCGGCATTTCGGATGTTCATTGGGTCAGCGGCTCCAGTTGGCTCTATTGTACTATGGCTCCCAAACTGAACCCTTATAAAGCGGGAGTGATGCCGAAAGCCTGACGTACGAGAGTTTCGACGCCGGGCGCGCATCCGAAAGCCGTGCCCTGGTCAATGCGCCGTGAACCGTCGAGCGCAAAAAACACGCCGCCCGCCTCTTCGATGATCGGCTTCAGCGCGGCCAGGTCCCAGACTTCTACTTTGGGTTCGAACCAAATCTCCGCCTTTCCCGCCGCAACCAGGCAGGCATCGAGCGCGCCTCCATACGACCGCACGGCCCACGAGCGCTGCATTAGTTCCATGACTCGCGGCAGGTGAGGGCGGGCCGCGATGAGGTGCAGGCCATTGGGACTGAATGAACACTCGCCGATGGATGCGATGGCGGAAACCCGCAGGCGCTCATTGTTCAAATACGAGCCGCTGCCGCGCGTTGCCCAATACGTCTCGTCCAGCATGGGAAAATGCGCGACGCCTAAGAACGGCTGGTTGGCTTCTTCGAGCGCGATCAGGACGCACCAGAACCGGTTGCCCCGGACGTAGTCGCGCGTACCATCGATGGGGTCGATAATCCAGCGGCGGCCGCTCGAACCTTCCTTGCTCGAGCCTTCTTCACCGAGGATGCCGTCGCCGGGGAATTCGCGTTCGATGGCTTCGCGGATGAGGCGCTCGTTTTCTCTGTCGGCAATGGTGACAGGCGATGCATCGGGTTTGGTTTCGACGGAAATGCCCCGCGCGCGAATGTACATCGCGTTTTCGCCGGCCAGGGTGGCGATACGGCGGGCAAATTCGAGTTCTCGGTGGTAGTTCATCGACTACCATGATGCGCAAAAGTGCCAGGCGCGGCGCAAATCGGTCCAGAAGCAACGCCTGCGGTTATTGTTGAAAGTCGCCCGCATGATCGACCGCCCAGTCGTGGAAGGAACGTGCCGGAACTCCGGTGATGTCTGTCACGGTGGACGTGACGAGCGCGGGTTTCCCGACCGAGGCGGAACCGGCATACTCTACGTTTTGCCATGCGTCGAGCAGCATGTCCGCGATTGAAGCCGGCATAATATTCGCCATCTCGCGCCGCGCCGCTTCGGGCGGGATCTCCTCGAAGCGTAGCGGACGGCTAATCGCATCGCCGATGGCGCGAACCTGGTCCCGCTGAGTCAGTGACTGAGGGCCGGTGAGGATATATTTCGCTCCGGCATGTCCCTCCTCGCACAGGGCGCGGACCGCGACCGCTGCGATATCATGCTCGTGGATTGGCGATGTGACGGCGCCAGGGTAGGGCCAGCGCACGACATCGCCTGCACGGACCTGTGGCGCCCACCAGATCCGGGCATTTGCTGCGAACGCACCGGGCCGCAGGAAGGTCCAGCGGACGCCCGACACCTCAATCAGGCGCTCAATCCTGGCGTGCAGCGTCGTGACCGGATAGGCCTGCTCTTCGATGCCGTCGCGCACGGTTAGATTCGAGAGGAAGACGATCCGCCGGCCGTGCTTAGCAATCCGCTCCAGCGCGGGAGCGACGCCCGCGGCCGGAGCCTGCCACATCAGGAACACCGCATCGACACCGTCCAGGCATCGGTCGAGGGTGGCGGGGACAGTGAGGTCGCCATGCACGACTTCGACCTGGCGCGGCAGACCGGCAGACTCCGGACTGCGAGCCATAGCGCGGACTCGGGCATCCGTGGCGAGCAGTTGAGAAACTACTTGGCGGCCGACATTACCGGTGGCTCCCGTGACGAGGATGTTTTCCATATGAGACCAGCCTACAACCTGAGTGGTGCAACATGACTGCCTCGGAGTGGGAGACCGCCCGGCCAGGGCTTGATTCTTAATGGTGGGCGCGGCAGGACTCGAACCTGCGACCTCCTGCGTGTGAAGCAGAATCATCGCTGCCAAGATCTCCATCGTCTTTCGCCAATTCCTAACATCTATATGTAATATAGTGAACGGGTCGCGCCGTGTGATCAAGACTCTAATTAAGGCACTGTCTGCCAAGGCCGGCGTAGGGATTTTCAGGCTTCGGGGCCGGTATGCTCAGGACGGACTCTTCACCGTTCACAGCGATCGTTTTCGCGCCGATGCAGCCTTCCGGGCGGCTTACGCGCGGGGGGTGCAAGCCAGTCGCGGCGTTGACCCGGGTTTTGAGTGGCGAGTGCACGTTGCTTTGTGGGCCGCACGAACGGGCTTGCGCGTCGAGGGTGATTTCGTTGAATGTGGCGTTAACGCCGGCTTCGTCAGTTCGGCCATCATGAAAAAGCTGCAATGGAACACACTGGGAAGACGCTTTTATCTGATTGACACTTTTAGCGGCCCCGTTCTGGCGCAGTATTCGCAAGAGGAAGTCCGGAAGCAGAGGCTCGGCGTCGCCAGGCATGCGCTTGAAGCCGGAGCGTACGTCACCGATATGGATCGCATTCGCGCGAATTTTGCCGAGTGGCCGAACGCTATCGTCGTACGGGGCGCGGTACCCGAGATTCTCGAAAGAGTCGAGTTCGGCGCGGTCGCGTTCCTGCACATCGACATGAACTGCGCCTTGCCGGAGCGGAGAGCGCTCGAGTTTTTTTGGGACCGGCTATCGCCGCGGGCAGTCATCCTGTTTGACGATTACGCATACTACGGACACGACTGCCAACGCGACGCCATAGACGCCGCCGCACGGGTAAGGGGAGCCGAGGTCTTATCTCTGCCCACGGGCCAGGGCGTGATCGTCAGATAATTTGCGGCGAAATAAAATAAGCCGGAGCGATGTCGTCATTCGCCGCGCAAATTTAGAAAGTATGCCAGCTCGGCTCGCTTCCGCCTGCGGTACCAAACCACAAAAAAAGAGAACGCCGCAGTAGCCAGCCAGACAATGTCGATGGGAAGCGAGCTGAAGAATAGCCACGGCAGCAGCGGCATCCGCCCTTCAGGCGAGTGGCGATAGACCCAGCCCAGGCCGAACACGATTTCGCACAGGAAAAGAACGACCCCAAACCGGACAGCCGCCAGCCGGCCGGCGCAACGCCGCACCGAAAGCTCGACAAAGGCTGCTGTGTCCAGCGTCGAAGGAGACCAGTTGCGGCGGTTGACGGTCAGCGAGAACGTCCAGGCCGCGGCCAGGAACAACCACGTTACCGCAGCCAGCAAAACGATGTCGGATTGCGGCGAAAGAAGGGCCCACACTATGGCGCCCCCACCGATGACGATCGTCACCAGAATATCCGCCAGCAGACCGATCTTCATAAAGCGGGTTTGCCGCTCCACTCTCTTTCGTAAATCCAGAGGGACAGTGGTCTCAGACTGCCACTGGCGGCGCCAGAGATCCAATTCGGCTTCCTGGTTCATTTCAGCAACTCCTGCAAGATCCGGCGCGCGCGGGTCAAGCGGACGCCCACATTACTTTCCGAGATACCGAGCACATCGGCTATTTCTCCATAGGCCAAACCTTCAAGCGTCAGGGTGACTACCTGCCGGTATGCGACCGGCAGGCGATGGACAGCCCGCCTGAGGCGCTCGGCTTGTTGCTCTTGCGCCAGACCGGATTCAGGGTCCGGAGCCGGGTCATGCACGTCGATCTCTTCGGCGGACCCTTGCATTTGCGACCGGGGCATTTGCGACCGGGGCATTTGCGACCGGGGCATTTGCGACCGGCTGCGCGCCAGATGAGCGATGGCGCGATTGTGAGCGATTCTGAACAGGAAGGTACGTTCGGAGCACTCGCCGCGAAACCGCGGCCATGCCTGCCAGATCGCCAGGGCGATTTCCTGCAACAAGTCGTCCCGGTCGGCGGCCGTATTGGTGTAGCTCGCGGCAAGACGCGTAAGAGCGGGCCCATTCGCCGCGAGAAGACGATCGAAATGCCGTTCCTGAATCGCTCGGTCCAAGCTCTTGGATGCCTCGACGTTTACGAAAAGGGCGTCAGTTCCCGTAGACGATTTCATCACGATATAACCTGTTGGCCGCCACCAGCAAGACAAGTAGTGCCAGGGTCACGGTTAAGCATCCCAGCACGATCGGCTGAATCCAGTGAAACTCGCCGCCGTTCATCAAGAGTTCAAGCTCTAACTGTTGTCCCAGGAACGGAAGAAAACCGCACCATACGCGCCTTGCCGCCGGGAAGAACACGAGAAGCATCCCGATGCTCATCGGCAGGAACACGATCATCGACAAGTAGGTCTGCGCTTCCTTCACCGCGCGGCAGACGGTGGATATCAGCAATTGCGTTGATGCCGCGAAGAGCGCCAGCGGGAAGATCCCAACGATCACCGCCGGCAAGAACCGGGTCAAGGCTACATTCATGTGCATCCCCGAAGTGGCAAAGACCACTGCAAACCCCAGCAGGTTGAGGCTCAAGCCCATTACTGCAAAGAGGCTCACCGCCAGCCATTTTCCGAGCACGATCCGCAACCTGGGAACCGGGTTCAATAACAAGGGTAATAGCGAGCGGCGTTCTCTTTCTCCGGCAACGGTATCCATGGCGACATTCATGCCGCCGACGAAGGCCGCAACCAGCGTAAAGACCGACATCATGGCCACCAGAACGCTTGCGCCCGCATTGGATTTTGTTGGGCGAACGGCGATCGAGACCAGTCCAACTACCAGCGGGCCCATCAGCGCGTAGAACAAGGATGAAATCACGGAACGCACATCGCGCAGCCCGTCGAGGA
>Ga0105859_1000395_pt1 | contig 14811 bp, 14 predicted proteins | sample OrgsoiDNA_201063_FD_89684 | JGI IMG/M metagenome (GOLD analysis project Ga0105859, IMG submission 89684) | Permafrost soil microbial communities from the Arctic, to analyse light accelerated degradation of dissolved organic matter (DOM) -... | ecosystem: Environmental > Terrestrial > Soil >...
CGCGCCTCGCAAAACGGCTGTGAGAGAGCGTCTTCAAGCCGAATTCCCAGGAGTTCATGAAATGAGCGAAAATCATCAACCGACACGCCGCTTGGGCTCTTTGCCTGTGGACGAAAACAGCCGGAAGAATCCATGGGAAAGCCAGCCCGCGCCGAGCGTTTTGCTGGCGGGAAGGGTCGCGAAGCTCAATCGGGGCGGCGGAAGAGTGCCCGGGGCCGCGAGCGACGAAGACATTCAGGCGCTGTGGACGGACCGCAAAAGGTTTTGGGAGGCCCAGGTCGCCATGGGCAGCCGCGGAGCCGCTCCCGTTTGGACTCTCACGGCAGGCCGGTGGGCCGCGATCGCGTGCGGCGCGGCTCCGCGCCCGTTGCTGACGGTGTTTATGGACACGGAGTTGCTAACCTCCGCGAACAGCCGGGAGGAACGGCGCGAAGCCAGCGGCGTCGACATCGCGGATATTTTGTGGGCTCCGAAGGGGAGCCGCTCGGCCAAGGTCCTGGTTGGCCTGAAATGGCTGGCGGCCCCCAATGTCGACATTCCGCACTGCTGCATGTCGCTGTTGAACTTCGCCTTTCAAGAGTTCGACAGCGAGCGCCGGCGGATGCTCATGCAGGCTTTCGCGGACAACGCCTTGGATGTCGCGGCGACGATCGCCGGACTCGTGGCGGCGGAGGGTGAAGGGTTGCCAGACGAGAAATTCGACGCCTGGGCCCGCTCGATGGAGGGGCGCTCGGAGCGCGAGCCCTCAAAAGACGCCGAAGACCAAGAGCGCATGAACGATCTCGCGCAACTCTGGATGGAGCTTACGTTGGCGTTCGAAAAGTTCGCGGGCCTGAGTGCCGGCGACTCAGGCCGGTGGACGCTGGATCTGGCGCGCGCATGGGCTCGCCAAGAGCCCGCGGTGGCCAAAGAGCGCGTGGAAAAAGCGTTGGCCGCGGCTTGCGGGGACTGGGACTGGGAAAACGCACCGAAAAAGACCGCGCCCGGCGCGCTGACAGCGGGAGAGCGTGATTTTTGCTCGATCGTGAAACGCGCGGTGAAGGTGGCGGAGGCGGCCAACGCAACGCTGCCAGAAGAAGTCAAAAAGGTCATCGACGCCATCGAGGCGCGATTGGGGAAGGCGTTGTCGAAAAAATCAGTCGCCAAAGAGACAACAACTCGGAGCGCCAACGAGGCGGAGCAAGCAGACTGCGCAGGCAAAGAATCGTCGCTGGAGAAAAGCAAGGAAGCCATAAGCTCCAACCTTTCCAAACAAGCGGAGGAGCCCCAGTGGAGCAAGGAAAAACGGACAACGCGCGAGAAAATGCTGATGGCGGCGCTGGATGGCCTGGATTTTGAGGGGCTGCGCTGGTGTTTGGGCCCGGGCGGAATGAGCGGAGAGCGGCTCCTGTTCGCCCATGGACGGGCGCGCGGCGGCCCTGTGAACGCGTTGTTCACAGGAGAAAATGGAGAGCGCCAAGAACTCGCGGCGCGCGCGTTGGAGGAGCTGGAAAGATCTGGCCTCGATTTTCTGCTGGAGTGCAAGGCACCTGGCGGCGAACAGCACAACAATCCCTTTGTCCGAGGATTCCAAATTTGCGAAATGCTGCCTGTTCCAGACGGTCCGTTGGCGCACGCCCTGGCGTTGGGGCAAGTGCGTTCGTGCCGGATGGCGGGAATGGATTTGTCCGAGGTCGAAGCTTGGCGAACGGAGGCAAAAAAAGCCGCGCGCGGCAGCCCGTGGGGGCATGAGGAGAACACGGGAGAGGGATATTTTGGGGCTGTGACGGCCGCGATCGAGCAAGTTCAAATGGAGGAGTATCTGAGCGCGGGGAAAGCGCCGGCTGACAAGGGCGCAAACGCTGGTTCGCCTGGCATGAACGCCCCGCGCGCGAAACGGGCCACCGGGCGCCTGTAACCAAAAAGGCGCCAAAAAGCCCGTTGAAAGCCTCTGACTGAGGCCGGAGAGCGGCGGGCATTTGGGGGGCGCGTCTGATTTAGTGCGCGGAAGGTATCCTGCGGCGCCTCAACGTTGAGCCGTCAAATGCGACGGGCCTTGGACGGAGCATGAACGGCGCTGACTGGCGCGGGGTCTCCCGAGGCGCCATGGGCCTCCGAGTGCCCAGCGCTGGCCAGCGGCGCGGGACGAGCCATGGAAAGCGTCGCAGAAAGCTCCTTGGCGTCATCGATTGCGCGAGATTGCGCAAACCAATGAGGCAGCAGCTCTTCCGCGCGGTCTTCCAGAAGAGCAAGCCCTTTGTCAGCCTGCTCCTTGCCAATCATGGGGGCCAAAAGCTCCGCGGCGCTCCATCGCCCGATCGCTATGGCTTGAAAAAAAGCATTTTGAAAAACCCGCATGGCGTCGCTGTTGGCCGCCGGAGCGGCGGCGCGCCGCAAAAGCATCTCTGCGCATTCAAAATTTCGCCGTTGAAGGGCAATGGCCGCCGCGGTCAAGCCGTCGGCGTTGACGGCTTGCAAGTCGGCTCCTTTGTCCAAAATAAGTCGCGCGTGCTGAACGGCGTTGAGCCGCGCGGCGATGAGCAGCGTCGTGTTGCCTTCCGCGTCGCGCGCCTCCAAGTCGGAAGCGGCGGCGAGCGCTTTGATCGCGTCGGCATGCGAGCCGTCGTCCAGCCACATGGCCATCATCAGGGGGGTTTCGCCCTTGTCGTTGGCTTGCCTGGCGTCGCACAACGGAAGCGCGGACAGCAGACTGTCCGACAGAGAGAAAAAGGAGTTGAAAATCGCGGCCTTGAACGGGCGACTCAGCAGCAGGTGAAGGGCGGTGTTGCCCCATTTGTCGCGTGCGGCCTTTGGTTGGGAAACCGGCGCCAAAACCATCATTTTTTGCGCGAACCCCAGGCGCGCGGCCATCAAGAACGCCGTGTCTCCCAAGACGTTCTGTTGCAAGGGGTCTGAATGCGGCAAGAGGGCCTTCACGCTGTCGACGCAACGCTCTGGCTCAGAGGGGTCTCCGTCGACGGCGATCATGAGCGCGGTGAGGCCGCCTTCGCGTTCGCAGGCGAGCGGGTCGCTGTGCGGAATCAGCGCCGGAATCACTGCGTGCAAGTCCGCGCGCGCCGCGAGCATCAAAGCCGTGACGCCGTCGAGGTCCGCAGAATTAGGGTTGGACGCGTTGGCCAAAACCCCGAGTTGCTCAGAAAAGAGCCTTTGCGCGGAGCCGTTTGGCGCTGCGCTGTCGCGGGAGATCGATGCGTGGCTCGCGATCAATGCTCGAAGCGCGCGGGAATTCTTTTCGCGCAAAACGTGCTCTCGGGTTCGGGAGAAAAACCCCCAAGGATTGAAAATAAGCCGGTTGAGCGCGCGCGACACCAGCCCCGTGGCAGCCGGCGAGGCATTGGGGCCAAGGGGTTCGGTGGCGGGGCGATTCGTGGAGTCGAAAGGCATGGCGGGCGGCGCGAGCGGAAAATGAGAGAGGGTGGGCAGCGGATATTGGCCTGGCGCGTTCAAAGGCGCCGCTGTGCTCTGGCGGGAGCGGAGTTCAAATCGGGGGCTGGGCTTTGTTCGGCCTCTGACGGCGCGATGGCCTTGGCCAATGTCGCGGCCTCCACGAAAGCCAGGACGACGCCTGCCACGTCCGGGTCCCAAGGACTGTGCATCCGTGGCCTGTTCCGTTGATGGTATTGCCGGATGACGTTTTCCAAAATTTCGCCTTCCAGCAGCTCGGCCAGCACGTCCAACCGCAAACACTCCGCCAGGGGCAGGCTCCCCCATTCAGCGTGGTCTCTCAAAACATATTCCTCCACAAGCCATTGACGCAAAAGCAGAACGAGGGGAGCGTTCGTTTGCGTTTGCGTTTTCACCAGCTCAAGAAAGCCAACCAAGCCGTGCGGCTCCGCCCAATCCAGCCAGTCATCGGAGCCGAAAGTCTGCGCGAGGCGATTCGCGGCGGTTTGGGCGTCGTCGCCTTGCAGGGCAAAAACTCGTGCGAACGACGCGACTCGCGCCTTCAGCTCGGGCGAAGACTCCGTTTCCTCGTAGCCAGTCGGGACTTCCGTGTGATAAGCCGGATCCTTCGCGATTCCCTCGGCGCGAGGCTGGACGACGGCCATCAGCTCATTCCACACGTCGTCTGAGGCGACGTTGGGATCCAACGCCGCGGCGATCAGTGCGCCAAGCGCCGAATCGGGCAATTGAGAGAAAACAAAGGCTTGCAGCGATGAAACAGGATTGGACATGGTCGTCTTTGTGTGAGGAATTCGCGAATCAGTTTTGTTTTGAGCCGCCGCTCGCCTGCTTGCCATTTTCGCGGGCCGCTTTGCCGGCGGGGCTGGGCAAGGCCTTTATTTTATCAGTTTTTGCGGGGAAATGGTTTGGCCCCCTCCATCCGCCTGGCGGAGCGTTTCAGATCGGTCGCCCAAGAAAAAACAACCGCTATGGGCGTTTCAACGCATCGGGCGCGTCAAACGCGGCGAGGCGCCTGGCGTGGCCTGGGATCGGTGGCGGACGGCGCGTCTTGCGCGCTTTGCGGCGTTCTCATGGCCTGGCGGGCAATTTGCTCCAATTCGGCGCGCTCAAGGTCGCGCAACAGAATTTCTCTGCGTTGCGGCCACTCGCGCGCAAAGCTTGCCATCAGGGTCGCCCCAGCCACGGTGAATGTCTCTGGGGCCATTTTTTCGGCGAGATTGGGCAGCAGCGGGCGTCCGGCGCAAACCGCCGCGTGCGCGGCCTCTCCTTGTTGGCGCCAAATTGCCCACTCGACCCAGGTCCAGGGCTGCGAGTCGGGGGCTCGCCGATAATCCTCCAGATTGGCCCATCCCTCGCGGGCGCACGGCTGAGCGGGGCGAAGACCGGTGCCCGGAGCTTCGATGAGCCAACGCGAAAGGCGCTCCGAGGTGAAGAACGCGCGATTTTCTTTCGCAAAAATCCACGAGACGGGGACGCTGTCGTCCAAAGACAGGGGAAAGAGCGCGGTCGGGCAGTGCTCCCAGAACAATTCGGCGGCTTGGCGAGAAAAGGCTCCATAATTGGAGCTGGTGGCCAAAATGGCGCGGCGAGTCCATTGAGCCCACTCCGCTTCGCCCCAATGGTTTTTGAGCGCCTCTTTGCGCGCCCGATCCAAGCAGGCGTCCGACACAAAGCGAACTTGGTTCTGCTCGGCGAGGGCGCCGCGCTGTCGAATGGTCGCCCCTTCGAGCGTCAGGGGAGCGTGCAGCGTGTTGAACAGCCACTCGCGCTCGCGCGACTCCGAGGACCACACCGGCTTGTTTGCGGCGCGCGTTTGGGCGTCCGCTTCGCGTTGGCGCCCCAAGTTGTCCACGGTCCAAAAGGCGAGTTCGGAGACCAAAGCCGCCCACCCTGGGTGCTCGGCATTCCGAGCAGGATCCGTCTGCGAAAGGCGCGACACAAGCCACGACGGCGAAAAACGCTCGATGGAGTCAACCAGCGTCGGGGCATCGCGCAAAAATCCGTCAGTGGGGGCCGCCCACGCGGAGGCGCGATTTTTCGCTCGATGCTCAACCACCGCGGGCAACAGATCGGGCGCGGCGAACCACGCCAATTCCCGGGCGTTGACATAGTTTTTCGAGTGAGAATGCCCGGTCGCGTAATTGGCCCAAAGCGCATTGTTCGCGAGCAATGCGTGCGCGCGCTTGGGCAGGCGTCCGCGCTTGACCGCGTCGTTGCGATTCACAAACTCAAGCGTGCCTTTCGCGCGCCGAATCCCTTCGCTCAGGGCGATCGGATCGTGAGCGTGGATTGCCTCAATCACTGCGAGCCACGCGTTTTCATTCTCTCTATTGTCGTGTTCACGGTGGGTGAATGTCCGTGTCGAGAGACCGGACATCGCCGACAAAGCGGCAAACTGGGAAAACGCGTCTAAATTGCTCATAAGGGTTGAACGTTGGCGGTTGCGACGCTGAATAAAAGCGGATTGGGGTTAAAGCGCCTGGCTCGCCGAGAAAGCGAAATGAAAAAGGATTTTCTGGGTTTGGATGATTTCAGGCCGCTTTTGGCCGCTGTCGAACTCCATGCCTAATTGTAGCAAAAGCGGGCGGTCGCGCCAAGCCGTGGAGAGGCGCAGCGCTCGCGGGCCAAGACAGGTTCCGTGGAAAGTCCGACGCCTTTTGGGGAATTCGAAGGAGCAAAAAAGCGAGAGGACTTCCTCTCGCTTTCATTTCCAGCGCCTCTTTTGGCTCCAACATTTCTGCGTTTTTGTGTTTGGCGGGTTCAGCACAAAGCCCCTGCGGAGCGAGTTTTGCACGTGCCCGAGGTTAACCAATCGACGCGGCCGCCGGAGAGCGCGGGAACCAAAACGAAAGTCTCGCCTTTGAGCCCGAAGCTTGATTGCGCGGTGGAGGTGATGACGCCCGTGGAGTCCGACGATGCGGAGAGAGTGTATTTGGTGGCTGGCGAGCAGCCGCCGGCCGCGCCGACGCAAGGAACGCTCATCGCGGTGCCGCCCGTGGGGGCCGCGCCGGAATAAACGAGGACTGACGTGTTGGGAATGCTGGTCGAAGTCAAGACATAGCTCGTGTTGTTGAATGAAGAGCAGGCAGTGGTGCCGTTGCCGATGAGGCACGAGTTTTGTGGATTGGAGGGGTCTGCCCCCATATGATAGCTTGCCGCGAAAGTCGCTGAGTCAGAGACCGCGTATTGATTGGCGAGCGCCACGCCGTCGTAAAGTTTTTCCCACGGGTAAAGAACGGAGTAGATGGCCAATTGGGCGGCATTGAGGGTCGGGGGCGCCGTGGCCGGCGTTCCCACAGCCGCCGCGCTGCCCAAGCTGATGGCGCCGGCGGAGACGCAATCGCCCGACACCGCGCAGGTCGAGACGAAGGTCTTGATAGGCGCGGTCGCCAATTCCACTTCTGTGAATTTGGATTTGGTCGCATAGTTGGAATACATCGGCAAGGCAATGATGCCCAAAATGCCAATGATGGCGACCACCACAAGAAGCTCGACCAGCGTGAAAGCGCGCATTTTTCGCGCCAAAAACCGCGACCGCGGGGCCAAGGCTGGCGACAACGCAGACTTGGAGGGCCGGGATTGGGAGAAGAAAGAGAGCATGGCGGCACCAGAAAATCCATTCCCGCGCAAGGCGGAAACGCAAAAGAACGGCGAAGAGCGAGCCGAAAGGAATATGTAAACCAGACACTAACCAAATTTGAGAAATCCAGCAACGCCGTATGTCGCCTGTTCTGTTTTGGAGTGGAAAAGCTGGTTTTTGCCAGAGTTGAGCCAATTTGTGGAGAATGCGCGGGAAGGGAAAGGCCTGGGCCGCCAAAAATCAAAAAAGACAAAAAGAGCGAGAGCGTCGAAGCTCTCGCTCTTTTTGCTTGGACTCACGCCCTTTCAAGCCGGATCATTTCTGCGGTTGAGCAATTGCGGTTGATGCCGGAGTCGCCGGCTGAACGCTTGCGGCGCCGCGAGCCTCGCCGTTCAGGTCCTTGTGCTCGCCAAAGCGGCCAAATCCTTCGTGGCCGTGGCGATGCCCATGGTGATAGCGGTGTCCATGCATGGCGGGCAAGCCAAATTTCTCGGCCAACGCTTTAAGTTGCTCGCGATCGGCGCGCGTCTTGGCGTGGTCGGCGTGGATTTGGTCAAAAGCGGCCTTCATTTGCGTCTTTTGCTCCGGCGTGAGTTTTTCGAACGCGGCCTTCATCTGCGGGCTCATGTGGTGATGGCGGTGCCCATGGTGGCGGTGATGCCAATGTCCATGACGGCCGTCTGGATCCGCGCGAAAACGTTGGCCTGCGGGGGCGGCCGCAGAAGCCGAAGCGGGTTGCATGGGCTGCGCCGTTTGCGCTTGCGCGGCCTGCGACTGCGGGGTTTGCTGCGGCGCCTGGGCGTTCGCGGCGCCGGCCGCGGCCAGCGCGAAAACGCTCAAAGTGATCGCCGCCAGCTTGCTGATTTTCGTTGCCATGATGTTCCTGCTCCTTCGGGATTCGGCCGCCCCCAATGGATGGCCGTTGAGTGCATAGAACGGCATTGGGGTGGCCAAAGCAACATCGCATTTATTTAAAATGCCTTGGAGTGTGTCCGCACATTACAAAAAAGTTTGAATTCAAGCGTTTTGTCAAGAAGCGCCGGCATTCGCCAAGGGAAAGAGCCCCTTGCGCATCAAGGCGCAGAGAGGACAAAAGCAAGAAGCAACAGCGTTTTGGCGTCAGGGAGCGAAAAATAATTTGCTTGCAAAAAAGCCTTCAAAAGAGGCTCGTGTTTGAACGCTCGGGGGCGCCCCGTCAATGGCTAATGAGCGGAAAAGGAGAAAAGAAGAAAAGAAAAAAAGAAAAAGGCTCCCAGGCTGGAAGCCTCAAGCACGGAGCTCAAAACTTGCTCGTTGCCTCATCGGTCCGAATGAGCCACATCGGTGTGGTAAAGAATGGAGTAGTCGTCCCAGCCCGCTTCACCGGTGGCGACGACCAGAGTGGTCGGCAGGGCATCCGGCGTCGATTCCGGGCGCGCGAGCAGCTCGCGCGTCGCCCGGTTCGGGGCGTCAAACTGTTGAATCACGGGCTGAATGCCTGTCCAGACGGCTTCGATGTCGGAGACGCTCAAGTGCAGGTTCCAGTAGGGCTCGCTCTCTTGCGAACAGTCGTCTTCCTTCACGGCGCTCACCAAAGGCGATTGGCTGGCCCAGGCTTTCAGCGCGTCGCGGAAATCAAAACGATGATTTTCAGCGGACAAGCCCACCTGGACGAGCACGCACGGCGTGCTTTGAGCGGTCGAGTCGGCGGCGGTTTGCGTGGACATGAAGTTCTCCAAAAAGGTCGAGTTTGAGAAAAACGGGGCTGCGGCTAGCGCCATCGGGGCAAAAAGTCTTCCTGATGGACATCAATCGATGAAATGATTATACCGCAAAAAAAAAAGAGCAAGAACGAGTGTCGTTGGCTATTTGGTCTATTCGCGAGAAAGCAACGCGCGCAAAAATGCATTGTTCCATCCGAAACCGGACGGTTGCGCCGGTGGGCGTGGCATCGATGAGCATCAGGCAATGTTTCACACGGCCATGATCTCGGCTTCCTTTTTGGAGCCCAGAGCGTCAATTTCAGCCACTGCCTTGTCGGTCGCTTTTTGGACGGTGTCGCGGGCGCGCCGGGCGTCGTCTTCGCTGGCGTCTTTGGATTTGACGAGTTTCTTCACCTGCTCGTTGGCGTCCTGGCGGGCATTTCGAGCGGCGACTTTCGCGGTTTCCGCTTCTGTCTTCACGATTTTCGCGAGTTTGCGCCGGCTGTCTTCGGTCAAAGCGGGCATGGGCACGCGGATGAGCTCGCCCTGGGCGGCCGGGTTAAGGCCCAAATCCGACTCGCGAATGGCCTTTTCCACCGCCGCCGCGAGCTTTTTGTCCCAAACCTGCACGCCGATGGTCCGCGCGTCAACCAGCGTCAAATTCGCCACGCGCGGCAAGGGCGTCAGCGCGCCGTGGTTGTTGACCATGACGGTGTCGAGAATGCCGGTGTGGGCGCGGCCGGTTCGAATCTTGGCGAGCGCGGCCTGGAATGCGTCAATCGTCTTTTGCGTTTTGGATTCGACGTTTTTTTGAATGTCGGTGAGGGCCATGGCACAAGTCTCGAAAAAAAGGAACCCGGAGCTGAAATGAATCAAGCCGAAAAAAGCGGCGCGGTGGCTCCGCTTTTTAAAAAGGCCTGCAAGAACGCCGCGAAAAAGCAATTGTGGAGCAATCCCGCCAGAAAATCCAGAAAAACCGCAAGAGTCATTGCGCAGGCGTCGTCGGCCTTTCGAGCGAGAGTATTGTGGGAGAAAAAACAAAAAAAAAGAATCAACAAAAATGTCGCGCTTAAACTCTTGCTTTGGAATAAAATACCGTATTGGGAGAAACAACAAGGGCGACAAAATGATCGACGATAGATTGGCGGCATGGGCCAACGAGGTGAGCCAAGCAGAGGCGGAGCTGGAATCGGCGCTGAAAAGCTTGGAAATGGACAAAAAGGCCCGTTCGGCATCATTTTGGGCGCGCCTTGTGGGATTCGCCTGCAACACGCCGGCCAAGCGCGGCGTCGCCGTGGCCCAAGCCAAGCGGTCGGCCACGCGAGAGCGGGCCCAGGCGAGCGCCACGCAGTGGGCGAAAGACGAGGCTCGGCGCAATTTGGAGCAAAACGCGCAAGCGAGCCAAGAGCGCGCCCGGCTTGGGGGATTGATTGGCTCGCTTCAGGCGAGAAAAAACCATGTAGCGCTCTTGCATGGAGCGGCCTCGCAGGCCGTCAGCGCGCTGAATCAAGCCGCGAGCCAATGTCGGTCGGCGTCGACCGCAGACACCATCGATGCTTTTTCCAGCAACAAAGGGATGTCAGTCTGGGCCTATTCGGCCAATTCATCGGCTCGCGAAGCGGTTTCTCGGGCAAAGGACGCCGTGGCGAACCTGGCCCGGTCGCTGCCCGAAGAGGATGTGCGGGCGATCAACGTCAACGCGCCGGACGGGACGCTCGCCTTCGCGGTCGACCAATTGGGGGGATTTGGCTTTCTGGACCTGCTCAATGCCTCAAAGATGTCTTCGGCGGCGAATCAATGCGAAAAAGAAGCTCGGTTGCTGAATCCTTTGTTGAGTCGCCTAAGCGCGATGCTGGGCGACGCCACCGCGGCCGTGGGCGAGCAAGAGAGCAAGCTCCGCGCGTTGGAGCAAGGGTTCCTGGACGAGACCTATGCCCAAGTGCCGGATATCCTTCGCGGAAAGGCCCCGGAGGGGCTCGCATGAAAAAGCCCGCACATTCCATCGAAGAGAACATGGACGAGCTGCGCGCGCCCAAGATTGAGCGGTTGGGAAAGCAGACGCGCCGGTCATTGGAAAATGCGGTGTGGGACGCGATGAAGGCCAACGACGTCGAAGCGTTGGCGAAAACACTCGCGATTTTGGAGAGCGGTGGCGTTCGTCATCTGGCGAGCCACAGAAAAAGCGATCTGAAAACACCTTGCGGAATTCCGAGTGTCATGGCCTATGTGGCCGGCGCTATGAACGGTGCCAGCGACTGCCTGGAATTGCTGGCCGACTGGTGGGAGCCCGGCGAAAAGAGGCGAGAAATGATCGAAGCTTCGGTTCAATTCGCGGCGCTTGCCAGAGAGCCAGAACCGGTCCGGACGTTGATGCCGCGCGTGCGGGAATTGGGGGCTGAATCCAGCCGAAAAGCCGTTCAAGCCTTGCATTCGAATCCTGATTGTTTAAGTCTCGCCTTGGCGGGCTTCCCTTGGGAGAGCGCGTCGGCCGATTGGTTGGCCGAACAGTTTGACCTCGCTTTGAGGCAGCGTCGGGTGTCTTCCGGATGGCAGCAAGACGATTGCGAAAAGTGCTTGGAAATATGGGACGAGCAAACACCGATTGAGTTGGGTTTGCTGGCTCTCGAAAAAACACAAGCCAAGGACGAAGGATTCCCGCGCTTGCGGGCGCACGCGCAGGCGCGAGAGCTGGCCAAAGCGGTGGCTGCGGTGCAGCAGCAGGAAAGCGAAGAGGGAGAGCTCAGCAAGAAAGGCCGATCGACAAGAATTTGACGTCCTCTCCGCCCTAAATGGCGAGGGTTTTCGCAACACAAAATATGCGCCGAAAATCGATGAAATTCGAGGCGAAGAGGGGCTGTTTGCGGTAAAATGAGTGGATCAACCCCCCTCATTTCGTTGGAGCGCTCATGGCAAAAACCGTCCTCCGCCTCAAAGCGGACAAAACCATCCTGGAGACGGGCACGCGCCAGGAAATTGACGCCTTGCTGAGCCAATTCGAAAATCCGGGCGAGGCCCGCGACACCGACGGAAAATCTATAAAAACCTATTTATGGCGCCGATTGGACGACGTGGACGTCGTCGCCGTGGCGATTGAGCATAAGCTGCCCATCGAGCCAAACGATGTGTTCGAGGCGGTCTGCGACACGGTGGATAACCTGCCATATGGGGCGTTGGTTCGCTTGGGGGACGAGCTCTCCGACCAAGTCGTCAGCCGTCTGAAACAATTCGAGGTGGCCGGGCTGGACCTGCGCGCGCAAGAGGGCGGAGCTGGGAAAACGCTGATCCAGCGCCTGGCCAACGCCGGAGGGTTTTTGGGAAGCGCCATGGAGTTCCTGGAGTCGCGCGGACTCGATGCGCTCGCGAGAACTGCTGGCAAGAAGTCTGCATTCGAGCGCGTGTTGGCAGAAGCCGCGGTGGTTGAAATTGAGACGCTCGCCTACGAAGAGGCGCCAAACAGCGATATTGGGGAGTTGGTGGCTTCGGTTTCAGGCCATCTCCCTCTGGCGCAAGTGGATGAGCGCGAACTTGCGCAACGCGAGCGCCGCGTCCAGTGGTTGGAGCGCTGCGTGGAGCGCGGAGCCGAAATTCCCAAGAATTGGATCGCCAAAGCAGAAAAAGATATGAACGACTGGATGCAAATGGCGGGCGTTGGGAAAGCCTGGAAAAAACGCCCTCGCGCGGAGTCCATGCTGCGCATGCGGATGGAGGCGGCTGAGCTGCGGCGCGCCTCGGGCTTGTCTGGGGCAAAAAACGACCATCAAGAGCCGATTGCCGGCAGCGGCGCGGAAGGCGCGGAAAAGAAAACCAACCGCGAGGCGCCACGGATATAGCGGGAGAATGGAACGCGAAGCGCTGAGCGCCGAGGCGTCGCTGGGCGTTGCGCAAACCACCGCAAAAAACGCCGAGGCCGCGCGGCCCGCGTTGAAAGAGAGACGTCCGGCGCTTCGCGTGCAGGAGCTCACCCGAACGTCAAACCAAAGCCGTTCGATTGGGTCGAGGCCGAATGCTTGGCAAGGGTTTGTTCAAGCGCGATCGCTTCGCGGCGAGCGACCTTGCCCCTGAGACGCCAAAGGAGCGGTCATTCGCTCCGACAAAAACGCGTTGAGTTTGGGAGTGTCGTCCATGAAAAGGAATCGCGAATGGTTTCGCGGTCCTCGTTTTCTTGCGTCCAAGATTTTGTTTTTTTGAGCATTCGTCTTGGCAACGGTCGCGGGCATGGCGATGGATTTGAAGGGGTTGGGCTAGCCACGGAGGCGACTTGAAAGCGCCATCCGATCCACAAATCCATGATGACAGAACGAGCGCGTCTCCGGCAGCAGAGGCGTCGCGTGGCTCGCCGCCATCAACACAAAGCGCCTGCGGCCCTCGTCTGGCAAGTGCCGGAAGAGGCCCAGTCCACGCGTCCGCCCAAGTAGCTGGGCGTCAAAACAAAGGTTTCGTTTTGCAAGCCGAAGCTGGCAGTCGCGGTCGCCGTGATCACGCCGGTGGAGTCGTAAGAGACGCTTTGGGCGTATTTGGTGCCGGGGGTGCAAGGAGCGCTCGCGCCCACGCAAGGAATGTTCGCGGCGGCGGTTCCGCCAGGAGCGGATGCGCCAAAATCCGTCGCGTAATACGGATTGATGGACGGATCCATGTAGGTGTTGACGTCGCTGAGAGCTGCGGAGCTGATGGTGGGGCCACCGTTGATGGATAGCCCGCAATTGCTCACGGATTTGACGCAAGAGTTGCCCCCGCCCGAATCCATGACGAATAGGGTTCTCGAATTGGATTGGGCCACGCCTCCTGAAAAAGTGATTGGATGCCCGCTGTTGCCCAGTGTCGTGGAGGGATTGGACGCAATGGCGACGGCTTGCGCCACGGTGTTGCCCGCGGCGACCTCGGCGGCGACCACATAGGCGAAGAAGGCGGCCTGGCTGTCGTTGACGGAGTTTGCCGTGGTGCCGCTGATTTGCAAATTGGAGCCGGTTCCGGTGGCGCCGCCCAAGGAGATCGCGTTGCTGACGATGCAGTCGCCCGACACCGCGCAGGTTGAAATGGCTGTTTTGGTGGGGCCTGTGGCCAGAACGACTTCCGCGAATTTGGATTTCAGCGCGTAATTGTTGTAGGCGGGAATGGCGATTACGGCCAAAATGGAGATGATGGCGACCACCACCATGAGCTCAACCAGGGTGAAAGCTTGTGTCGAGGAGCGACGGTTGCGGGCCTGGGGGGGGCGAAAGGGATTGAATAAGCGCGGGCATTTTGACTCTCAAGAGCGCAGCCGTTGGTGACACGCAAAGGCCGGTGAAGGGGTTGGCGCGAGCAAAAACTGGCTCACGGGAATGCTCCACTCTAAGCCGTCTGTGTTTTGGGCGCCAGGACCGCCAATCAGCATTTTTGGAAATTAATTGTATTCAATGAATCTTTTTGGCGACTTTTTTTCTTAAATGCCGGATTAAGGAGAAAAATAAACAAAAAACAGCAATAGGCTCGTTTTCGCAAAGGAACCCGGGCCCTCCTTCGCTCAATGCCGCGAAGCCCTTCTCCGGAGAGCCGCGAGCGGGAATCGCCGGCATGTCGGCGAAGAAGACGAAAAAGCGAAATCGCGATATAATCAGAGAGGCGAGTCGTGAGCGTTGCAGATTCCTCGATTGCCCCGCTGCGCTTGGCGCTTTGACACTTGGATTTAATTTTGGGATTCCCCATGACCGCTTCAATCCGCCCTCCTGCGTCCGCTGCCCGCAAAAAAGAGCGCGCCTCGATGTCGCCGGCCGAGAAGGCCGCGGCCAAAGCGTTGGCTGCGGAAACGAAGGCGAAAAACGCCATGGTGGCTGACGCGGCCGAGGCGCAAGGCTTTGAGGCCATTGCCGCCGGCGACGCCGAGGGGCTGAAAACAGCGCTGCAAACGCTCAAAAGCGTCAAAGCCAAGCCCTTCGCAAAGAAAATGCCCTGGCTGCGGGAAACCTTTCTGACCGCGGCCGCGAGAATGGGTCGGGCGGACATGGTCGATATTTTGCTGAAAGGGGCTTGGTGCGCCCCCGATGAAATTGGCCCGTGCGGCGGAACGGCTCTGGGGATCGCTTGCTGGCTGGGGCATTTGGATTGCGTGAAGATTTTGGCAAAAGAGAGCAACGTGCTCGCCACCGACACGCGAGACAGCTCCGC
>Ga0105859_1000396_pt1 | contig 14765 bp, 12 predicted proteins | sample OrgsoiDNA_201063_FD_89684 | JGI IMG/M metagenome (GOLD analysis project Ga0105859, IMG submission 89684) | Permafrost soil microbial communities from the Arctic, to analyse light accelerated degradation of dissolved organic matter (DOM) -... | ecosystem: Environmental > Terrestrial > Soil >...
CGCGGTGCACCTGCTGCGACATCCAGATGATGCCGTCGGCGACGGTGAAGATGGGACTCGATTCCGCCTCGGGCGCCAGGTATTCTCCGATCAAAAAGGTGGTGGCCAGCCAGCTCGTCATCTGCATGCCGAGCTGCTGGATGAAGTGCTGCAGGCCAGCCGCGCCATGCTCCATGCTCTGGGCCGACTGCACCACCGAGCGAAACGAGTCGACGAACACCAGGCTCGGTGAAGAGTCGCGCACCTCGTCGGCGATACGCGTCAGCACTCGGTCGAAATCGCCCTCGAACAGGTCGGCCGCCAGGTTGACGAACTTGATCGACTTGTTAATCTTGCCGATATCGAAGAAGGGAAATTGCTGCTGGTAGCGCAGCATCTTCAGCGGCGGCTCGCCGAGCACCGTGAAAAACAGCGCGCGCCGCTCCGGCGTGGCCAGCGAAAACATGATCTGGTGCGCCATCGTCGTCTTGCCGCTGCCGGGCGTGCCGGCCAGCAGGTTGAAGGAAAACTCGGGGATGCCGCCGCCGAGTAGGTCGTCGAGGCCGGGGACGCCAGTGGCCAGGCGCTGTATGGTTACTTTGTTAGTCATTGTTGCGGTTCCTTACCTGCAGTAGCGATGGCGTCTGTGTCCCAGGCCGAATGTAAAATGGTCGTCGTCAACGGCTCGCCGATCAGCCGGATCAGGGTGTCGATGAAGATGGTCAGCAACGTGATGTTGATCTCGGCTGCTTGGCCCGGCGTCTGCAGCAACAAGTAGTCCCTCAGCACAGCAAAATCGGTACCGGCCGTCGTCGGCAAATTGGCATGCTCGATACTGACCAGATACGCCGCGCGGCTATACAGTGTGTAAAAGTCAGCGTGGCCGACGACGGCCGCCAGTTCGCAGGCCAGCCGCTCCCATAAGAGAATCATGTCCGCAGTGGTGGCTTCGTGCCGGCGCATTCCGATGCGTCTGATCATCTGGTGTCGCTGCTCGTCGATAGTCGCCATAGTTGAATGTCATTCATTGCTTTAAGGTGATCTTGGTGTTCAGTGCTTATTCATGGATAGCGAATGTCGACCGATCAGCGCCAGTAGTTCAGCGATGGCAAGCGGCCTGACCAGGTAACGGTTAAAGCAGATTTGCTTGTCACGCTGCTGATTGTAGGCCTCATTGAGGCCGAAGGTGGAGATAATGGCGAGCATGGCCGACTGCGCTACCGACCGTATTTCCTCGGCCATGATCCGGGCCTCGACGCTGCTGATAGGCAGCCGCTTATTGACTTGGCGCAGCGTCTTGATATTGTTCTCCAATCCAAGACGCAGGCCTTCGGCGGTGCGCAGATCCGATTCCCCTACCACAGCAGGGCTTGCTTGCGTGTGTCCGGTGCCGGGGCGACTGGGTGCAGCAATGGCTCGTGGCAAGGCTCAGCAGAGAAGGGGCGTGCGGCGGCCTAGCTGGCGACTAGGATGTGGTCAGCAACGTTGCAGACGCCGTGCGTGCCCCAAGCGGCGTGCCTGACTGCCGAGAATGTCGGCGCGTGCGTAGCCGAACATTTTCTCTGCCGACGGATTGAAGGCGATGATGCTTTGCGCGTCGTCGAGCATCACGATCGCGTCCATGGCGGACGCGATCAGTCCTATCATTTGAGCCTGATGCGCTTGCTTGATGTGCTCGGCGTCCGGCTTTGTTGCACAAATAAACTCAGAGCGTAATACCCCTTTCCCTAGGCGCAATTAGGCCATGGCCACCGTCGTCGGCGTGCCGAGTCGGGTGAAGCGATTGAGGATGGCAGCACGCACTTGAAGCTCGGCGACCTGGCGGTCGAAATCGCGCGCCATCACCCGTTCGCCGAGCTGCTTGAAACAGCGCATTTTGGTTTCCACCAGACTGCGTCGATGGTAGCCGGTCCACTTCTTCCATATTCGACGACCCAGGTGCCGCATGGCATGCAGTATGGCGTTGCGCGCCTCAGCCCCCGGTCGACGGTCTTTCCAGGGCTTGCCGTTTTTGCGCGTTGGAATAATGGCCTGTGCGCCACGTAAGGCAATGGCCTCATGGCAGGCCTTGGTGTCGTAGGCTCCATCGCCGCTGACGCTAGCAATGGCTTCGCTTGCGCCAATCTGGTCGAGCAGGCACGGCAGCATCGGCGCATCGCCGGTGGCGTTGTCCGTCACTTCAATAGCCCGGATTTCCAAGGTCGTGGCGTCAATTCCAAGGTGCACCTTACGCCACTGACGGCGGTAGTCGGCACCATGTTTCTTCGTTTTCCACTCCCCCTCGCCCAACATCTTGATACCGGTACTGTCGACTAGTAAGTGCAATCCCGTCGTCGTCGGGTTCGCTGTAATCGTCACGGCGAGATGCTTTTGTCGGCGGCTCACGGTGCTGAAGTCCGGAACTTCCCAATCGAGGCCAGCTAGCTTGAGCAAGCTTTGCGCCATGCCCATCGCCTGCCGTAGTGCCAGGTTGAACAGCGCCTTGATGGTCAGGCAAAATTGGATCGCCGCCTCGCTGTACTTCCGGCTACGCCCACGTTTGCCACTGGCACTGCCGTGCCAGCACATGTCCTGGTCCAGCCAGATGAGTAGCGAACCACGCGCCTTCAGCGCCGCGTTGTACTCCTTCCAGTTGGTCGTTCGATATTTCGGTTTGCTCGGTGCACTCATGCCGATAGTTTACCCGAGCCGCGATTCAGGCGCGCCTCGGGCATTTGTGCAACAAAGCCGCAATGCATCCTCCCCATGTCACAACCAAATGTCGCGCTGGGTTGATTGGAGCAGTCTTACTCCTGTGCTTAACAAATGCCATGAGGGTGGTTCCACCCAATGCGAGAAGCACCCCGACTGCTGAAGATAGTGAAACATTGGTCATCATCGATGATTCGCCCAAAAAATTATCAATATAATCATATTACTTGAAATATGATCGCAAAGGTCTTCAAGAATGAGTAATTCAACGGCTATCGTGAATTCCGAGAGCTCCAGCGTCAGCAGTGGCCGTCCGTCTTGTTGCATCAACAACGACCAGCGCTGTCCCTGTCCCGTCAGTTGCAAGCAATCCTGGTTCGCAGCGATGGAATGCAGGTCGGCGTGATGGAATGCAGGTTCATTCGCAGTTATCTCTGGTTTGAGGGGTGCGCTGGTCGCAATTAATTCTGGTCGAAAATGCCGCTGAATGCAGGTCGGGCTGCTTATGAATGCAGGTCGCTACAGGTAGAAGGCAACGAATTTTTTATTGTTGCCACGAGAGTCTCCAAGTTCAAAGGTCTTGCACATTCGGGACAGGTCCTGCACTGGCGTCAAGGCACCGTAACAGTCGAACTCTTCTAACTTCGCCTTAGCATCGCTTCAGGTTGGAGTTGTTTTTCTCACGGGTCTCCCTTTGTCCTGTAAGGCATCGATGCCGACTATCGTAGCATGTTGGCATCCAGAGTAAAGAATGGCCGAGTTCGTCTTACCTGTTGTTTGTGAGGTTCTTTGGTGGTTGATGTTTTGGTCAATTTGACACGTGTACACCAGACGATCTTCGAGGCAGTACCCGATCAGCTACTGCCGACGATTTTTCGTCATGAGAGTGCGTAAGATAATCGAAGGCGCGATGCAATGAGCATCCATGTAAAGTGCGGCCATCGCTGTACCGCAGAATTGCCCCAACTTTATGGCTTCATTGATGCGTTCAGCGCTCTCAAAATCAGGTCGCGTTACTTTGTCCGACCCGTGTTTTTTTGGTTCGATGACTATCGACTGCATGGTAGGGGCCTTTCCCGCTCTACTAAGTCGGGTATGCGCTGTTCGCAATGGCACTACATCCCCGTTGGAGAAGCAGCTTACGCGCATTCGAGAAAAGCCAAAGGTTTGGATTCAATCGTGTGCGTCAAACGACCGTAAGCGGCCAGCGCACCCACCTATGAATCCGTGAAGCCCCAGTCCAAACTCCGAATTTTTACTTGGAGATGAGGATGGTAAACACCGAACGCGAAGCGGTTTGGCAAGAGCGTGTTGAGCACTGGCGAGCAAGCGGACTGTCGCAGCGCGCCTTCGCCCTGCAAGAAGGCTATCCAATACGACAGGTGGGTTACTGGGTTCGCCGACTGACCCGGTCGCCGGTCGCGCCAGGGCTGTTGCCGGTGCAGGTAACGCCAGCGCCGCCGGTGCCCGTCGCGATCAGCCTGATCAACGAGCGCGGATGGACGTTGAGCTTGCCGAGTGATGTGCCGGCCAGCTGGCTGGCGGAATTGATGCGAGCGCTGTGATGGAACTGTCGGCCGATGCGATCTGGCTGGCGACGGCGGCGGTGGACATGCGCACCGGCATCGACGGCCTGTCCCTGCATGTGCAGCAGGCGCTGGGGCGCCTGCCGTGCGACGGCACGGCCTATGTATTCGCCAATCGCCGCCGCACGCGCCTCAAGCTGGTGTGCTGGGACGGCACCGGTGTCTGGATGTGCCTGCGCCGCCTGCGCCGTGGCCAGTTCGTCTGGCCGCAGGCGAACGATGCGTGCTGGCAGATAAGCGCCGAGCAATGGCGCTGGCTGGTCGCGGGCGTGGACTGGCAGCGCCTGTCGGCGTCGGCGCCGGTCCAGTGGCGCTTGTGATGTCGTCGTCGGTGGCGATTGTAAACATGCACCGTTCCCTGTAAACTGCGCAGCATGAACCCGCTCGACGACCTTGCCCGCACCGACATCGACCCAGCGCTGCTGGCGCAGGTGCGTGCCCTGGTCGAGCAGCAGCAGGCCGATCTGGCGCAACGCGATGCGGCCTTGGCGCGACGAGATGCCCTGCTGGCCGAGAAGGAGTTCAAGATCACCGCGCTGACGCACGAACTGGCCTACTATCGGCGTATCCGCTTCGGCAAGGCCAGTGAAGCGCTCGTCGGCGAGCAGCGCCTGTTGTTCGAGGAAACGGTCGATATGGACCTGGCCGCCATTGAGGAGGAGCTCGATGGTCAAGCGCCGGCCAAGCAGCAGCGCAAGCGCGCTGGCCGGCAGCCGTTGCCGCCCGAGCTGCCGCGCATCGAGCACCGCCATGAGCCGGCATTGTGCCAGTGCGGCCAGTGCGGCGCCGAGTTGGTCAAGATCAGCGAGGACGTCAGCGAGCAACTGGACGTGGAACCGGCGCGCTTTTTCGTGCATCGCCACATCCGTCCCCAATATGCCTGCCGTTCCTGCGAGACGGTGAGGGCAGTGCCGATCCCGGCCGCCGTCATCGATGGCGGCATGGCCGCCGTGGGCCTGCTGGCGTGGATCGCGGCCTGCTAATACCTCGACCATTTGCCGCTGTACCGGATCGAGCAGATCGCGGCCCGCCAGGGCGTGCCGCTGGCCCGCTCAACCCTGGCCGAGTGGATCGGCCGCATTGGCGTGGCGCTGCAGCCGCTCGCCGACCGGCTCGCTGAACTGCTGCGGCAACGGGCGTGCCTGCATGCCGACGAGACACCGGTGCGCCAACTTGACCCCGGCAGCGGCAAGACCCGGCACGCCTACCTGTGGGCCTACCGCTCCGGTGTGCACCACGACGGTCCGCCCATCGTCGTGTTCGACTACCAGACCAGCCGGGCCGGCGCGCACGCGCGCGCCTTCCTGCATGGCTGGCGCAGCCATCTGATGGTGGACGACTACGCGGTTATGTGGCGGCCAAATTTATGTTGTGGCGCGCTCCAAGTTCAGAGACGCTGATTGTCTGAATAGCTCGTTGAACACCACATAAAAATAAGCACTATCTAACAGTCGCCGTCGCGTTAACTGTGATGCCTTCCCTCGTTACGTCTGGCAGAGCGTGCTCGTGAACTCTGCGCCGACGTGCTGGCTCGTTCAATACTTATGTGCGGTCTATTTGGCGGATGCCGCTGTGCGGCCACTTGTTCCGCGTGCCTGCGACAACATAAATTTGGCCGCCACATAACCGGCGTTATGTCGAGCATCACATAACGTCGGCTACAAGGCGTTGTTCAGCGACGGCCCAACTGAACTGGCCTGCCTGGCGCATATCCGGCGCAAGTTCTTTGACGTGCACGCCGCCAGCGGCAGCCCCGTCGCCGAGGAGGCGCTGCGCCGTATCGCGGCGCTGTACGCGATTGAGCAGCAAGGCGCCGGACTCGATCCACCGCAACGGCTGGCGTTGCGCCAGCGCTTGAGCGTGCCGGCGCTGGACGATCTGCATGCCTGGTTGCTGATGACCCAACGCACCATTGCCACCGGCAGCAGCACGGCCAAGGCCATCGACCACGCGCTCAAGCGCTGGCCGGCGCTGGCGCGCTATGCCGACTCCGGCAGTCTTCCAATCGACAATAATCCGGTCGAGAACGCCATCCGTCCCATTGCCATCGGCAAAAAGAACTGGCTGTTCACCGGCTCGGAGCGGGCCGGCCGCCGCGCCGCCGCCATCCAGAGCCTGTTCGCCACTGCCAAGCTGAACGGACTCGATCCGCTGCGCTGGCTGGCCGGCGTACTGGAACGTCTCCCGACGTGCCCTAACAGCCAGATCGATTCGTTGCTGCCATTTCCGAACTCTACGCAGTCCTAAAACCGCTGAACAGGTGGGATGGCTGGTCGCTTACAAACGACCGAGGAATACTGACAGTAAACACGGTGCCTGCAATTTCGGTGGAGGTGACCGCTATCGTGCCGCCATGGGCGTTCGTGATTTCGCGGGCGATGAACAGTCCGAGGCCCATGCTGGTTGATGGGCGACCGTTCTGGTCGTCCTCCACTAGAAGCTGAACAAGCGGGTTAAAGATGACGTTTAATGATTCTGGGGGTATCACTTTCCCAAAATTCTTTACTTTGACGGTGACAATTTCCGCTTCACTGCTCGCAGAAATTTTAATGGGTTGATCGCCTGTATGAAATTGCGCTGCGTTGTTCAAAAGGTTGGAAAACACTTGTTGCATGCGCGCAGTATCAAAGTAAAATTCCAGCTCGCCACATACCTCAAGCTTGAACATACAGTCGGGATGGACGGCACTCGCGTCATCTATCGCCCACTGACATACCTCGCGAAGATCGGCAAGTTTCGGTACAATTGGAATTTCGCCGCCTAACTGAGTCCGAGCGAACTCCAGCAGGTCGTTAACCATGGTACTCATGCTAACCACACCACGTTTTACACGTGCGCCTAGCGCAATCGTTCGCTCGATATTGTTGTCGCTGGTCCGAACAAGTAGGTCGCTTGCCATCGACATCGTTGCGAGAGGGCTGCGTAGATCGTGTCCGAGAATGGCGAGAAATGTATCGCGAGTGCGTGCAGCGTGCTCGGTATAGGTTCGAATTGATTCGGCCAATGCTTGGTCGATGGTTTCGTTGAATCGAACAATATCGTTCGTAATGGTCCCCGTCGGATTCGATGGATTTACCATCCAGAGCCGGATGACGGTAGCCCTGAGTGCGCGATATTCGGCTGCCAACTGAACAAGCGAGAAGCCACTCAATCGTCTTTGCACACCATGTTCAGACGCCGGACTTTGAGTATCCGGCTCACCTGGTGCACGCCCTTTCGATTTCTCGATCTGCTGACTGGCACTTTGCTCGGTGTCAATGTCCTGCACAATCGAAAGCAATACGCGCTTCGCGTCATCGCGTATTGCGGGTTCTGACATTCCACTTGCGGCAGGCTCAAGGGTCCGCGCAAATGCGTCCCACTCCATCAAGATTTCTTCAAGGTTGTCACGAATAAAGGACGATAATTTCATTTTACACATCCTTCATTGATGATAGGGTGAAATCAACCTATTACACCTCAGTGTGACGTCTGTCTGTGCGGTAGCGCACGAGCGAAAATACCTCCGGGCTACACAAATCCGATATCGAGATCGCGAAGGTATTTGCGCCCCTCAACAGTGATACGAATACCGCCCTCGTCATTCGATTCGACGAATCCGCATGCTGACAGTGTTGCCGCCTCGTTGTGCAATGGCTAATAAATGTCGCCAAGGCTCGCCAGTTTTTTGAGAGCGTCCTGTTCACGATCAGTGAGTTTGGGATTCATGATTACCTCGCCGGTTCAGAAATGCCGCCAAGCATTGACCTACATCAGGCATAGTAAAAGCTAAGCTTATAAAATTGGCAAGCCGCAAGTGGGCAAAATGCATGTCTCCATGCCCAGCAAAATCCGCGAAATTCATGACTCCATGCACTATGCTGAAATCGATACTCAAGAATGAACCATTGCCTATTGTTGGCCTTCCCCCACCATGACGGACACTTTCGATAGGTCTGGCGCTTTGCGGAAAGATAAACTGGCGGGATGATTGTGTCCATGATTGAGCACAACGGAAAGCCGTGCCAACTAATTTTCGCTAAGCGACTAGCTCCGTTCGATAGGCTGCTCCCCCGGGAGTGCTGAGGGAGGTAGGCCACAAAAATCAGACTCGACCTGAGACGTTTTTTCAAAGTTAAGCGCAACATTGAGCGCATCCATGAACTCGACGACGTTGATCGGCTTGGTCAGATAGCGGCAAAACCCGGCCTCGATGCCCTTCTTGATGTCACGCGGGACGGCGTTTGCCGACAACGCCATGACCGGAATGTGGGCCGTCAAAGGATCCATGTTCAAGATTTTCAAGGCTTCATATCCACTAATGCCGGGCAAATTTATATCCATCAAAATCACGTCCGGCTGATAGGTACGCGCTAACTGGATGCCCAACTGCCCTTCAATCGCCGTCAACAATTTCAAATCGGTGCGGCGCTCGATCAACTCCTTGACCAGCTCCAGGTTTGCCGCATTGTCCTCGATATAAAGCAGCGTCCGCTGGGACGACAATGCGCGCTCCGCCGTGTCACTGACGTCGTTGTCCGGTTCGTCGGGCTGGTCTGGAGCTGGCTCATGTATTGTCGAAGCGGGAAGCTCGATCCAGAATATGCTGCCGGTGCCGACACTGCTTTCGACGCCGATGGAGCCACCCATCAGTTGGACCAACTGCTTGGTCACCACCAATCCGATGCCAGTGCCTTCTTCGGTACTGGCCTCTTGGCCCAGGCGATTGAACGGCTGGAAGAGCTGGGTCATTTGTTCCGGCGCCAATCCGACCCCGGTGTCCTTGACGCTCATCCGTACCCGGCCTACGTCGGACATCATCATGCATTGGACGATGACTACGCCTCCGACTTGGTTGTACTTGATCGCATTCGACAGCAAGTTGATGATTACTTGCTTGACCCTGGTTTTGTCGCCACAAATAGAGAATGGTTCGTCGAAACGAGGAAACACCATCTGGATGTCCCGTTTTTGTGCCTGAGGCAAGATCATTGCATGGCAGTCCTTCAGCACATCGGTGAGCGACATTGACTCTTGTGACATTAGCATTTTTCCGGATTCGATCGTCGCCAGATCCAAAATTTCATTGATCAGACGCAGCAGATACCAGCCGGCTTGCAAAATCTGGCTGATCGCTTTCTTCTGCTTTGGCTCGGGCGCGGGATCCGCAGAGTCCATCAACTGCGCAAATCCGAGCACCGCATTAAGTGGGGTACGCAATTCATGGCTCATGCTGGACAAGAAATCTGACTTCGCCAGATTGGCTTTTTCGGCTGTCGCCTTGGCACTGACCAACTCGAGGTTGTTGTGCTGAAGCATTTTCTCGAATTGCTTACGGTCGGTAACGTCACGGGCCGCCGCGAACACGCCTTGCAAGTTGCGGTCACGGTCATAGAAAATGGTCGCGTTGTAGGAAACCACCGTTTCCTTGCCGTCCCTTGCGTGGGCCGTCAACTCATAGTTGGTCACCTTGCCTTCTTGCAGCACGCGAGTGATGGTCTCCTCGGCCCGCTCCGGATCGGTGAAATAGTTCTTGAACGGTGCGCCGATCAGTTCGTCGCGTGTACAACCGGTCAGCGCTTCCATCTGCTTGTTGACATCACTGATGATGCCTCGCGGGTCCGTCGTCATCAAGGCATCGATGTTCGATTCAATGAGGGAGCGGGTGTAGAATTGTTGATCGCGCAGACGTTGATCGGTCTTCAACTGCTCTGCTTCGCCCCGCTTGCGCGCGGTATTGTCAGTACCGATCAACAGATATCCAATGATGGTGTTTTGAGCGTCGCGCAGTGCCGTGACGGAAACGACTGCGGGAAAACGGCTGCCATCTTTTCGGAAGTAGGTCAGTTCGTAGATGTCTTCAATGCCGCGCGAGGCCTTGAACACCAGCGCCTCAAAGCCCGGCAAGATTACCGTTCCAAGTTCAACACTGAGCGCCTTGGCGCGCGTGATCACCTCCTGCGGGTCGGAAATATCGGCGGGTGTGATCTTGTTCATCACTTCGGCGGCGGTGTAGCCCAACATGCGCTCGGCACCAACGTTGAAGATCTGGATTACACCATTCGCATCAGTGGCGATGCTGGAGAAATTGGCACTGTTGAAAATCGCGCTCTGCAAGGCGCCGGCTTTCAACAACGCCTCCTCTGCCAGCTTGCGCGCAGTGTTATCGGTGCCGATCAATAAGTAGCCGATGATTGCATCCTGATCATCGCGTAGCGCGGTGACTGACACGACCGCAGGGAAGCGGCTGCCATCCTTGCGGATGTAGGTCAGCTCGTAGATATCTTCGATCCCGCGCGAGGCCTTGAATACCAAGGCATCAAAGCCTGGTGTGATGGCGGTTCCTAGTTCGACGCTGAGCGCTTCCGCGCGCGCGATTACTTCCTGGGGATCGGAAATATCGGCCGGGGTGATCTTGTTCATCACGTCGGTGGCCAAGTAGCCCAACATGCGCTCGGCGCCAACGTTGAAGATCTGAATGACGCCATTTGCATCGGTGGCGATGCTCGAGAAATTGGCGCTGTTGAAAATTGCGCTCTGCAAAGCACCGGCTTTCAACAACGCCTCTTCGGCCCGCTTTCGCGCGGTATTGTCGGTGCCGATTAACAAATAGCCGATGATGATGTTCTTGGCGTCGCGCAAGGCCGTGACCGACACAACGGCAGGGAAGCGACTGCCATCTTTGCGGAAATAGGTTAGCTCGTAGATGTCTTCGATGCCGCGCGAGGCTTTAAATACCAAGGCTTCAAATCCTGGCGTAATCGAAGTGCCCAACTCAAGGCTAAGCGCCTCCGCACGGGCGATTACCTCCTGCGGGTCAGAAATATCAGCGGGTGTGATCTTGTTCATCACTTCGGCGGCGGTGTAGCCCAACATGCGCTCGGCGCCAACGTTGAAGATCTGGATGACACCATTCGCATCAGTGGCGATGCTGGAGAAATTGGCACTGTTGAAAATTGCGCTCTGCAAGGCGCCGGCTTTCAACAACGCCTCCTCCGCTAGCTTGCGCGCAGTGTTATCGGTGCCGATCAATAAGTAGCCGATGATTGCATCCTGATCATCGCGTAATGCGGTGACGGAAACGACTGCGGGAAAACGGCTACCATCCTGGCGAATATAGGTCAGCTCATAGATGTCTTCAATGCCGCGCGATGCCTTGAATACCAGGGCTTCAAATCCTGGCGTAATCGTCGTTCCAAATTCGACGCTCAACGCTTCCGCCCGCGCGATCACTTCGTCAGCATCCGAAATGCCGGCCGGGGTAATCTTGTCCACCATGTCGGCCGCCTTGTAGCCGAGCATGCGTTCGGCACCAACGTTGAAGATTTGAACGACGCCTTGGGCATCGGTGGCGATGCTGGAGAAATTGGCGCTATTGAAAATGGCGTCTTGCAATGCGCCCGCCTTTAGCAATGATTGCGGCTGTAGCAGTGGCTGATCCATTACAAGACGGCCGCGCAACACGCGCCGCAAAGGCGCATACAACAGCGCCAGGAAAGCCAGTAGAAAAATTGCAATGGTCCAGATCGGGACACCAATGGATTGCACCGTTTTACCCCATATCGAGGCGGCCCAGAGTAGCAAGCCAACCAGTGCAATTCCGAGACCAATTTTCGCCGTCCGAATGAGCGATATTTTTGTTATCGTGTACATAATCCCAGCTCCAAGTATTGAGAATTTCCCAATATCAATTACACATAATATTTCCTAATGGCACTCTTGTATGTGTGCTATCGCACATAGCGGGACTTTTTTGGGATGTATTTTTCTGGCCAAGTGAGGCGCACGTGCCGACCAAATCGTCGGCTTCGTCGTTGACACCGGCTGTTCGTATTTCAGATCAATCACTTTTCCCGACAGGGTTCATGTTGGAGCGCGTGTAATCAAGCTCGGCAATTCCAGCGTGCAATACGAACTGGCACTTTTCTGCGATACCGACGAACGTCCTACGGGGCGTTGTTGCATAAATCGAGTCTAACTGGGACTTTCCCCTTTTCCCATGAATTCACGCAATACGGACGGACTGAGGGCGCGCCAGCGAGGTCATGCGATTGAGCACGCCCGCGCGGATGGCTACCTCGGTGGCCTGTGCGCCAATCGTGCGCGCCGCCAGGTTCCTGCCCGTGAGCACTGTCAATCAGCGTCCAAAACTTTCCACCTTTCAGGGTCCAATACTTTCCACTTTTGACGCCCGCTGAGCACGGCCTTTACGCTGTTTGAAGCGAAAGGAATCGTTGCCGGTCTCCAGGATGTCGCAATGATGCGTGACGCGGTCAAGCAAGGCTGTCGTCATCTTTGCATCGCCAAATACCTGCGTCCACTCGCCGAACGACAGATTGGTCGTGATGATTAGCGATGTTTTTTCATATAACTGGCTGATCAGGTGGAACAGCAGCGCTGCGCTCGATGGCGGAAACGGCAGATAGCCCAGTTCATCAAGAATGACGGCGTCCACCAGGCACAGCTGCTTGGCCAGATTGCCGACTTTGCCGAGGTCCTTTTCGCGTTCGAGCAGGTTCACCAGGTCAACTGCGTTGTAGAAGCGCACGCGTTTGGATTGGTGGATCGCTGCCACGCCGATGGCGGTGGCCAGATGAGTCTTTCCCGTTCCGGTTCCACCGACCAGTATCAGATTATGGGCTGTTTCCATGAAGGCCGCCGTGGCCAACTGCTCCATGACGGCTTGCGTGAGCGGCGTCTCGCTCCAGTCGATACCGAGCAAGTCACGGTGGATCGGGAAACGGGCGGCTTTCAGCTGGTAACGCAGGCTCTTGAGTTGCCGGTCGGTCTGCTCGGCGACGAGCATGCGTTCGAGCCATGTTTCAGGCCGGTGTATTGGTTTGGGTTTCTCTGCTTGCAATTCGCTCCAGGCAGTGGCCATGCCGTAAAGGTGCAAGGCTTTCAATTGGCTCAGCAGTTCAATGGACATTGGTCGATCCCAGCAGGTAGTCGTAGCGTTGGCAGTTGGCCAGCGGCTCCATGGTCAGCGCGATGCCATCGGGCACGGCGATGGCGGCTGCCGGCAGATGGGGCGCGATGAGCCGACGCAATTCATTCATCACGATGGGCGCGCTGACGATGCCGCACTCCAGGGCCAGTTCGCAGGCCGCCGTCAGTGCATCGAGGCCGGCCTCGCCGGCGAGCATCAGCAATTCGACGAAGGCGCGATCGCCCTTGGGCTGCTTCAATATCCGGTCGCGCACAAGTTGGATCGGCTGGGGCAAGTCCCACGCGACGAAGGGGGCGCCGTTGCGCAGTGCGCCCGGCTTCTTCTCCAGTACCGGCAGGTAGTGCCAAGGGTCGCAGATTAACTGATCGCGGCCGTAACGCCGAGGATGCGCGGCGATTAGCTCACCATCAGCGACGACGTGGACGTGTTCGGCCGTTCTGCGCACTGAGACGGCTTGACCGGCGGCGCTGGCGGGAACGCTATAGCGGTTGCGGTCGACTCTCACCAGGCAAGTCGACGAGACGCGCATCATGTCCTCGACGTAGCCATCGAACGCGGCAGTGACCGGCCGCAGCAGCGGCTGCTCTTCGGCAAAGCAAGCGGCGATGGTGCGCTGGCTTTGCGTGGGGTGACTGCGTTGCGCCAGTTCTTTGCAGCGCTGAGCCAGCCAGTCGTTGAGCGCAGCGAACGAGGCGAAGCGCGCCAGCGGTGTGAACAACCACTCGCGCACATTGCCAACCTGGTTCTCGACTTGCCCCTTCTCCCAGCCCGAGGCTGGCGTGCAAGCAACGGGCTCAAACAGATAATGGTTGGCCAGGCACAGAAAGCGGCGGTTGAATTTGCGCTCCTTGCCGATGAAGACGGCATCGACGACGGTCTTGAGGTTGTCGTAGATAAGCCGAGCGGGAACGCCACCGAAGAAAGCGAAGGCCTTGTTATGCGCCTCCAGTACCATCTCCTGGGTCTCGCGCGGATAGGCGACGAGAAACATCTGGCGGCTGTAGGCCAGCCGGAAATGGGCCACCTTGATCGTTTGCAGCACGCCGCCCAATTCCACGTGCTCGTGGCTCCAATCGAACTGACAGGCATCACCAGGCACAAACTCAAGAGGAACAAATGCCTCAGTCAACTTGGGACCATGATGGCCCGCCTTCCAGCGCTTCACAAACCGCTGAACGCTGTCGTAGGCACCGCCGTAGCCGAGCTCCTGCAAGCCTTCGAAGAGACGATGGGCGGTACGGCGCCGAGGCCTTGGCATCTTGGCTTCCAGCTCCAGCCATTGGGTCAGTTGCACCTCGAACTGGCCAAGCTTGGGCGCGACCGGCTGCACCCGAACATAGCGGGGTTCGTCAATCGTGTTGAGGTGTTTGCGCACGGTCGGCCGTGACAGCCCCATCTCCCTGGCGATGGCGGAGACGGTCTGCTTCTGGATCGAATGGCGTCGGCGGATCTCGTAAATGATGTCCATGTAAAACACTCCAGATACCTCCGGCGAAATACCGGATGGTTACATACCAGGGTGGAAACTATTGGACGCTGTTTCCACCCCGAATCTGGAAAGTGTTGCACGCTGTTTGACA
>Ga0105859_1000402_pt1 | contig 14610 bp, 13 predicted proteins | sample OrgsoiDNA_201063_FD_89684 | JGI IMG/M metagenome (GOLD analysis project Ga0105859, IMG submission 89684) | Permafrost soil microbial communities from the Arctic, to analyse light accelerated degradation of dissolved organic matter (DOM) -... | ecosystem: Environmental > Terrestrial > Soil >...
ATGTTGATCCCGTCCGCGCCGAGCGCCAGCGCGGCGACGAGCGATCGGCCGTCGGCCATCCCGCCCGACGCGACGAACGGGATCGTCAGCTCCTCCGCCGCCCGCGGCAGCAGAATGAAATTCGGTACATCGTCTTCGCCGGGATGCCCGCCGCACTCGAAGCCGTCCACGCTGACCGCGTCGCAGCCGATCGACTCGGCCTTCAGCGAATGGCGTACGGACGTGCACTTGTGAATCACCTTGATGCCGGCGTCCTTCAGCGCCGGCAGCCACTTCTGCGGATTGTTGCCCGCGGTCTCGACGATCTTTACGCCGCCGTCTATGATCGCGCGGACGTAGCCGGGATAGTCGGGTTGCGTCACCACCGGAAGGAAGGTGATGTTCACGCCGAACGGCTTGTCCGTCATCTGCCGGCAGCGCTGAATCTCGGCGGCGAGCGCGTCCGGCGTGCGCTGCGTCAGGCCGGTGATGATGCCGAGCCCGCCCGCATTCGACACCGCGGCCGCGAGCTCCGCGAAGCCGACATAGTGCATGCCGCCCTGGATGATCGGATGCTCGATGCCGAATAGCTCGGTGATTCTGGTTTTCATAGTCGAGTCCATGTCCACACGAGAGCCCGCTCGCCTGAAAGGCTCGCGCTCCGGTCGAAGGAGCGCGAAGGCTTTAGCCGAGCGTCAGAGTCGTAGAAATCGCCGCACCCGGGCGACCAGCGTGTGCGGCGTTTCGGCCGCCGCGCCGCCGGACACCCTGGTGGCGCGATGCTGATCGAGCTCGGTGCGCCGCTGCGCGACCGCCGCGGTCACCCGATCGAGGATCGCCGTGTCGCTGACGACGAGGCGGCGGAACGCGTCAGACGCGATCTCGATCACCTCGCAGTCGGTGACGGCGGTCACCGTCGCGCTCCGCGCGTCGCCGGTCAGCAGCGACATCTCGCCGAAGTACCCGCCGTCGCCGTGCCGCGCCAGCTCGCCCTCGGCGTTCGCGATGGTCACCGACGCCTCGCCCCGCATCACCACGAACATCGACGCGCCCGGCTCGCCTTCCCGCACGATCACCTGGCCCGCGCCGTACAGCTGCTCGCGTGACGCCGCCACCAGCTGCGCCCGCTGGTCCGTCGTCAGCGACGCCAGGATCTCGACGTCGTCGAGCAGGAGTGCCCGCGCCTCGGCGTCGCCCGGGATCGCCGGCGCCGGCTCCTGGTTGATCTGGACCTGAATCGGATACGGGATGGTGATGCCGTGACGCCTGAAGGCGTAGTAGATGTGCGCCCGCACGCGATCGCGCACGCGCATGTCGGCGGCGAAGTCGGTCGTCCAGACGCGCACGCGGTACGTAACGGCTGACGCCGCGAAATCGGCGATCAGAACCTCCGGCTCGCGATCGGCCAGGAGCGGTTCGCCACGCAGCGCCTGCGCAATCGCCGTCTTCACTTCGTTGGGCGGCGTGTCGTAGCTCGCGCCGACCTCGACCTCGAGCCGCGTGTAGCTGGTCGGCTCCGAGTAATTCGTGATCGTCTCTTTCGCGACCACGCTGTTCGGCACGATGACGAAGTTGCCGGCCTTGGTGCGAATCTTTGTCGCGCGCCACGTGACTTCGGACACGAGGCCGTCGGTGCCACCGATGGTCACCCAGTGCCCGACGCGAAACGGCTTCTCGATCTGGATCGCCAGCCCCGAAAACAAATTCCCCAGCGTGTCCTGCAGCGCGAAGCCGATCACGACGGCGCCGACGGCGGTCGTCGCCAGCACTTTCTCCTGCATGAACAGCGTCGCCACGATCGCGAACAGCCCGATGACGAGCGTGTCCTGGACGATGTTGGGGAAGCGATCGGGGAGGCGATCCTCCCGCCACGGGTTGATCGTGGCGATGACGATCAGCATCGACAGGGCATAGGCCAGCAGCAGCGGGTTGAACGATCGGATCTGCTGCGCGACGTTTGGCGGAAGCGGTCCGTACTCGGCGAGCGCCGCTCCGATGGTATACGCGCCGAACAGCACGCACGACCCCATCAGCCGGGTACGGACGAGGCGATTGATACTCGCGCTGCGCAGACCGGCGGTCAGCAGCAGGAGCGCGAGGCCGATGACGATCGAGGAGGCGGGCACGGCGCCTGATTATTGTCTATTCGCCGGACCACGCGGAAACGGCGATGCCGGCGAGCACGAGGCCGGCTCCGGCGATCAGCAGCGGCGTGGGCGGGGCGTCCTTGAGAATGAACAGCGAGAGCAGCGTCGCGACCAGCGGCTCGGCGAAGACGCAGATGGACGTCCGCGCCACGCCGCACCGGGCGATGCCGCTGTACCAGAGATACAGCGGCGTCAGCGTGAACGCGACGGCGCTCACCGCGCCCATCCCGAGACTCCGCGTCACCAGGCCGGCGTGACCAATCTCGCTCGCGCCTCCCATGTGGATCACGCCCACCACGATCAGCAGCGCGAGCAGCGGCAGCGCGAGAATCGCGGCGATCGCGCCCTGGCCCTTCAGCACCGCCCAGGTGCCGAGGCCCGCCTGCTGCAGTCTGGCGGAGCACACCGGCATCAGCACGAAGAGGAGCCCCGCGAGAAACGCGCAGACCGCGGCCATCGAGAAATGAATGCGCGCCGTCTGCAGTTCCGAGAACACCAGGGCGTTGCCGGTGAACGCGAGCGCCAGGCATACCCAGTGCCGCGCCCGCATCGACTGCGCGCTGTCGGTGCCCGCGAAGCGGGACAGCAGCGGCGCGAGGATCGGCACGCACCCGTACGCGAGGCCGACGATGGCCACCGGTCCGCTGACGGCGCTGACGTTGTAGAGCACTTCATCGACGATCAACACGGAGCCCGACAGCCACAACGCGCCGCTCCGCCACGGAATCGCCGCGGTGATCTCGCGCGGTCCGCGCAGCCGCGCGATCACGACGCTCGCGATCGTGAGCAGGATGCCCAGCCCGGCGCTGCGCGCGATCGCCGTCAGCGCGGGATCGATGCGCGCGGCGGTCAGGACGCTGCCGTAGCTGCCCCAGATCGCGAACGCGAGCGCGGTTTCCCACATCGCCCACAGCGTACCCCGTGCTAGATTCCTGAGCCAGGAGGCCCTCATGCACCCGTTCATCGGGACCATCGTGCTCGTCGCCGCCGTGTTCGTCGCCGCTGTGTCGGCGGACGGCCAGGACCGGATGCCGCCGATTCCTGCCGACAAACTCACCGACGCGCAGAAACAGGCGATCGCGGAGTTCAAGGCCGCGCGATCGGTCGACATTTCCGGCCCGTTCGTCCCGCTGTTGCGCAGCCCGGAGGTCATGAGCCGCGCGCGCGCCATGGGCGACTATCTCCGGTACAAGAGCTCGCTGCCGCCGCGGCTCAGCGAGTTCGTGATCCTGCTGACGGCGCGCCGCTGGACACAGCAGTACGAGTGGAATGCGCACCAGCCGCTCGCGCTCCAGGGCGGCCTGCGCGCGGACATCGTCAAGGCGATTGCCGACGGCCGGCGGCCGGATGCGATGGCCGAGGACGAAGACGCGGTCTACACGCTGTGGGACGAAGTGCAGCGGACGCAGACCGCGAGCGACGCGACCTACGCGCGGGCGGTGGGAAAGGTCGGGGAGCAGGGCGTCATCGACGTCCTGGGGATCACCGGCTACTACACGATGCTCGCGATGGTGATGAACACGACGCGGACGCCGTTACCGCCGGGCGTGACGCCGCCACTCGGACCACTGCCGCGCTGACGACGCTCGTGTAGCGCGGGCCTTTCAGGCCCGCGTCCGGCGGCCCTGAAAGGGCCGCCCTACATATGAGCGCCGATCACCGATCCAGCACCTCACGCAGGCGCCTCCTGAGCTCCCTGGGCGTGAACGGTTTCTGCAGCAGCACGATCGGATCCTTCAGGCCCCGCACCTCGAGTGTTTCTTCCGTGTAGCCGGACATGATGATGACGGGGATTCCCGGGCGCCGCGCCGTCAGCAGGTTCGCGAGCTCGACGCCGCTCTTGCCCGGCATCATCGCGTCAGTGAGCAGCAGATCGATCGGGCCGTCGTGCGCGTCGGCCGCGAGGAGCGCCTCTTCCGCGGAACTGGCGAGCAGCAGGCGATACCCGTCGTGCCGGAGCGCCGACGCCACGAGGTTGCGCACCGACGGTTCGTCCTCGACGATCAGCAGCGTCTCGTGCCCGTGGCGTTCGCTGGAGCGGCCCGGCGCGTCCCGGGCGGCCGGCACCGGCGCCGCGGCCAGCGGGAAATAGAGCCGGAACGTCGTGCCGCGGTTGATCTCGCTGTCCACGAAGATGAACCCGCCGATCTGTTTCAGCGTGCCGTACACCATCGACAGCCCGAGCCCCGTGCCTTTGCCGACGTCCTTGGTCGTAAAGAACGGCTCGAAGATGCGCCCCATCGTCTCGCGCGGCATGCCGTGGCCGGTGTCCGACACGCGCAGGACGACGTACTGGCCGGGCGTCATCGGGAGGTGGCTGCGCGTGAACGGCTCGTCGACGGTTTCCAGCGCCGTGCTGAGCACGAGCTTGCCGCCGCGCGGCATCGCATCGCGCGCGTTGACCGCGAGGTTGATCACCGCCTGCTCGACTTGTCCGGGATCGCCGAGCACCGGCAGCATGGCGCCGGCCAGCCGGGTCTGCACCTCCACGTCGGCGCCGAGCAGCCGCGCCAGCAGGCGCGCGATCGCCGCGATCGTCTCGTTGAGATCGAACACGCGCGGCTCGAGGAGCTGCTTGCGGCTGAATGCGAGCAGTTGACGCGTGACCGACCCGGCGCGCTCGGCCGCCCGGCGGATCTCTTCGACGTCGGCGCGCGCCGCGTGATCCGATCCCACCTCGCCCAGCGCGAGCTCGGCGTAGCCGGCGATCGCCGTCAGCGCGTTGTTCAGATCGTGCGCGATGCCGCCCGCGAGGCGGCCGATCGCTTCCATCTTCTGCGACTGCCGGAGCTGATCCTCGAGCTGCCGGCGCTCGGTGATGTCCTGCACCGTGCCGACCATCCGCAGCGCGCGTCCCTGCGGATCGCGGAGGATGGCGGCCCGCTCGTGCACCCAGCGCTCGGTGCCGTCGGGCCGCACGACGCGATGCTCGATGTCGTAGGGCCGGCGTCCGGCGGCCGCGGCCTCGGCGGCCGCGCGCACGGCCTGGCGATCGTCCGGGTGCACGACGGCGAAGAAGGCCTCCGACGTGCCGGCGAACTGGCCGAGCGGCACGCCGAAGATCAGGTGCGACTCGGTGGACCACTCGAGCCGATCGGATCCGTCGAGCTCCGCCACCCAGCTGCCGATGTGCCCGATCTCCTGCGCCTTCTCGAGAAACGCGCGATGCTGCTCGAGCGCTTCCTCCGCCCGGAGCGCGGGACCGATGTCGCGCAGGCTGACGACGCGGCCGACGATCGTGGCGCCGATCCGGTGCGGCGCGACGAACCGCTCGAACACGCGGCCGTCCTTGAAGCGCAGCACGTCGGTCGAGGTGGCGGACACGTCGCTCCACAGCTCCTGCGATCGCCGCTCGAACGACTCTGGATCCTCGAGCTCGGCGGCGATGCCGCGCAGCAATTGCTCGGCGTGACCGGCGTCGATGGCTTCGGTGGGAATGCGCAGCATCTTCGCCAGCAGGCGGTTGTACCGGATGACGCGGCGGTCGAGGTCGAGGACCAGAATGCCGTCGTGCGTCGCTTCGAGGGTGGCTTCGAGCAGCGCGATCGTCTCTTCGAGCGTGGGTCGATCAGTCACGGGAGATGTGCGATCAGTATGACACCATCACTAAAGCTGAGATAAGCTCCGGACTGACCCACAGCCATGCCGACTCCGCGACCACACCGCACGATTATCGCGGGCGCGCGCGCACATTTTTCCGACAGCGTCGGCGACGTGGTGAACGTGAGCTGTACCGGCGCGCTCGTGCGCACCCAGCACCGCCACACGTCCGGCGAGGAATGGCCGTTCCGCCTCGACGTCGGTGACACGCCCATCCTGCTGACCGCGCGGGTCGTGCGTTGCGAGCCGGTCGCCGGTCCGCTGAGCACGTCCAAGGGGAAGTACGCCCTGGCGCTCACGTTCGTGAACACATCGGACGAGACGCAGGACCAGCTGGATCAGGTGTGCAAGACCGGGCGCCGGGCCGACGCCGGCTACCGCCGCCTCCGCGTGACGCTCTCGCGCCGCTGTCCGACCTGCAACAGCCGCGATGTGGCGAAGGAGTCGCGGCGCCACTACTCCTGCTGTCAGTGCGGCCAGGTGTTCTCGGGCATGCGCGTCGGCTTCCTCCGCTTCGCGCGTTGATATACTCCGCGGCGTGACCTCTGCGAAGCGCTGGGACGTGATCGGCATCGGCGAAAACTCGGTCGATTTCGTGAACATCCTCCCTTCGTACCCGCAGCCGCGCGGACCGTCGGCGAAGATGCGGATCCGCGAGCGCCGCGTCATGTGCGGCGGCCAGATGGCCACGGCCATGTGCGCGTGCGCGAGCCTGGGCCTCCGCGCCAAGTACGTCGGCGTCACCGGCACCGACGACAACGGCCGGCGCATTCGCGCCGAGCTGCAGGGCCGGCACGTCGACATCAGCGACCTCGTCACGCGCGACGTCGACAATCGGTCCGCGCTGATTCTCATCGACGAGAGCACCGGCGATCGGATGGTGCTCTGGGATCGCGACGATCGACTGCGGCTTCACGAATCGGAGCTTCCCGTCGACGCGCTGTCCGCCACGGCGGTCGTCCACGTCGACGACGTGGACGATGAAGTGGCGATACGGGCGGCCCGGCTGGGGCGCGCCGCCGGCGCGATGGTGACGAGCGACATCGATCGGGTGACGCCGCGCACCGAGGAGCTGATGGCGAGCGTGACGCATGCCATTTTCGCCGAGCACGTGCCGAAGCATCTGTCCGGGCTCGACGACGTGGAAGGCGCGCTGCGGAAGCTGCGCAGGACGCTCGACAACGTGCTCGTCGTCACGATGGGCGAGCAGGGGGCGGTGGCGCTCGAGGGCGATCGATTTCACCACGAGCCGGCCTTCAAGGTGGCGGCAGTGGACACAACCGGCGCCGGCGATGTCTTTCGCGGCGGCTTCATCTACGCGCTCGTCAACGGACAGCCGATCGACGAGGCGCTGCGGACCGCGAACGCCGCCGCGGCGGTCAGCTGCACGCGCCTCGGCGCCTTGAACGGCGTGCCGACGCTCGCGGAAGTCCACGAGTTGATGGCTGCCAACGTCCACCGGGTGATCGCATGACGGCCACGGTGATGACGGCGCTGCTGACGATGCTCCTCGCGTGGCTGGTGCCCGCGCCGCAAACCGACACCCTCACGAAACGCTTCACGTTCGCCGTCCCGCGCGAAACGCTGGTGGTCATTCACGCCAGTTGTGCGCGCTGCGACTGGGGAGAAGAAGGCAGGGAGGCAGTCGCACTCCGGCTGACCGTGGACGGCGCCTACTCGCAGCACATCATGCTGTCGCGTGGCGAGTCGCCGGCGGACTACTCCGTGCGTCTCGGCCTGCTCGCGTCGGGCTCGCACGTGCTCCGTGTTGAACGCGATCCGGAATTGAGCGCGAAGGGAGCCGGCCCGGCGTCGATCGACGTCATCGCCGTGCAGGCCCTCACCGAGGGCACCACCGATAATCTCGTCGCGCAATCGATGGCGCCGATTCTGTATGCGCGGCCGAACACCGTCGGCAAGTTCACCGACCTGCCGCTGCTGATGTGGTACGAGGTCGAGCGGACACCCCGCGGACGCAAGTTCCGCTATTCGGTGATTTTTTCCAACGAAGATGGCGGCACGCAAACGGACCGCCTGATGGCGACGTGGGGCCGCACGACCGACATCGAGTTCATTTACGGAGTGGAAGTCGGCGAGTCCGGGCAGATCCTCTCGGAGGAATTCCAGGGCCCGGGCCATGAGGTGCCGGCGTTCAGGGGGCAACACGAGGGCCGGCATCCGCTGCTGTGGGTGTCCACGGACAACAACATGGTCAGCGAATCGGGGCCGACCCGCATGCGGTATGCGCCGACGGCCGTGAAGTTCGATCTCACCAACGTCTCGCGCGAGGCGGTGATGGACGCGAACCCATGGATGTACGCGATCGCATCGGTCGAGATGAAGCGCGAGGGGAAGATCGAGGACGACCCGGCGCCTGGACATAACGCGATCCCCGATCCGAGACAGTTCGTCTACGTCGAAGCCTGCGGACAGATCGGCCGCGCCGCGCTCGCGCTCTCGATCGGCGTGCGCGATCAGTGGATCCCGTCCGACCGCGGCATGCGGCAGTACCGCATCGTGCGCGACGGCTGCTTCCGCATCGCCACGCCGCTGCCGGCGGGCACTCGGCCGTCCGACATCCGGGCGATTCGCGTGCAGGCGTTCGAGCGCCCGCCCGCCACCGGCGCCATGGCGACGGCGCCGGATCCCGTGCGGCTCACGCGGATCAACAAGGTGTTCATGCTCGACGAGCACTTCCTTCCCGGGTCGTCGATCCTGACGTGGGAGGGATCGGCGGCGATTCGCGCGGGCGGCGATCCGTTCGAGGTCAGGATTCCTTGAGCGTGGGCGATCGGCCGCCGGTGCTCGAGATGCGCGGCATCCGCAAGACATTTCCCGGCGTCGTCGCGCTCGACGGCGTGGACCTGACGCTCGAGGCCGGCGACATCCACATGCTGCTCGGCGAGAACGGCGCCGGCAAGTCGACGCTGATGAAGATCCTCGCCGGCGCGTATCAGAAGGACGCGGGCGAGATCCGGATCAACGGCAGTGCGGTCGAGATCGACGGTCCGCGCGCCGCCCGCGACCTCGGCATCCGCGTCGTGTATCAGGAGTTCAACCTCGTTCCGCATCTCTCGATTGCCGAAAACATTTTCCTGGGTGAGCTGCCGGCGCGCTGGGGCGGGTTCATCGATTGGCGCGCGCTGGCCGATCGCGCGTCGGCGCTGCTGCTCGACCTGGGGATGACGCTCGATCCGCGGGCGCTGGTCGGCAGCCTCGGCCTGGCGCAGCGGCAGATGGTGGAGATCGCCAAGGCGCTCAACGGCGGAGACGCGAAGATCCTGGTGATGGACGAGCCCACGTCCGCGCTGACGAGCCACGAGGTGGATCATCTGTTCGCGCTCGTCGAGCGCCTCGCCTCACGCGGCGTCTCCATCGTCTACATCACGCACCGGCTCGACGAAGTGTTTCGCATCGGCCGGCGCATCACGGTGATGCGCGACGGCCGTCAGGTGACGACGACGCCGATCGAACAGGTGGACGTGCCGGAGCTCGTGCGGCTCATGGCGAACCGCGACGTCAGCGAGCACTTTCCGAAGACGCGCGTGGCGCGCGGGCCCGAGCTGCTGCGCGTCGAAGCGCTCAGCGTGCCGGGTGTGCTGTCGGACATCAGCTTCTCGCTGCATGCGGGTGAAGTGCTGGGCATCGCCGGCCTGCTCGGCGCCGGCCGGACCGAGCTCGCCCGCATGATCGCGGGCGCGGATCTGTTCGAGGACGGATGGCTGTTTGTCGACGGGACGCGCGCCGGTCTGCGCGGGCCGGCCGACGCCATCAAGCGCGGCATCGGCCTCCTCCCGGAGGATCGCAAGACGCAGGGGCTGGTCCCGGGCCTGACCGTGGTCCGCAACATCGCGCTTCCGCACGGACGACGGCTCGCCCCGTTCGGCGTGCTGGCGTCAGGCTGCGAGGCGGAGATGGCCGCGCCCATCACCCGCGAGCTGCGCGTGAAGGCGACGCCGACGCAGCCGGTGCGGCTGCTGAGCGGCGGGAATCAGCAGAAGGTCGTGCTCGGGAAATGGCTCGCCGGCGACAGCCGCATCTTCATTTTCGACGAGCCGACGCGCGGCATCGATGTCAATGGGAAGGTGGAGATCTACCACCTGATGAATCGCCTGACCGCGCGCGGCGCCGCCGTCCTGATGATCTCGTCGGAGCTGCCGGAGCTGATGGGCATGAGCGATCGCATCCTGGTGATGCATCGCGGCCGCATTCATGCCGAGCTCGCGGGCTCGACCGCCACCGAGGAGCGCGTGCTGAGCGCGGCGCTGGGATTGGTGAATTGAGATTGGTGAATTGAGATCCGCCCGCCAGTTCGGCACCCTGATCGGGCTCGTGCTGTTGTGCGCGGCGCTGTGGATCCTGACGCCGCACTTCCTGACGGTCTCGAATCTCGTCAACGTCGTCGAGCAGACGAGCATCAACGCGATTGTCGCGGCCGGGATGACGTTCGTGATCCTGTCAGGCGGGATCGACCTCTCGGTCGGATCGATCGTCGCGCTGGCGGGGGTCGTCCTCGGCACCGCGCTTCAGGGAGGGCAGCCGCTGCCGCTTGCGTTGACGCTGGCGCTCGCCGCCGGCACCGCCTGCGGTCTCGTCAACGGCGCGTTGATCAGCTGGGGCCGGCTGCCACCGTTCATCGTGACGCTGGGGACGATGAGCATCGCGCGCGGGGCGGCGCTGTTGTTCACCGAGGGACGCCCGGTGTCCGGCTTCGACGCGACGTTCCGGGCGATTGCCACCGGCCGCGTCGGCTTCGTGCCGGCGCCGGTCATCGCGATGGCGGTCGTGTACGCTGTTGCGCACCTCGTGCTCGCGCGGACCACGTTCGGGCGGTATGTGTACGCCATCGGCGGGAACGAGGAAGCGACGCGTCTGTCGGGCGTCGCCGTCCGTTTCCACAAGACGATGATCTACGGCGTGTCTGGACTGATGAGCGCGTCGGCGGCCGTGCTGCTGACCGCGCGGCTCAATTCGGCGCAGCCGATTGCCGGCATCAACTACGAGCTCGACGCGATTGCGGCGACCGTCATCGGCGGCACGAGCTTGATGGGCGGCGAGGGGACGTTGTTCGGCACGCTGGTGGGCGCGCTGATCATGGGTGTCCTGCGCAACGGCCTCAACCTGCTCGGTGTATCGTCGTTCCTCCAGCAGATCGTGATCGGCGCCGTCATCGTCGTCGCCGTGCTGCTGGACACTGTGCTGAAACGGAAACACCGGATGTAGGGCGGGTCTTTCAGACCCGCCAACGCGGGCCTGAAAGGCCCGCGCTACATCAGATATCGCCGGAGACGATATGAAACGAACATCGCTGCTGTTGCTTCTCGCGTTGTCGATCGGCTGTAACCGCGAGGCGCCGAAAACCGCCAAGCCGACGGTCGCGCTGGTGCTGAAGACGCTGAACCATCCGTATTTCGTCGACATGCGCCGCGGCGCGCAGGAAGCGGCCGATCGGCTCGGCGTCACGCTGCAGGTGCAGGCGGCCGAGCGCGAGATCGACGTCGAGAAGCAGATGCAGATCGTCGAGAACATGATCCAGACCGGCATCCAGGCGCTCGTCATCACGCCGAGCGGCTCGCGCGAGATCGTGCCGGCGCTCGTCAAGGCGCGGAATGCGAAGATCCCGATCGTCATCGTGGACACGCGCGTGGACGCGAAGGCCGCGGCGGACGCCGGCGTGCACACCGAGACGTTCGTCGGCTCGGACAACTACGCGGGCGGCAAGCTGGCCGGCGAGCACATGGTGAAGGTCACCGGCGGCAAGGCCCGCGTCGGCATCCTCGAGGGGATTCCCGGTCACGAGACGGGCGACTCGCGCATGCGCGGCTTTCGCGACGCGGTGAAGGACGCGGCGGGCGTGACGATCGTCGCCTCGCAGCCGGCGAACTGGGAGCGCGATCAGGGATTCAACGTGTTCCAGAACATGCTGCAGGCGCACCCCGACATCGACAGCGTCTTCGCCTGCAGCGATCTGATGGCGCTCGGCGCGATCGAGGCGATCCGGGCGGCAGGCCGCACCGGCACGATCCGCGTGATCGGCTTCGACGCGCTCGACGATGCGCGGAAGGCGATCGCGGCGGGGACGATGGAGGCGTCGGTGGCGCAGTTTCCGGCGGAGATGGGCCGGGCCGCCGTCGAAAGCGCCGTCAAGGTGATCCGGGGCGAGACGCTCCCGGCCGATATCAACGTGAAGCTCGCACTCGTGACGAAGGACAACGCGAAATGACATCGACGCGCAAGAAGCTGGCAATCGGACTGATGGGCGCGGGGCGCCTGGGGCGTGTGTACGCGCGCGACCTCGCGACCCGCATCGCGGAAACGAAGCTCGTGGCGATTGCGGACCCCGCGGGGTCGCTCGCGGCCGACGTCGCGGCGGAGTTCGACGTGCCGAAGCACTACACCGATCCGCTCGCGTTGATCGACGACCCGGCGGTGGACGCGCTGGTCATCGTCAGCCCGACGGACACGCATCGCGAGCTGGTGATCGCGGCGGCCGCGCGGAAGAAGCCGACGTTCTGCGAGAAGCCGCCGTCGATTGCGATGGATGCGGCGGAGGAGATGCGGCAGGCCATCACCGCCTCTGGCATGTTCTTCCAGATGGGGTTCATGCGGCGGTTCGACGCCGGGTATGCGTCGGCGAAGAAGCAGATCGAGGAGGGGCGCATCGGCATGCCGCTGGTGTTCAAGGCGACGTCGCGCGATCCGTTCCGCCGAGCCTCGAGTACGCCAACCCCAAGAGCAGCGGCGGCATGCTGCTCGACATGGGCATCCACGACTTCGATCTCGCGCGCTGGTTCATGGGCGACGTGCGGAGCGTGGCGACGATCGGCGCGACGATCGCGTACCCGGAGCTGGCGACGGTCGGCGACATCGACAATGCCATCACGAGCCTCACGTTCGCCAGCGGCAAGCTCGGCGTCGTCGATCTGACGCGGAGCGGCATCTACGGCTACGACATCACGACGGAGATCCTCGGTCTCGAAGGCACGATTCGGATCGGCTACCTGCGCGAGACGCCGGTGATGCTGATGACGAAGAACTCGGTGGCGCACGACGTGGTGCCGTATTTCATGGAGCGGTTCCGCGACGCCTACACCACGCAGCTGCAGAACTTCGCGCAGAACGTGCTGCACGAGCGGCCGGCGCCGATCACGATCGTGGACGGCCTGGAGGCGCTGCGCATCGGCGTCGCCGCGACCCGGGCGCACGAAACCGGCCGCACGGTCGTCGTCTCCGCGATCATGTAGGGCGGGTCTTTCAGACCCGCCAGGAGGTGACGGTGACGTGGTGCAGCCTGCTCACGTTCGTAGTCCTTACGGCGCTGGCGCCAGTTGACACAACAGCGATCCGCGCGGCGCGGACGGCGCAGAACGCGGCGATCGCGGCCGGCGATCTGGATCGGGCCGCGGGCTTCTGGACCGAGGACGTCACGGTCCGCCGCGCGCTCGGTCAGCCGCTGAGCGGGCGCGATGCGGCGCGCCAGGCGCTCGCGCCGCCGGCATCACCGGCGGTGGGTCTCGTCTACCAGCGCCTGACGAAGGACGTCGAGGTCAGCCCGAAGTGGCCGCTCGCGTTCGAGACCGGCACGTGGGAAGGCCACCGCGGCACGATCGCCGGCCCGGTCGTAATCGCCGGACGCTACTCCGCCCAGTGGGTGAAGCGCGGCGGCCGCTGGCTGATCCGCTCGGAAGTCTTCGTCGCGCTTACGTGCAGCGGCGTGGGTTGCGAGTCGGTGGCTGTTCCGTAAATCGACGATCAGCGGTCCTCCGTGGTCCTGCGGCTTGACAACAGAACGATCGTTCCGTATTGTTCACACACAAAACGGTCGTTCGGTATGTTGTGGATGCGTGGCGCATCCGCGGAGGTGTCCGTCATGATCACGCTGTCGTCCCTCGTCCCCCGGCTCCGCGTCCCTGTGTCTGCCATCGCGTTCGCGGCGCTGCTCGTCCCCGGGGCTTCCGTCGCCGGGCAAGTGGCCGACGCGGTCATCGAGATCGTCGCCGTCGACCAATCGGGCGCCGCGCTGCCCGGCGTCACCGTCACGGTGTCGCGGCCCGAGACGGGTTTCCAGCAGGCCGCCGTGACCGACGCCGTCGGCTTCGCGCGTGCGCTGGCCCTGCCGCCCGGCGCCTACGAGATCAAGCTGGAGTTGTCCGGCTTCGCGACCGTCGTCGAAAAAGGCGTCGTGGTCCGGGTCGGCCAGACGGCGCGGGTTGCCGTCGCGCTGAAGGTCGCCCAGGTGGCGGAGACCGTCAACGTCGTTGCGGAGGCCCCGCTCGTCGACGTGTTCAAGACCGATTCCTCCACCAACATCGTGCCCGAGCAGATCGAGTCGCTGCCGGTGGCGGATCGCGATTTTCAGCGGCTGGCGTTTCTCACGCCGGGTGTCCAGCGCGAGCGCGGCGGCAATCGTTTCATCGGCAATGCGCCCGTGATCGGCGCCGCCGGCAACGCGAGCCAGGCCACGATCATGGTGGACGGCGTGGATTTCACGGATCCGGCGCTGGGGTTGGCGCGCGCACGATTCAGTCAGGAGGCGATCGGCGAGTTCCGCGTCATCGCGAACCGCTTCGACGCGGAGATCGGTGGATCGGCTGGCGGCGCGCTCTCGATTGTCACCAAGTCGGGGACGAACGACGTGAAGGGGTCCGCGTTCGGTTTCTTCCGGGCGACACCGTTGCGCGCGGAGGGGGCGCTCGACCTGCAGAAGAACGACTACTCGCGTCAGCAGGCCGGCTTTACGCTGGGCGGACCGATCGAGAAGGATCGGACGCACTACTTCCTGTCGTTCGAGCAGGTTCGCGAGGAGACCGTCGTACCGTTTCGCCCAGGCGGTGCGTTCACGTCGCTCGCGTCAGACCTTCCCTATCCTTTCAACCAATCGCTG
>Ga0105859_1000403_pt1 | contig 14604 bp, 14 predicted proteins | sample OrgsoiDNA_201063_FD_89684 | JGI IMG/M metagenome (GOLD analysis project Ga0105859, IMG submission 89684) | Permafrost soil microbial communities from the Arctic, to analyse light accelerated degradation of dissolved organic matter (DOM) -... | ecosystem: Environmental > Terrestrial > Soil >...
CAAACACTGCGAAAAACGCTCAGTCCAAAAAAGACGCGGTCCGGAAAACGCACCCGATCGATTTGAGCGATGACGATTTGCTGCTTCGGGTCGGGCGAAACGCGGCGCGGGTGAAAATCGCCCGGTTCGCGGGCCTGGTCGCCATGGCCGCGGGGCTTGGGTGGGCGTTTTCCGCGCCGCCAGCCCCGAGCGGAGAGGACGCGCGGCTGTTGGCGACACCGGGCGGCGACTGGGCGATCGTGGGCGAATTAGTCGGCGGCGACACCGCGGGATACAGTCCGGGCTGGCCGGGCTTGAACGACAACAAGGAATCGTTGTCGGCGGCCCTGAGCGCGAAGTTCGATTTGAGCGTGGAAACGGGGATGGGGCAAAAGACGGCGCGCGCGGTGCGCTTGAACACTGATGAAAAGGGCGTGGCGTCGGTGGTGATCGACACGGAAGCGGCGCAGACGCCCGCGAAGCGCAACCACAAATCGGTTTATGACGCAGCGCGCGATTTCACGCCGGCGACGGCGCAGTGGCGGTTGGCGGGCGAAACAGAGAAAGTGTCGATCCAGCGACTGAGCCCCACGCGTTGGCGCGTGCAGGCAAAAACAGAGACCGGGCGCCCGGGCGTGCTATGGGCGTATGCCGCAAGCGTTCAGCGCGACGGAAAGCCCGTGGTGCAGGCCGTGGCGGGGTTTTCGGACGCTGGGCAAATCGCCCGGGCGGAAAATGGCTGGCAAGCGCATTCTCGGCCTCTGTTTTTTGGCGGGTTTGGGGCGGCGCTCCTTGGCGCACTGCTTTTGATCACTTTCATGGAGAGCGACGCGCGCACTGCGGCGCAAAGCCGAGCGCAATACAACGATCGGTTCGCCAAGCGCTGGGCCAATCGAAAAAACGAGTTCGTGGCCCTTGAAGCAACGGCAAGCCAATCGGAAAAAGGCCCGCGAAGCCCGGGCGCAAAAATGTGACGACACGCCGCATGGCCCCCGCATGCATGAGGGATCACGAGCCTCGTTGCGCCTGTTGGCGCAAACGGGGCTTTTTGTTGGTTCGGGGGGCGAAAATAAATAATAGAAAATGAAATGGTTAAATGTGGGCCTTCTCGATCGGTGACGGAGGAATTCGCAAGGTGGAGAAAAAAAGTGTTGAGAATCGCTGGCCGCCGTATGATGGAAGGGTGCGATTTGCGGCATGGCTTGATTTTGGAGCGACCCACGGGCGAGCCTAGGCCTACTCGTGCGTTTGATTTTCATGGAAAATGCTGATTTTTGTGTGTTTGGTGCGGTTTGTTCGATTTGTTCGATTTGTGTGGATTTTCTTTTTTGTTGGTGGCTCGATTTTGATGAAACTCCAAGAAACCACTCCTATTCGCCGTGAAAGCTCGCTCCCGAGCGAGAAAGCAACGTTGCGCGATCCGTCAGGCGGCGCGACGGCGTCGACGGAGCGCGACGAAAGCTTCGTCGAGCTCAAAACGCGACAGGCGCAGCATGAGAGCGCGCTCTTCGAGGCGGTCCGCGCCACCGACGTGGCCGCCATAACGCGGCATTTGGACGAGCTCCGGGCGCTAGGAGTCCATCGGCTGAACAAAAAAACGTGGGCGGGCTCCGAGGGCGTCACGCCGGTGATGAAAATGGCCGCGCGCGGGCGCCTCGCCGGAATCCAAGCGTTGTGGAGTTGGGGCGACCCTGAGGAGCGAGATCTCGGGGGTTGGACCGTGTTTTTCTGGGCGGTGAAAAGGGCTCGGCACGATTGCGCGCGATGGCTTTCGACGCGAGTCGACATCGACACGCGGGACAACAAAGGCCGCACGGCGCTCCATGTGGCGATAGACTCGGAAAATACCGAAATGGTCGCCTGGGTCGTGAATTTGCCGGGCATTGATTTGCGCGCCGTGGATCGCAATGGAGTGTCCGCTTTGCAATGCGCGATGGAGAAAGGAGAGCGGATTGCGTTGATTATGGCGCAGAAAATCGGCGCTCAAACACAAACAGCAGACGGTGACACGCCTTTGATCCAGGCGGCGCAGGCGGGGCTTCCTGGCCTGGTGTCCAGGCTGTTGCCGCTCTCGGACGCCAACCACAAAAACAAGGCTGGGCGAAACGCTTTGATGGAGGCGGCGCGCAATGGCCGGCCCGCGACGCTGGCGCGGCTCATCGAGTGGCCTGGCGCGCGAATCTGGGACGCAGACCCGCAAGGGCTAACAGCCCTGGATTGGGCTTTGGCAGACATCGGCCACGCAGGAAGCCCTTGGGCCGGGACGCCGGATTGCGTTAAAATGTTGGAAGCGGTCGTTCCGGCGCATCTGGCCGAAGAACTTGTGAATCGCATTGGACGCGAGAAATTGCCAGCGCTGTTTGCCCGCATGGAGGCTGAAAAAATCAAAGAGGCGGCGTGGGGAAAGGGGGCAAAGATCGGGGATTCGGGGCGCGAAAACCACCGCGCCGAGGAGTGGCCAGCGGGAGCGCAGCCGAAGGCATTGGGCGCCAAAAGAGTGTGAGGAGCGTCGAGGGCGCCGAATCGGAGACTGAATATTCGGTCGGATCCGATGCGATGCGATTTGTCGACGAGGAAGTCAAAAACGAATGATGGGTATCCGTGATTTTTGGTTTGACTTGTGCGGCTTTGATATATATTATTGGCCTGACACCAATCAGGCATTTCTTTTCAAGGAAAAAAATGGCATTGTTTTCGAAACAGAAAAAAGAGGTGGCGGTGGCGTGGCACGAAGGGAGCATCGCGCGCATTGGAGTGAAGCACACAGGCAACCACCAAATGCAGATTTATGTGATTTTGCTCGCCGGACAGAAAGAGCCATTGAGCGCGCTCGGGAACAGCGATGATTTGGCGCTGTCATCGGCGGGCGATCGCGTGAAAATTGGAGTAAAAAAATGCGAGTTTTGGCCCGATTTATTGGAAATTTCGCATTTTGAAAACCAAACGCTCAACGAGATAAAAACACAATCCACGGCTCGCTGACTTGCGGTTGGGCGGAAGTCGGGCCAATCGCAAAGAAAAGGGCGCGGGTCTCGCGATGCCGATGGCATCCGTGGACGTTGAGCGAGAACATTCTCGTTCAATGACTGAAAAGCTCGGCTCTCGGGCACGCCGCATGAAATGAATAGGCAGTCCATGAGGGCGACAAATCCCTCAGAAAACCAAGAAACCACGACCATCGGCCAAGAGAAAGTCTCGGTCAAGGAAATGCAATGCCTAGCGCAAGAGGCCACGGCGTCAATCGCGCCGGGGATCGTCATTTGGGGCGGAGTGGTTTGCCCACAAAGGCGGTTTGGTGAAAAAAGCGGCGCCGGAACATTGGCTGCGGCTCGCGCAGGGTGCGGCGGAGAGTGGGGGATGGAGGTTGCTTGCGGCCATCGTCGCCTGGCATGACGCGCGCGGGAGAAGGCCCTGACGGCAATGAGCCCTTGTTGCGCCGGGCGGCGCGACACGCGATTGCGTGTTGAAAATCCGGCCGACAAAAGCGGGAAAAGGACGGGCTGTGATATAATGGGGAAACGGCGAGCGAATCAACGTTCAGCGAGGTTTGCGAGCCCACAGGCGCGCCGCCCGCGGAGCCGCCTCAACTGAAAATGGAGAATCATCATGCAAATCACAGCCACAGCGTCCATCGCGACGGAGGAAACGGACCGTGAAATCCGACAACGCGAAATGCAGAAGGGCCGAGAAGCCCGGCTGAATGATCGGCCGATCACGGATTGCCCGTGGAATGGCGGTTTGACGGAAAAATGGTGGAAAGAGGGCTATGAAGGCCAGTTGTCCGGCCCCATCGTCGCGCAGTGAGGATTGGTCGCCCATGACTCACGAACACTGGCTGCAAGAGCCCAGCCGGGCGGAAAAACGCATCATTTTCGCCCGCCATGGCGAATATCCGAGCAATGTGCGCTCGGTGTGCAATTCGGATCCGCGGATTGGGTATTTTCTCACCGAAAAGGGCGTGGCCCAAGCCGAGGCTTTGGCAGAGCGGTTGAGCGGCGAGAAAATCGAGTTGATTGTGACGTCCGAGTTCCAACGAGCGCGCCACACCGCGTGGATCGTGAACCAGAAGCTGCGCGTCCCGCAGGTGGTCAACCGGCTGGCCAATGAAAATCGGGTGGGGCCGTTGTTTGAGGGCAAGCCAAGCGTCGATTTTCAGCGTTTCATCCAGGACGCGCCGGCAATCACCGCGGCTCCCGAAGGGGAGAGCTTCATGGGGCTTCTGGGACGAGTCGAGACACTGATCGCGGATTTGAAGCTCAGCAGCCCGGAGACGATCCTGGTGGTCGCCCATGGCTGGACATTGCAGGCGGTGCGCGTCATTCAGGGCGAAATCAGCGCGGAAGACGCCGCTCGTTGCGTCGGAATGCCGGGCAACTGCGAAATCATTGACGGGCGTTTTTGATCGGCGACGCTCGCCGATGGGCGTCGACGGCCAACAGGCAGGGCTGTTGTGCTGGCGAGGGACCCGTGGATCGCGGACCACGCGAAACGACCACCCGCAATAGGTGGGCGCGGATGGCTCTACGCTCTCGGAGAGGGCATAGAACCCCGGACGCTCTTACAAGCGGGCCGAGGTTCTACAGTGAAACGAATAAAAGCCTATGCAACGATCATGGTCGGGCGCGGCAAGCCAGAAGAACAAAGAATCTGGCTCCATTGAGCGATGGCGCTGGATTAAAACCGGGAAGCCAAGCGAAGATTGTTCTTGCGATTGATGCCTGGAATCAAAAGGGCGTCCAGGAGCCACCACAAGCCCAAAATTCCCAGGAAAAGGTGTCCGATGCCAATCGGCGCCGTAATCGCTCCGACAACCAACAGCAGAAGCTGGGCTAGGCCCCCGAGGGTGCTTTTGAGGTAAAACCGGTGCACGCCAAATGAGCCCAGAAAAAACCAGAGAAAATAGGCGAGAACCACGCTTTTTTTGTGCGCGTCATACATCATGATTCGGCGAGCGTCATCGGTCATGGGAAATCCTTTCAAGGTGAATTTGCGGGCAGCCTTGGGTTTGATGGGCCTTTCACCGCGGTTTGTGGTTCAGTCCGACACCGACGAGCGCCGCCGATGAGAGAATCATATATGAATTTTACAAGTTAAAAATCCTTTTTGTTTTTGGATCGACAAAAAAACAACGAAGGCTGGCAAGCCCTTGCCTGTGGCAAAAAAACTTTCATCAAAAAAACGTCTCCAAGAACTGAAAGAGACCGAAGTTTCAGTCTCAACGACTCACAAACGCCGGCTTTTTCTCGCGGAGTGCCCAGATTCGGCAATCGAGCCGCTCGATTTCCCCTTGCCGTCGGTGTCGCGAGCGTCTTCTTCGCTGGCGCTGGCGGCGTTGAGCGCGCGGGCGTTTTTCAGTTCGATCGCCATCGACAGAGATTCCCCGAGCGCTCGAGCGTGCCCTCCGCGCGCGAGAAGATGATCCAGAGGCGTCTTGCCGTCCGCGTCCTTTTGGGCCAGCCACTCGGGCGTCATTTTAAGGGCTTGCTCCACGGCCTCCACCGGTCCCTTTTTCGCGAGTTCCGCCAATCCCGTCTCGCCCTTCGCGTTGGTCAGCGCCCAATCATAGCCATTCACTTGAAGCCAGGCGATGACAGGCAAAAGGCGCTCCTGCGCTTTTTGTCCGTATTTGCGCGCGGCCCAATGCAAAAGGGTTCTTCCCTTTGCGTCTTGCGCGTTGATGTCGGCTCCGGCGGCCAAGCAAACCTCGAGCCCGGGAATGTTCAGATTCATCACGGCCAGGTGGGCGGCGGTCTCTCCGTTGGGGCTGGGGTGGCGAATGATTTTTCGAGCGAGGCCGGGCCGCCAAATTTCAGCCGCGGCCAGCGCGGCTTGGCAGGCGGGCGTGTTTTTCGCCACTTTTTCGCGAAAAAGAACGGACGCGAAATGCTCCTCGTCGGGCGAGAGCCATGCGAAATCGACATCCATTTGCAAAAGGGCTTGGGCCGCGGCCTGCGGATCCGCGTGCGCGCCCATCACCATGGCCACAAGCCCGTTTTCGCTTTTGTCTTCGCCGGAAAGCTTGGCCCCCGACTCCGCCAGGACGGTCAAAACGCTCCCGAGGTCCTCATCATAGACGCGAGAAAGCGCGCGGATCATGTCGTCTCGCGTCAAGGCCGCGGCCTCGAAGCCGTGGCGCAAGGCCCACTGCATGGGGGATTCGCCCGGCAAGGCGCGGGCTTCGCGAGAAATCGGCGTCCGCCAAGAGTTTTCCGTGGCGGCCCTGAGCCATAAAATCCGCATCGTCGGGCCGAATCGCCCGTCGCGCAGGGCTTCTTGAGCAAAAACGGCCAAAGCCGAGCACGGACGCCAATGCCCGCGCTCAATCCAAATTTTGCGGCGTTCCTCAGGAACGGCGTCTTTGTCGAACATGGGCAAGCCCGCCTGAATGGCGAGGGCCCAGCGATTCCACAAGTCCGCGTGGTCTTCATCCACCAATCGCTCATAGTGCGCGCGGGCCGCTTTGTTTTTGGGCAGCGTGCAGCGATGGTTCGCGGACAGGAACTCATCCGCCCGGGTGTTCTGCCACCCCATCATGGCCTCGAAAAAAGCAAGCGTCGACTCTTCGCTCGCTTTGTCCAGCCGGATGCCTATGGCCAAGGTTTCTTCGACAGCCTCCATGGTCCCGCCGGCCAAGCACTGAAAAAGCCAGGCCACTCCATTGGGGTGGCTTTTAAGCGTGTTCAGGCGGCCAGCCTCAATGGTTTTGCGGGCCAGGGCTTCGCCGACTCGTCTCAGTTCCTGGGCGTGCGGCGTTTGTTCGTCCTTGGAGTTGGCCAAAAAAGACGTCCACCGGTCTTTGAGCCCGGGGAAGAAAAACCGCTCCCACCCCCATGGATGGTAAGTCCCGCGAGAGTCGCCCAAAAACGCCACGGGGCTTGTGGCCAAATGCCAGTTGGGATCGCCCGGCAGCGTGTCCATCCAACGCGCGGGATCCTTGAACACGATATAGGGAGCGCGACGACGTTGTTTGGGGCATTCCAGCAAGGCGCCCGTGCCCAGCCACAGCTCGGCGAGAGCATTCGCGTGGTTTCGGTTGCGAGTCGGGTCGGGGTCCAAAACCAACTCTTGCTCGATCCAATCGAGATACTGGCGCTCTGCGAGCTCTGGGCCTGAAACCGCGCGAGCAAGGATTTTGACGGCTTCCATGTCGACACTGGGCGCCCCTTGGTTTGCTTGGGCTTTGCGATCCATCAAAAACCGAAAAAGCGGCGGCAAGGGAGCGGAAGAGGGTTCGGGTTGCGGCGAAAGTTCGAGGATATCCATGAGCGCAGGGCGAAAGGGGTTGGGCGGCGCGCTCGCGGGAGCGAGAAAAAGACGGCGAGTGAAAAGCCGAGGCAAACACGATGCGCGCAAGGAGCGGCGTCATTCTCGCTGCGGGCGCGCCGTCGCGCCAGAGCGGGTCAATGCCGTTTGTCGCTTGCCTATGGAGAGGGCGAAAAAGCGGCAGGATGGCGAGTCGTCGGTGTTTTCGGCCGACAGTGAGCTGATTCGCAGCAGGGCCGTGCAGAGGGCGAAAGGCGTTGTCATTGATTTTCGGTGGGCAACTGATATACCTCTCTGTTCGTCGTTCGGACGGAGCTCCGCTTCGGCCGCTGCCATTTTTGAGAGAGATCCGCATGCGCTCCTTTTTTCATCCATTGTTGCCCGCCTGGGTCCGAAATCCTCGGCTTCCTCTGTCTCTTTTTTCAGGGATTGGATTGTTTTTGTTTGCGTATGTCGGGTTTGTCAGCGAAGGCGAGCATTTGTTTGGGTATGAGTTCATCGAATCGGCCGGAACCCTTCATTTTCATCTGGCCATGGAGCGGTTCTTCTGGGGGTTGGTTTTGGCGTCAGGGCCGCTGGCTCTGACGGATATAGTGTTTTCGACTCACGCGTTCAATAAGAAAAGGCCAGTTTCCAAAATGTACGCGTTGATTCGTTTAGAGGTGGGGCTCTGCGGGCTTTTGCTCGGCAGCGGGTATATCTGGGACGAGCATGATTTTTCAAATCTGCCGAATGCCAATATTTTGGCCCACCTCATGTCCTTGAGGCCCTGGGGCGGAAGCGCGACTCTGGACAACCTTTCGGTGTTCCTTTTTGCGGTGTCTCTCGCTCTCTTGTTGCCTTTGGGCATCATGTGGAGAAAGGGCGTTTTCGCGAAAAAGGACACCGTGTGAAAAGGGGCCGCGGCGGGGCGCGCGCCACGCGGGTTTTGGACAAAGCCGCCATTCAAGACCGCTGCGCCGGCGAGGGCTTCCCGTGTCAGAAGGGCAAAAAACTGAAAACAGCGGATTAAATCGAGATAAAATAGTGTTTGCGGCGCCATGCTCCGCAACGCGTCTTTTTGGCGCGGGATTTGCGAAAAAAAAGCGGGCTCAGAATCGATGCGGCGGCAGCGGATACTGGGTGGAGAGCAGAAGAGTGAAAAAGATTGGTGAAAAGCTCACAGGAGTAGCCATGGAAGATGATTCAATTCAGGAAGCGCTTAAATTCGATAGCCTCAAGCGAATCAAGGAGCTGTTGGCCGAGGAATGGTTGGACCCGATGGAAGCGGACAACCAGGGCTGGACGGCGTTGATGAGCGCGGCCTCGATGGGCGCGTCGAAGTGTCTCGCGTTCCTGTTGCCGTTAAGCGACGCGAAAGCCGTAACCCGCATGCAGATGACGCCTCTCATGTGGGCCGCGCTCAGCGACCACAAAAAGTGCGTGGAGATGTTGATCCCCGTGTCGGATGTGGACGCGAAAGATTGGGGCGGAAAAACGGCGCTGGATTTGGCCCGAGCCGAAAAGAATAAAGCGTGCGTGGAGATTCTTGAGGTGGCGGCGCACGCCGCGGCGGAGAAAAGGGCGCGCCAGCTGGCTGAGGGGCGAAAGGCGCTCTTGGGCTGAGCGCTGGGCTTGAACGCTCGAGCGGCGCGGTCACGCTGGGCAGGGGCAAAAAAGAGCTCGCGCCCGCAGTCGGAAAGCGGCTTAAAGGCGAGTTTTTCCTTTGCGTGAGCGAGCTGGCGAAGATACGCCAAGTTGTGCCTGGCGATCCGATGCCCGCGGATTGTCCTGCATGGAGGGCGGCGTGTTCGCGGCAAGGCTGGATCGAATCAAAAATCCTTCGACGCGCGCGCCCATGGACGGGCCCGCTCTATGCCCTTGCGCGATGACAAACCGTTCGATGTCTTGCTCGCTGGCGCTGGCGGCCAGAATGTCGAGCGCGTCTTTATGGTTTTTCTTCAAAGCCCAGTCAAACGCGGAAAGACCCGCGGCGTCTCGGGCGAGCGGGTCGATTCGTTTGGCCAAAAAGTCCACCACGGGCGCTGCGGCTTTGTTTTTGACGGCGACGATAAGCGCGTTGCGCCCAAAAGCATCCGTCGCCATTGGGGCTGAGGCCTGATAAACCCGGTCGAGAAAGGCCATGTCTTTTTCATGCTCCGAGAGGGAGTTCTTTTTCCAGCTGGCGGCGAAGAGCATCAACGCCGTGCGCCCCTTTTGGTCCGCCAATTTCGCGTTCGCGCCGGCGTCGAGCAGCGCGTTGGCGATTGCTTGAGAATCTTTTCCGATGGCGCGCGCGAGAGCCGTGCGTCCTTTGGCGTCTTGGGCGTCAATGTCAGAATGGGGCAAAAGCAAGGAAAGCGCCTCCCGCGCGGCGGTCGGGGCAGCCCCCTCCGTGATCACCATGAGGGCCGTGCGCCCTTTGCGATCTTGCGCGCGAGGGTCGAAAAAAGGCAACAGAAGGCGAATATCCTCAACATTGTCAGACAAGCCGCGCGCATCAATGGCGTCCGGCCATTTTTGCCGGGGCGTTCCTGATGCGCCGTCGCCAAAATGAGCGCGGCCTCGTTGTTGCCGTGATGGTTGTTGTGAAAAAGGGCAAAATCAAGAGCGGAGTTTCCGCCTTCGTGAATTTTAAACACGGAAGAGTGCGGAAGAAGACGCTTGACGCACTCCGCATGTCCCTGTTGCGCCGCCAGCATCAAGGGCGTGAGGCCGTCCTGGTTTTTGGGCAGCTTGGAGGCGCCAGTGGCCACATGCGCTTGCAAAAGGCTTTCGAGCGCCAAAGCGTCCCCTGTCGAACAAGCGCTGAAAAGGGCTTCCTGGTCTTGCGGGCTGAGCATGGGCCGTGGCGTTTTTTGCGTGGATTCTGCGATTTTGTTTTTCTTTGCCATGAATGCTCCAAAATTGTGCGGAGGCGGGCTGCGCCAGCCTCGCGGCGCTGCCGTGTCCTGGCGCGCCAACGCCGGCCTCGAATATCGATGATACACCGTTTGGAGGTTGTTTTGAAGCCGCGAGGCGTTCATTAAAAAACGCAAAGGTTCGACCTGAGCGCCTCGGCCATCACAATCTGTTTTTGTTTTTGGCTTTGCGCTTCTGGGCGGTGGAGCCTGCGGGGACCGCGGACTGGCTCGTCGCGGGTTGTGCGGCTCCGCGAATGCTCGCTCGCAACAAAAAACTCTCAATTCGCGCGCCGACGGCCGCTCCTAATTTGCGCCCCCGATGAAGAATAAGCCGTTCAATGTCGTCTTCGCTCGCGCGGGGAACCAGAATGTTGAGAGCTTTTTTGTGGCCTTTTTTGAGCGCCCAATCAAATGCGGACCGACCGTTCCTGTCCCGGGCATCCGGATCGATCCTTTTCGCGAAGAACTCCACCATCCAAGACGGCGCCAAGCCTCGGACCGCAAGAATGAGCGCGGTGCTGCCATCGGCGTCGGCGAATTGAGCGCTGGAAGCCTGGTGCAAACAAATGAGAATGTTTTCGATTGCCTGACGTTCGTCCTCATCAGGCGCCTCTTCGTATTCGCCCCCCTGCTTGGCCATCAACATAAGAGCCGTGCGCCCGCGTGCATCCAGCAACGCCGGGTCAGCGCCAGCGTCAAGCAAGCCTTGCGCGAGAGCATCTCGGTGATGAAGGACCGCCGTCATCAAAGCGGTTCGGCCGCGAGCGTCCTGGGCGTCGATGTCGGAATGCGGCAGCAACAGATCGAGCATTTCAAGGGCTATTTTTTCGCCGAGATTCTCTGTCACGTTCATGAGCGCGGTGCGCCCCGTCTTGTCTTTAGCTTTCGCGTCAAAGAAAGGCAAGAGAAGGCGCGCCGCATCAACAGAATCTCGAAAAACGACGTCCATCAGCGGTGTTCGCCCGGTTTTCTTATACGGCCGCCCTTGGTGCGCCGCGGCTAAAATCAGCGCGGTCTCCTGATCGCCGCCATGCTTGCCCCCCCTTTCAAGCAAAAGAGAAAGAAAATGATGGTCTAGATGGTGCCTGTTTTCAGGAAAAAGAGACAAAATCAGAGCAGAGTGGAACTTCTCGTGCATCGTCAACACCGACGAGTGAGGAAGCAGACGTTTGACGCACTCGGCGTGTCCGGCTTTCGCAGCCAGCATCAAAGGCGTGAGGCCTTCCGCGGTTTTGGGGAGTTTGCGCGCGCCGGTGGCCACATGCGCTTGCAAAAGGCTTTCGAGAGCCAGCGCGGCTCCCGTCTCGCAGGCGCGGAACAGGGCATCGCAGTCTTGGGCGCTGAGCGCCGTGGCGGTCGCCGTTTTCTGCTGATTTTTCGGTGTTTTGGCGGACATGAGCGCGTTCCAGAACAAGCCGCGGCGGGAAATCAGGCGGCTTGTTGCGAGTGAGGCGCGACGAGCGCCCTTGGGTTGGTCAATTATACCCGGAATGGGAGCCCGTGGGCGGTCACAAACGCTTTCCCGAGGAGTTTTTGTGAGGCGTGGAGCACGCGCTGTCGGGGTTGACGGGCAAAGGTGTCCGAGCGGCGGACCCAGAGGGCCGCGCGGCGAGGGATTGAACGCTCGCGCGAAGCAAAAAGCCCTCAATGCGCGCGGCAATTGACGGCCCTATCGCTTGGCCCTGTTGGATGAGAAGGCGTTCAATGTCCGATTCGCTGGCGGTGGCGGCCAACGCCTCAATCGCCCCGCGGTGATTTTTTCGAACCGCCCAATCAAAGGCGGAGCGCCCCGCGGCGTCTCGGGCATGAGGGTCGACTCGGCGGGCGAAAAAGCGCACGGCCGCGGGAATCGCCAGGTTCTTCACGGCGAGAATGAGGGCGGTGCGTCCGGCCGCATCCGTGGCGTGAACGTCGGAGGCCCGGGCCAATTGGTCAAGAAACGGCTCGGTGTCTTCGGAAAAGCGCTCTTCGTCTGAATATCGCGCGAATTGGGTCGTCAGGGACAGGGCCGTTCGCCCTTTGCGGTCAGTGAGTTTGGCGTTGGCGCCCGCGGCCAGCAAGGCCTTCGCGATCGCGTTCTTGCCGGTGTCGATCGCCCGCATCAAGGCCGTCTGCCCACGATCGTCCTGCGCGTCGATGTCCGAGTGGGGCAGCAGCAGGTTGAGCATCTCGATCGCGGCCTCCTCGCCACTGTTCTGCGAGACGCTCATGAGCGCGGTGGCCCCGCGATCGTCCGTCGATCGCGCGTCTGAAAAAGGCAGAAGAAGGCGCGCTTTGTCTGTTAGGCCCTGGCCAACCGCGACCATCAAGGGCGTGAGGCCATTTTTGAGGATCGCGCCCTGGTGGGCTGCCGCTAAAATCAACGCGACGTCATCGTGTCCGTGCCCAATGGCGTAATCGAGCGCGGATTGGCCGACGCCGAGCCCCTCGAGCGCATTCGAGACTGGGAGCAGAAGTTTGACGCATTCTGCGTGTCCGGCAAGGGCCGCCAACACCAAGGGCGTCAAGCCGTTGCTGTGGAGGCGCAGCCTGGGGGCGCCAGAGGCAATATGGCGCTTTAAAATGAATTCGACGCCACGCGCGTCGCCCGAGGCTGACGAAGAAATGAGGCTTTGCTGTTCGGCGGCGGTCAATTCGATCGAGGCCGGTTTTTGCGCGTTCGCTTTGGATTTGTTCTTTTTGCCAGACATGAGAGGCTCAAAAAAGAGGGCTGCGGGGGATGGAAGAGACCGTCTTTGCGCGCGAGGGCCACGCAGGACGGCCCATTCGGCTCAAAGACGGGGGCGGGAGGCTTTTTTCGGAACCGGCGTTTCCGCTTCGTCGGAGGATGCGGGCGTCGCCGGCTGGATCGCCTCAAGCTCGGCCAGGCGCGCGCGAAGGGACTCGACGGTGGCTTGGGCAAGGGCTTCCTTCAACTGGCGCGCCTCTTCGTGAGCCAAAGCCAGGCCCAGAGGGCCAAGATCGCCGGACGGGGCAATGATCGGATCCACGCCCTTCACGCGAGCCTCGACGGTGACGACAACCGCGTCTTGCGACGCCAATCGGCGCGAGGTGATCGTGCGGCTGGCGGCTTCGGCGGATTCAAAGAGGCGCGCGCCGCCCAAAACCGCGATAGATCCCTTGTCGTTCAGATAGCCCTGTGAGCGCGGCAAGTAAATGGCGAAGGCGTCAGCGCTGGCCAGGCGCTCATGCGCGCGGTGCTCGACGATGGTCCATTTTTCGCTTTTTTTGAGAAGGCCCTTCGCTCCGGCGACGCTCGGGGGAGTGATGCCCAGGTATTGAGCCACGGCCGTGAATGCTTTTTCTCGCTTAAGGGCGATTTCCGCGGCGCGCCAACCGAGCGCCTCGGGCGTCGTCGCCGTGACCGTGGGCGGGGTGCTCGCGCTTTTGCCGATGAATTTGGTGGGGGCGATCCAGCCGCGGGCCGGGCGCCAGCCATAAAAGGGCGCTCCATTGGCGTGAAGGGTTTCGCCGGGCATCAGATCATGCTGTTGGCAAAAAAGGAAGATGGTGGATTGCGGAAGGGCCGAGCAAAGGTCGTGGAAATCGCGCGCGTCGGCAAAAAGGTCGGGGCGCTCTTGCTCAATCACGGGGAGCATGGCGCCTAAACGCGCAAGCCCCACCTCTGAAATCAAGGCGCTCCAAGACAATTCGCCAAAGAGGTTTTTTTCGTTTTGAATGAGGATTTGCGGCATCGAAGACTCCCAGAAAGAATGTTGATTTTAACACGCCGCGGCTCGTTTGGGACGTTTGGGGCAGTTTTGAGAGCGTGTTTCGGTGAAAAAGAGAAATGGTTGGGCCAGCGACGAGGGCGATGAGCGCAAGACTTCGCGGAGTTGGGGAGCTTGCGGTTGCGGTTACGGTTGCGGTTGCGGTTGCGGTTGCGGTTGCGGTTGCGGTTGCGCATGGGCGTGGGGTGGCGTTCGAGGAGCATGCGGCTGGAAAGAAGCGCAATTCGTCAACAAACTAATTAACCAATTGCATAAACACAACGCGAAAGGCGCTTCGGCGACAACGTCGTTGACGCCTTGTCTGCGGACGCTTAAGATTGGGTTCCCTGCCGGGCAACGACAAAGAGGCGTTTCGCCGAATGCGCCGCCCAGCCAGACACAATGACCACAAAGGATTTTTGAACATGCGCCTGTCTTTCCGCCGGTCCCTTTTCGCCGCAGCAATCGCCATGAGCCTCGCAAACGTCACGGTGTCCGTTGCCGCGAAAAGCGCTTCTTCGCCCGCTTCGGCGGGCGTCGCGGGCATGCCGTCGATTCACACGCCAAGCGAGGGCTATTTCTTCGTGGGCGGCCACTGGGAAAAGGAAGGCGACAAGGACTATCAGGTTGGGCAAATGTATGTCCAGTATCTGATGCCAAAGCATCAACGCCACCCGAATCCGATCGTGCTCGTGCATGGCACCGCGCAAACGGGCGTGAACTTCCTGGGCACCCCGGACGGCCGCGAGGGTTGGGCGCAGTATTACGCC
>Ga0105859_1000405_pt1 | contig 14576 bp, 15 predicted proteins | sample OrgsoiDNA_201063_FD_89684 | JGI IMG/M metagenome (GOLD analysis project Ga0105859, IMG submission 89684) | Permafrost soil microbial communities from the Arctic, to analyse light accelerated degradation of dissolved organic matter (DOM) -... | ecosystem: Environmental > Terrestrial > Soil >...
ACGGCAACCTCGCCGGCATCGATGACAGCCGGAAAGGCAATCGTAGTTATCACTACGACCCGCTCGACCGTTTGATCAACGTTCGAGGCGCCACCCCGGAAAGTTTTGCCCACGACCCGGCGGGCAACCTTCTAGGTCAAGGTAACCAACCCACCGCGAACTTGGCCAATGTCAAAGGCAACCGTTTGCTGATGCAGGGCGATCGACATTACGACTACGACGCCTTTGGCAATTTGAGCCGTGAGCGCCGCGGAACAGGACAAAAGCTCGTCACCGAATACAGTTACGACTGCCAGCATCGATTGGTCGGCGTTAGCCTTCCTGGCGGCAGCGTTGCAAGCTACAAATACGATGCCTTCGGTCGCCGTATAGCCAAAACCGTCGACGGCCAAACCACAGAGTTCCTGTGGCAAGGCGAACGCCTCATTGCCGAAAGCGCCAACAATCGCTATCGCAGCTACATCTACGAGCCGGGCAGCTTCCGACCGTTGGCAATGCTCGATGGCGAAGGCCCGCTCAAAGCTGAGCCGTTCTACTACCAACTTGACCACCTTGGCACTCCTCAGGAACTCACCGACTACAGCGGCGAGATCATGTGGTCGGCGAAATACCGTGCCTATGGCAACCTCGCCACTCTTGATGTGGCTCAAATCGATAACCCGCTGCGCTTCCAGGGTCAATACTTCGATGCTGAGACGGGCTTACATTACAACCGGCATCGCTACTACAATCCGGGCACTGGACGGTATCTGACGCCGGACCCGATCAAGCTTGCGGGTGGGTTGAACAACTATCAATACGTACCTAACCCTACGGGGTGGGTGGATCCGTTGGGGCTGAGCTGCGAACCTTGCGACGGTCCTGACGAGAAACAATCAAACCAGTCTCGGGAAACAACATACGAGAGTCTTCCTCGCCTCCCAAGCACTCCAGAGGAAGGATATCTGTACCGCGGCGTTCATAAGGGGCATCCTGCGGAAACTGACGCATTTTCCGGAAAGGTAACTCCCGGAAAGATTGATGGCGTAGTAAACCCTGATGATCACAATTATGGAGGACACTCAGGAGACAGCCCCTATACTTCATGGACAAGATCACCTGATATCGCTAGGCAGTTTGCGAAAGAGGACGGCCTTATTCTGAGAGTCAAAATCGGTGCCCCAAAGGAAGGGGATAAGTGGTCATGGCAGTTTTCCGAAGACCGTTGGGGAGAGCAAGAAGTCCTCATGAAAGGTCCTCGCAATGGAGATATCGAGGTATTTAAACCATGAATATATTAGATTTTTTACAGCAGAGTTTTCATCTCACAGATAACGGGATGAAATCTGCCCAACTGATTGAAAAATTAACTGAAGAAAGTTTCACTTACAAAAACGATTACATTATAAAAAAATCTAGCAATGCGTACAAAGAAGAGCTCACCATTCAAAAAGAAATTGCAAACAGTACTTCATCAGCAATGCCTGGACTTGAAGAGCTGATAAACGCACTTTCATGCATGGCACCTGACGCAATCATATCTATGCGTTTCATTGACGGCCCCAACTGGGACGGTCGTATTTTTTATGACGAAAAAAACACACTTACTGGTGTAATAATTGGAAAAAAGAAAAATAGGGATTGGAAAACACCTCCAAACTGGGACGGCTCAGAAGAAATGTTAAAAACATACAACACCAAATGAGTACACGGGGCAATGAGTCTGGGTGTCGGTACCGCGTCTGTGATGCGACCGTGATTTTCTTTCTTCTGAGTGTGATGGCGCGAGCGACGCATGGCTCGCGTCTGCCGTAAATGCTCAAGCAACTCCTTCTTCAGAGCCCCGCGGGCCTGTATGAAGAGGGTGCGATAGATCGTCTCGTGTGACACCTGATAACTCGTATCGTCCGGGTAGGTTCGCTTCAGCCAGCCGGCAATTTGCTCCGGTGACCACTGCAATTGAAGCTTGTCTGCAACAACTTGCGCCACCGCTCGGTTCTCAACAAGCTTGCAGACCTTAGGTCGATGGGCGCGATCCCAGGCAGCCTGATCAGCTTGATTAGTTCGGTAACACCCTTCGATCTCATGGCTAATGGTAGAGGCTGCTCGCCCTAGCAGCATTGCTATGGAACGGATCGAGTTACCTGCCACCATTGCACGCGAAATCTCCTCGCGCTCAGCCAACGTTAGCGCCAATCTGGACCTGTGGAGTACATCTCCAGCCCATTGTGAGCGACAGAGAACGACCCAAAGCAGCCCTTCATGAAGGGCAGAGTTCGGCCAAGAGCCGACATTACAAAACAACAGTGATCCTTGGCTGTTTCTGTAATGTCGGAGACATTGCTGCCGCCCTAAAGCGTTGCAGCCGTAACGTTGAGGGCTCGCCTCGATATCAAGGAGAGGTCGACCACACGGCTAGCTCATAGCCATCAGGGTCGATGAAGTGGAAACGGCGACCACCCGGAAACGAAAAAACTTCACGACTAATGGTCGCACCCGCTGATTTGATCCTTAGCTGGGTTTGCTCAAGATCATCCGCATATAGGATGATCAAAGGCCCACCCGTTCGCACTGACTCTCCTGTAGTGAATCCACCACTCATGCGTCCGTCGCTGAACTCGGTATAAGTCGGGCCGTAGTCAACGAAACTCCAGCCGAATATGCTTCCGTAGAAGGTCTTGCTTCGATCGATGTCAACGACATTGAACTCAATGTTGTCGATCTGACGGTCTTTTCCTTGCATGCCCATTGACGCTTCCTTGGTTGATTGGGAGGAAGCGAGTTTAGGACATTTGGCCATTCCAGCGTTGAGGCAGATGTCTATTGCCGTCGCTACATCATGAGTGACCGCCATGGGTCGACTGCTGTCCTTTGTGACAGGCAGAGAACGCCCAAAGCGGTCTGTCAGCTGCTTAAAGATCGGCCAAATCGACGATGGTGAGGGACCGCCCTGTGAACTCACTTGCTTATCTGCTTGGCGTTACAGCACGATGCTGGCTCAAGAGCAAGGACAGGCCCGATGACCAAGCCCCTCGAACAAGAAATCTCAATGTGAATTCACCAGACTATACGGCTAAGGGCGAAGACCTCGGCAACCGCATGATGAAGGTCGACCATGCGGGCGAGCATGGTGCGATCTGTATCTACAGCGGACAGTTGTTTATGGCCCGGCTTTTCGTCCCGGGCATGGTGGATGAACTTAAGGAGTTCCTCTCCCACGAGCGCCGCCATCGGACGGTTTTTCAGGAGGAGCTGCAACGTCGCAATTATCCCCGCTGCCGTAGTTATTGGTTGTGTGGCATCGGCGGTCTGGCGTTGGGTCTGGTTACTGGCATCTGTGGCCGCAAAGCAATTGTCGCCACTACCGTCGCGGTTGAAAGTGTGGTGCTTAAGCACCTGGCTCATCAACTTGATGTGCTGGGCAATATCGATCTCCACGCGGTGGCGGCCATTACTTCGATTGTGGAGGAGGAGCAGCACCATCATGACCACTCAGCAGTGCAGATTGATGTGCGCGATCCCTGGTTTAGGGTACTGACACCGATGGTGACTGCATGGACTGAAGCGGTAATCTGGATGGGTATGCGATCTTAGAAAGCAGGTGTAATTATCCCGTTTCACTGCCGCAATCTTTTAGACAAATGACTGACCGCTTCTGGCCGGTTTCTGACTGCCACGACCCAAAAGCCGTGATCCGGAGGCTTCCTGGAAACCCGGGGCGATTCAAACACAACATTTAAGACTTTTGAACAAAAGGCACCAAAAACGCTCACTCAATACAAAATCGAGTGAAATTGATCGATAGCGGCGACTTCCAAGCCGCCATCGCGAGCAGGCTCACTCCCACAGGTTTCCCTGCCGACCACGAAATTTGTGTACTACCGAGATCCAATGTGGGAGCGGGCTTGCTCGCGAAGGCGATGTGTCAGTCGACATCTATGTTGGATGTAATGGCCTCTTCGCGAGCAAGCCCGCTCCCACAGGGGTCTCTGCCGACTACAAAATATGTGAACACCCAAGATCCAATGTGGGAGCGAGCCTGCTCGCGAAGGCGGCACATCAGGCACCATCATCGCAACGGCATAGCTGACGCACGCTGCCCCAGCCTTTATCCTTGCTTCCCCCGCCGTACCGAGTCTATGGAGTTTCGCCATGCCCCATGAAGGCAACCTGTTGCAAGCCGCTGTCGTGTTTTTGTTCGCGGCGGTGCTCACCGTGCCGTTGGCCAAACGTCTGCAATTAGGCGCTGTGCTGGGTTATCTGTTTGCCGGGGTGATCATCGGGCCGTCGGTGCTGGGCTTGATCGGCAACCCGCAAAGCGTCAGCCATATCTCCGAACTTGGGGTGGTGTTGCTGCTGTTTATCATTGGCCTGGAGCTGTCGCCGCGACGTTTGTGGGTGATGCGTAAATCGGTGTTTGGCGTCGGTCTGGCGCAGGTGCTGCTGACCGGTTCGGTGATTGGTGTGCTGGCGTTGTTCGTGTTCGGCCAGTCGCTGAACAGCGCGATGGTGTTGGGCCTGGGTCTGGCGTTGTCGTCCACCGCGTTCGGCCTGCAAAGCCTGGCCGAGCGCAAGGAACTGACCAGCCCCCACGGGCGGCTGGCGTTTGCGATTCTGCTGTTCCAGGACATCGCCGCGATCCCGTTGATCGCCATGGTGCCGTTGCTGGCCGGCGGTGATCACACCACCAGTGCCGCTGAAGATCTGAATCACGGTTTGCGGGTGCTGGGCAGTATCGCGGTGGTGGTGATCGGCGGGCGTTACCTGCTGCGGCCGGTGTTCCGGGTGGTGGCCAAGACAGGTCTGCCGGAAGTGTCCACCGCCACGGCGTTGCTGGTGGTGATCGGCACGGCGTGGTTGATGGACTTGGTCGGCGTCTCGATGGCGCTGGGCGCGTTCCTTGCCGGTTTGCTGCTGGCGGACTCCGAATACCGTCACGAACTGGAAGCGCAGATCGAACCGTTCAAAGGTTTGCTGCTGGGGTTGTTCTTCATCAGCGTCGGCATGGGCGCCAACCTGAGTCTGCTGTTGAGCGCGCCGATCACGGTGCTGGGGCTGACTTTGTTGCTGATCGCGATCAAGCTGCCGCTGCTGTTTGTCGTTGGTCGCCTCGCCGGTGGATTGGGCAGGGTCAGTGCGATTCGTCTCGGCATCGTGCTCGCGGCCGGTGGTGAATTTGCGTTTGTGGTGTTCAAGCTCGGTCGCGACCAAGGCTTGTTCGAGCCGCGCCTGTAAGACTTGCTGGTGCTGACAATCACCCTGTCCATGGCAGTGACGCCGCTGCTGTTGCTGCTCTGCGCGCGGCTGTATTCGCCCAAGGTGCAACCGGTGGTGGTGCCAGAGAAATTCCGCGAAATCGACACCGATGCGCCACGTGTGGTGATCGCCGGCATGGGCCGGATGGGCCAGATCGTTGCACGGATTTTGCGCGCGCAGAACATCAAGTTCGTGGCGCTGGATACATCGGTGGAAACCATCGAACTGTCCCGCAGTTTCGGCGGCGTGCCGGTGTTCTACGGCGACCCGATGCGCCCGGAAATTCTCAGCGCAGCCAAGGTTGAGCAGGCGGAATACTTCATCATCGCCACCGATGATCCGGACACCAACATCAAGACTGCGGAGGTGGTGCACCGTTTGTATCCGCACATCAAAATCATCGCCCGGGCGCGTAACCGCCAGCACGTTCACCGCTTGGTCGACCTGGGTGCCGAGGCTATTCGGGAAACCTACTATTCCAGCCTGGAAATGAGCCGGCGGACGCTGGTTGGCCTCGGGCTGACCCAGGCACAGGCCGATGCGCGGATCAAACGCTTCAAGCATCACGATGAACAGGTGCTCGAGGCGCAGCATGCGGTTTATGACGATGCGGCGAAGGTCTTGCAGACGGCGCAGGAAGCCCGGGCGGAATTGGCCAAGTTATTTGAATCGGATCAGTTGGAAGAGGAAGAGAAATCGGGCAAGGCTTGAGTCCTTGCGCGACCGTTGGACCGTCTTCGCGAGCAGGCTCGCTCCCACAGGGGATCTGTGGTGGACACAGAATATGTGTACGACACAGATCTAATGTGGGAGCGAGCCTGCTCGCGAAGAACGATGACGCGGTATCAGATCAGGCCAACTCCAGCGCCTTCACCTCAACCGCAGCCTTCACCTCAAACCGGTCCGCCAGGAACGGCGTGATGTCCAGCGGCAACGGCTCGTCGTTCACCAGTTTATCCAGCAGCACCCCGGTAATCGCCGACGTCAGGATGCCGGTGCGGAAATGCCCACAAGCATTGAGATACCCTTGCACCCCTTTCATCGGCCCAAGAATCGGCAGTTCATCCGGTGACCCCGGTCGCAACCCGGCCCAGGTACGCTTGAGATTCACGTCCGCCAACTCCGGAATGCAGCGCACGGCGCCTTGCACCAATCCAGCAATCTCCGGGTAGGTGGTGGTGACGTCGAAGCCTTTGTCCTCGGTGGTGCTGCCGATCAGGATCTCGCCGTTGTCCTTCTGCGCCACGTAGCAATCGCTGGTGGTCAGGCAGCCACGCAGGATCTTCGGCATGCGCTCGGTCAGCAGGATCTGGCCCTTCACCGGGCTCACCGGAATGCGAATGCCGGTAGCCTGTTCACTCAAGTCTGCAGCCCAGGCGCCCGCCGCGTTGATCAGGGTGTTGCAATGAAACACCCCGGCCTCGGCGGTTTGCACGCCGGTGACTCGCGAGCCGTGGTGCAACACGCCGGTGACGTTGGTGTTGAAGTACATGTCCACGCCGTTCTGCCGCGCGCCTTCGGTATAGGCGTCGGCCAGGCGGAACGGGCTGACCTGATGGTCGCAGAGAAACTCCAGCGCCCCCCTCGCCTCATGGCTGACGGCGGGTTCGGCTTCGCGCAGTGCGGCTTGATCGAGCCAGCGCACCTGATCCGCCAGGTGCGGAATGCAGGCGACGATGTGCTCGGCGTAGAGCCGGTCTTCATCGTCGTAGATCACGAACTTCAGCCCGGTCTTCTCGAACTTGAAGTCCATGCCGTGGTTGTCCTGCAATTCTTTGTGCAGCGCCGGGTACATGGCGTTGGACTGCAAGGCGAAATCGAAGAACGACTGCGGCAGGATGTGCGGCGTGCTGGAGTCGACCACCACGGCTGAACCGTGGGCTTCGCGCTTGCGATTGGCCGACATCATCCGAAAGAAGATCACCCCGCAGCCCAGCCCGACTGATTCACCGATGGCCCACAAACCGCCGGCCGATGCCCGGGTCGCGTTGCCCGGTCGCTTGAAGTCGATCAACGCGACCTTAAGGTCTTTGCGCTTGGACAGTTGATAGGCGCAGGACGCCCCGATCACGCCGCCGCCGGCAATGACCACGTCATAGAACTTACTCATGGCTGGCGGCCTCCGTGGCGGCGTTGTGAAAGGCTGAAAACGGAATCGGGTCGATCGGAAAGCGCGGTCGCAGCCAGCCCACGTCCTGGCGCCCGGTGGCTTCGCGCAGCCTGTCGCTGCAATAGCCGACGCACATCCGCCCCTGACAGTCGCCCATGCTGACGCGGGTGCGCATTTTCAGGCTGGCCATGTCTTGCACGCCCTGCTCCAGCGCCCGGTCAATGTCGGCGCGTGTGGCGTGCTCGCAGCGGCAGATCACGGTGTCCGCGGCCGGCAATGCGGTCTGCCCGGCGCCGCGCCCGGTGTAGCGGTCAACCGCCGCACGGAAACGCACAATCGCCTTGAGCTTCGACAGGAAGCGGTCACGCCTGACCAGCGCCAGCTCCGTGTCCAGAACATCCCGTTGCAGCAACATCGATAGCGCCGCGATCCGCCCTGCCAGCATCGCCGCTTCACCGCCGAGAATCCCGCCCATGTCGCCGGCCAGGTGCACGTGCGGTTCATTGCTTTGCTGCCAGATATTGGCGTTGGCACGCAGGTAGCCGTCGTCGCTGAAGCCGTGGTTCAGGCCCATTTGCTGACTGAGCTGAGTACGAGGAATGAAGCCGTAACCGACCGCCAGGGTCTGGGCGGTGATCTGTTCGGCGCGGCTCAGGTCCGGCACCCAAGTGCGCGAATACGGCGCTACGGTGACAGATTGCAACTCGCCATCGCCCTGGGCCTCGACCACGCCCCAGCCGTAATGCATGGGGATGCCGTGCATTTTCATGAACGCCAACATGCTCAGGCCATCGAGAAACAGCTGTGGCTTGTTCAGCAGCGCCAGGCTTTCCCGGGCGATTTTGCCGAACGCGCACGCTTCATACACCCCGGCGACCGTCACCCCGGACGCGTGCAACTGACACGCCACCAATGGCAGCAACGGCCCGGTGCCGGTGATGACCACCGGCCCTTGAGGCTTGACCACGCCGCTCTTGATTTGCAGCTGCAACCCGCCGAGCAGGATCACACCGGGCAAGGTCCAGCCAGGAAACGGCACGCTGCGCTCGTGGCAACCGGCAGCCAGCAGCAATTGCGGGTAGGCGATTTCGTGCAGGTGCTCATCGGCGTCCAGTACCACCAATGCGCGAGTGCCCTCGGCACCGACCACGCGATGGTTCAAGCGCACGTCGATCAACCCCGACTGTTCCTCAAACTCGCCGTGCAATCGGCTGAGGATTTCGGAATAACGCGGCCCCAGATAGTCGAGCTGAACGCCATCGCGCAGCGGCCCGCGATAGACCACACCGCCGAGTCGCGAGGCTTCTTCCAGCAAGATGCTACGCACGCCATGCCGGGCCAGTTCAATGGCCGCGGCCATGCCCGCCGGGCCGCCGCCGACGATCACCGGATGCAGGCTCATAACGCCTCCTGCTCGGCGATGCGATTGACCTGGGTTTCGACGGTCATGCCGTCACGCGCGACGGTCTGGCAGGCGCGGCGCTTGTGCCGGCCATTGATTTTCACCAGGCAGCATTGGCACACGCCCATGCCGCAATAGGCGCCGCTGATTTGATCGTGATCGTTGCGAGCCACCTGGCGCAGACCAAGGGATTGAATGACCGTGAGGACGGTTTCGCCGATGGCGGCGCTAACCGCTTGGCCGTTGATGTGCAAAGTCATATCCGCCCTTACCAGCGGCTGGATATCGAAGGTTCTGTTTAGGCGTTGCATTGCGATGTTCTTCCGTGAAAGGTTCAGGTGGGTTTGTCAGCTCCATGCTGCACTACACCTTGCTGGCCAACTGATACGCAAAAAACGAGGAGGTCTGCACTGATACTTCGTCAGCAGCAATAGCTGCGCACCGAAGCACTGTAGTTGATGCCGCAGCGAGGGCTTGATTCATTTACGTTAAGCGATATTTCAGTTCGAAATATTGATCTACGCCAGTGAAACCCGCCCCGCGCTGGCCCGGCCGTCAGTTGGAAAACACGTACTGCCCCTTGATTTTTTTCGGACCGATAAAAGCCAGGTCCGGGAACAGCAGCGTCTTGAGCCAGGCGACATAAAACACGATGCCCAGGGTGATGGCGGCCCCAATCAGCGTCGAAATCGGGTCCTCGGTAATGCCTTTGAACATCTGCGCAGACTGGCTAAGGGAAAGGATCACGTAGATGGTGAAGTACTGCGCCCGATTCTTGTAAAAGCCGTACGCGAACCACAACGGAATGAGTGCCGCGAACAAGGTGAAAAACACCGTCGCCTTCGGCCCGATCATCGAGCCCAGGAAGAACCCTGCGACGGCACCGAGCACCGCTTGTGCGATAGTCAATCCGAGCAGGATTTTAACCTTGCCCTCATGCTGTTCCCGTCGTGCCGGGTCCGGATGTGTACCAATCCAGTAAGCCAGCACCTTGTCCTTGATCGCACCGCCGGAGAACGCCTTGAACGTCTCGGTTTTGGAGCGTCCGGCATCGAGCATCGCCACGATTTGCCGTTTGATTTCCTTCTTGTCCAACCTGATTCTCCTTGATGTACACAAATTAAATGTGGGAGCGGGCTTGCTCGCGAAAGCGGTGTATCAGTCAACATCAATGCTGAATGTCATACCGCTTTCGCGAGCAAGCCCGCTCCCACAGTGATAAATCGCGTTACATATTGCCCTAGAAAGCAAAACGCCGCTTCTACCAGAGGCAGAAGCGGCAGAGGCACGTGCCTCAGAGGGATCAGTGCATGAACAGGGCAATCAGGATGATGATCGGGATTGGCACGCCGAGAAAGAACAGAAGTAGTGAGCGCATGATGATTCTCCTGGGTTAGCGAACAGGTGGCAGCGAGGTGGTGGTGACGTAGGCATCGGACTCCAGATACACCACGGCATCCCGACGACGACCGCCGAAGGTAGCGGCAAGGCTGGCGAAAAACGCACCGGCCAGCAGCGCGACGAACATCCACAACGCGGTCCAGGCAGCGACTTTGGCAGCGGTGTCGGCAGCCTGTTTAGCGGCGAGTTTTTCGTCATCCACGGCTTTGTGAGCCTTGGCGAAGACTTCGTCTACACGGCGTTCGGCGTCGGCCTGGGTCAGGTTGGTGCGCTGGGCGACCAGTTGCGCGAGGTAGGTCCGGTCTTCGGCAGCCAGTTGGCCGTCGTTGCCCAAGGTGCGCACGAAAATCCGGGTAACGGTGCCACGGGCAGCGTCATCACCGACGGCGGCCGGGCGATCATCGCGGAACAGGCTGTCGACAAAGTAACCGTACGGGTCACTGTTGGTGTTGCTGGCAGCGGTGCCCGCTGCTTGCGTCATCGCACTGGCGGCGCCGCCGGCGAAACTCGCCCCGGCCTGCATACCACCGCTGACGATACTGCTGACCGAGCCGACCACCAGGGTCGCCGTCACCAGCGTCGCCACGCACCAGGCCAGGAAGCCATGGGCGGTGTCGCGGAAATAGACTTCATCGCCATGCATATTGGCCCACTTCACCCGTAGGCGACCGGCAATGTAACCGCCGAGCCCGGAGGCAACGATTTGTGTGAAGGCCAGCCAAACGATCGTTGAAATGCCCAGGCCCTTGGCGCTGACGCCCTCGTTGGCCCATGGTGAGACAGCCGAAAAGCCCAGGCCGAAGCCGAGCAACACCAGAATCAACGACAACGCCGCTGCCGCAGCAGCCCCGGCGAAGATCGCGCCCCAGGACACGCCCGAGAGCGTGCTTGATTCATCTGCGGCAGGATAAAAACCCTCAGAAGATCTATTCATTATTGTTCTGCTCCAGGCATGAAAGTCGGTGTTACAACTCGTCAAAGAATGAATTGCAGGCACCGTGCCAGTCGCCAACTTTAAATAAATCTTTAATTTTCAATAGATTAAAAAAAATCCGGATTTTTGGACCATGCATTTTGCAAGAGCTGGCAAATATCAGCGGGTTTTATGCATTGAGCTCAATGCGAGCATTTGAGGTTGAGCAGTCTACTTGCGCTTGTAGCTTTTATTACCGCTGGGCGTCAGGCAATACACACCGCCTCGGGGCCCCGTGCAAAAAGAACTGGTGCCGCACGCACAGCCATCGCTGCTTTGTAAAAACGACTCGGGCCGCGCCTGACGCGGGCTGCCATACAGGGCTGAGCAACTCTTTTTCGAGGCGCTGATGGAGCCGTCATTACACAAAAACAGATCGCCATCGCAGCGATCAATCCCGCCCTTCTTCCCTGAACATGGAGTATTGCCAGCCCAGGTGGCTGAGCTGGCAAAGGTTAGTAACAGCAGCAACATCGGCATCCAGCCACGGCGAATCAGCGTGCGCACAGTGAAACTCCTGCCAAAGTAATGGCCCGACGATATCAGCCTTCCAGGCAAATTAACGCTGCGCTTGCAAGGTTGTTGAAGCAACATGAAAGTTAATTTACTAAGCCGCGAGCATTTCTTGGCAAAATGCCCTCACTCTGTATTGAACCGATTAGCAGGCCCCGCCCTATGACTCGAATCTTGACCATCGAAGACGACGCCGTGACCGCCCGGGAAATTGTGGCGGAATTGAGCAACCACGGTCTGGAGGTGGACTGGGTCGACAATGGTCGTGAAGGCCTGGCACGAGCGGTCAGCGGTGACTACGACCTGATCACCCTCGACCGCATGCTGCCGGAGCTCGATGGCCTGGCAATTGTCACCACGTTGCGGACCATGGGCGTGGCTACGCCGATTCTGATGATCAGCGCCCTCTCCGACGTCGACGAACGCGTGCGAGGCCTGCGTGCCGGCGGCGACGATTACCTGACCAAACCCTTCGCCACCGATGAAATGGCGGCGCGAGTGGAAGTGTTGCTGCGCCGGCAAAACACGGTCAGCTCCCACGCGACTACGCTGCGGGTGTCGGATCTGGAACTGAACCTGATCAGCCACGAAGCCAGCCGCAACGGCGAATTGCTGACGCTGCTGCCTACCGAATACAAGCTGTTGGAGTTCCTGATGCGCAACACCGGGCAGATTCTGTCGCGAATGATGATTTTCGAAGAAGTCTGGGGTTACCACTTCGACCCCGGCACCAACCTGATCGACGTGCACATCGGCCGTTTGCGCAAGAAGATCGACCCGCCCGGCAACGTCCCACTGATCCGGACTGTGCGAGGCTCGGGGTATGTCATTGCTGAACCCCTCTAAAGGCTGGCGCTCTTCCAGCAGCCGTTTGCTGGCGCTCTACAGTTCACTGTTCGTGGCCTGGAGCGGGATCCTCATGGGGGTTATGTACTACGAAGTCTCCGGCTATCTGGACAACCTCGCCAAGCATTCGCTGATGCAGCGCCAACACCTGTTTTCGCGCTTCCAGGGCGAACAACTGGTGGACGCCCTCGCCGCCAGCATGACCTTCGACATCCGCGGCATCGATGCCTATGGCCTGTTCGATGCCGAGCATCGCTACCTCAGCGGCGCCTTGCGCGAGATACCGTCGGATCTGCCGCTGGACGCCCGGATCCACATGCTCGCGGACTGCGCCGAGTCCGACGACCCGACCTTGCCCGAAGACAGCTGCGACGCCGTGGCGACCCCGACGCTGGACGGTCGCTGGCTAGTGCTGGTGCGCGACAACGGTTCGTTGTTTGCCGTGACCCGGATCATCCTCCGCGCGCTGTTCTGGGGGGTGTCCCTGACGATCCTGCCCGGCATCGCCGGCTGGCATTTGTTACGCCGCCGGCCGCTGCGGCGCATCCGCGCGATCCAGGCCAGTGCCGAAGCCATCGTCGCCGGCGACTTGACCCGCCGTTTGCCACTGTCCAACCGGCGCGACGAACTGGACATGCTCGCCGCCATCGTCAATGCCATGCTCGAGCGCATCGAGCGCCTGATGAACGAGGTCAAAGGCGTATGTGACAACATCGCCCATGACCTGCGTACCCCGCTGACCCGCCTGCGAGCGCAGTTGTACCGGATTCAGCAACAGGCCGATCAGAGCTCGCCCCTGGCGCAGCAACTGGATTCGGTAATGGCCGAGGCCGACACCTTGATGGCACGGTTTCGCGGCTTGCTGCGAATTTCCGAACTGGAGGATCGTCAGCGACGTTCAGGCTTTGTGCAGCTTGATCCAGTGCCTCTACTACAAGAGCTGCATGACTTCTATCTGCCGCTGGCGGAAGAAGGTGAACTGGTTTTTCAGCTGCAATTGCCAGCGTCCCTGCCTTCACTCAATGGCGATCGAGCGCTGTTGTTCGAGGCCATTGCGAACCTGTTGAGCAACTCGATCAAATTCACACCGCCGGGTGGCGAAGTGATTTTGCGTGGGGTTAATCAGGGTGGGCATACACGAATCGAAGTGCTCGATTCCGGGCCGGGCATTCCTCCGTCTGAACGTGAGGCGGTGTTCCAGCGGTTCTATCGGGCTGAGGGCGGCAATCAGCAGAGTGGATTTGGCTTGGGGCTATCGATCGTTGCGGCGATTGTCAGCCTGCACGGTTTCACCCTCGACGTCGGCACCAGCGACAGCGGCGGCGCGCGTTTGGCGCTGGATTGCCGGCAGAGTCTGATCCCCCAGAACTGACTGTAACAATGAAGCCCCCCTGTGGGAGCGGGCTTGCTCGCGAATGCGGTGGGTCATTCAACACTGATGTTGACTGACATTACGCCTTCGCGAGCAAGCCCGCTCCCACAGGGTTTTGTGCTGGTGGCTCAGGCCGGGTAGTTAGCCCGCAACGCTTCGAGGCCGCCCTGGTAGATACCGTTGAACAGCGCTTCAACTTCTTCGTCGGTCACGCCTTTGGCGGTGAAACGCCCGGACCAGGTCACCCGAACGCCCTGCCCCTGGGCTTCGACGCGCAGAGTCGCCAGGTAATCGGTGGCAGGGAACGGTGCCTGCTCAATCGAATAGCTGTAGGTTTTACCGGCGTTATCGAACGCTTGCAGACGCTCAACCACCACCGCCCCATCCGCCGTTTGCAGACTGCGCACCCGCCCGCCTTCACTCAGCTCGCTTTTGGTAATGAACGGCAGCCAGTCCGGCAGCGAGTTGAAGCCGCCAATCAATTGCCAAACCTCATCGGGCGAAGCCGGAATATCGATAAACGCTGATGCAGTTGCCATGTGAAATGCTCTCTCGATGAATTCGGCTCAGATTGCCATGCTGTCGACGACACCGCCATCGACCCGCAATGCCGCGCCGGTGGTGGCCGAGGACAGCGGCGAAGCGATGTAGGCCACCAGGTTGGCGACTTCCTCGACATCGGCCACGCGCTGGATGATCGAACTCGGCCGGGCCTTACGCACGA
>Ga0105859_1000410_pt1 | contig 14511 bp, 16 predicted proteins | sample OrgsoiDNA_201063_FD_89684 | JGI IMG/M metagenome (GOLD analysis project Ga0105859, IMG submission 89684) | Permafrost soil microbial communities from the Arctic, to analyse light accelerated degradation of dissolved organic matter (DOM) -... | ecosystem: Environmental > Terrestrial > Soil >...
GTCCTCCATTAAAATCTACGACTCAGCTCGCGACGGGCTTTTTCGTTCTGCCCGCCCTCCTCGTCAATGGTGGGCGTGCGCCACGAATGGTAGAGTTCGCACTTAATTTGGGGGGGATGCCATGAAATTGAAATGCTTACGATCGCTTGCCCCTATATTCTGCACCGTAGCGCCGGCGAACTCGTCGAGAGCCAAGCCCGCGACGAGCTGGTTCAACAGTTCAACGAAAGCTATAACGCCAAGACTGGAAAAGGCTGGGGCTTCTTCCATGCCGAATCCGGCGCGCCCCCCTTCAGCGGCTGGCTCAGCAAATACCTTGCTGGCACCGAAGACTTTACGGAGTTCAGCGGCACCGCCATCGAGCATCTGCAAAAGCTCATGGAAGAATCCAGCCTGACGGTGGGCGGCAACATCTTCTTTTGCCACCACCTGCAAGGAATGACCGACTATCCATTGATAAAACCTGCCCTGTTGCCCATCGGACACCAGGAGTTTGATGGAGCTTTTGGCACTCATCTTGTTCAGGTCTTTGGCGATCCCTGACAGCGCCTGAGCGCCCATTACCCAAGGGATGGTCAACCAGGCCGCAGGAACCGTTAGCATCAGCAGCGCCGCGACCTGGATGCTCAGCCCAATGTTCATGGTCCGGTTATTACCAGGCACCGCCACCGGGCTACTACCAGCCACAACCGGTTCCGATGCGTTAGGCTTTTGTTGGTAATTGCTGCGTTCTTAATGACGCAGGTCCCACCTCAACGCGGGACTTTTTGTGTTAAAGCCGTTCCCTATACAGCTCCAGGACCTGCGCAAGGCCCGCTCCTCTATCAGGTCATCGGCTTGCGCAGTAGGATATCGACCGCAAACACAGCAAGTACAGTTCCGGAAACCCAGCGCTGGGTGCGCATGGCAGTGGGGCGTTTGGTCAGATAGCTGCTGACCCGGGAGGCGGCCAGGACGATGATACCGTTCACGGTGACGGCAATGACGATCTGTACCAGCCCCAGCTGAATGAACTGCTGTAGGGTCGATCCCGCGGAAGGATCGATGAACTGGGGAATCAGCGCGGAATACATAAGCGCAATCTTCGGATTCAGCAGGTTTGTCACCAGCCCCATGGTGAACAGCCGCTTCGGCGAGTGAGGCGGCAGTTCGCGCGCCTCGAAGGGGGAGGCGCCCCTGGGCTTGAGCATGTTCCAGGCCAGGTAGCCCAGATAGAATGCGCCCGCGATCTTGACGACGTCGTAGGCCACCGGCACGGCCTTGAACAAAGCTGCCAGCCCCAGTCCCGAAGCCACCAGGTAGCACACGAAGCCCAGGGCCACACCCGCCAGGGAAATCATCCCCGCCAGTCGCCCTTGGGAAATCACCCGCGAGGTCAGGTAGATCATGTTCGGTCCAGGTGTCAGCACCATGCCCAGGGCAATGATGGCCACACCGGCCAGGTTTTCCGGCGAAACCATCAGCGTGCTCCTTCGTGTACAGAAAAATGGGTGGCCGGCAGCTGCTCGCGCCCGCCACGACGGGCCAAGGTGCGGCCGTACGCCTCGTCAATGCCAGCGTTGGCATCCGTTACAACTGCTGTTCTCACGATTGAACACTCCATAGTTCGGATAACTGTTCGAAGACCTTCCCCACATCGTGTACCAGCGCGGGACCATCGAAGCTGCGCAGGCGCAAGCGGGTCCTGGAGCCCTCATAGACACCACTGGCGGAGTGCTCAAGGTCCTGTGGTTGGGCCCAGTACAGGGTCCCCAGCCCATCGTGCGGCGAACTGCCGCGCCGGGCGATCACCCAGGCCCCACGTTCACGACGCAAGGGTCTGCCCTCATTGCTGCGGCTGCGTGCAAGGTCCCTGTAGCGGGTGGACGCCCCTGTCTGGAGTTCCCAGGCAATCCCCAGCAGGTCGATATCCCTCACCTCCCGCCAGAGGAACGGAATTTCGGCACCGCCGACACGGGCACCAATCTCAAGGAACAGCAACTCGTCACCCCGGTCGAACAGTTCGAGGTGGAAGACGATTTCCCGCTCCGGCGCGAAGGCCGCCAGCAACTGCTCGACGCGCCGCGCAATCCGCTGCTCGTCCTCGCCCTCCTCCAGCTCGATACTGCCCAGCGGGCTGTCCGGACCGAAATCGGCACAACTGTTCACATAGCGCGACGCGGTGACCACCACGATCCGCTGCCCATCCCACCAACCGTCTACGTGCAGGATCGGGGCGGCGCAGTAGACCTGGACCATCATGGGCTCCACGGCCTGTTGCAACGGATCAAGATCCCCAGGACCGCGAAGGATCTTCACGCCACGACTCGCCGTACCATAGCGTGGTTTGAGCACCAGCGGATAGCCATGCTCGGTCGCCAGTTGCTCCACGGCTTCACGGGAATCGGCGTTCACCGCCGGCAGCACGCTGATCGACGTCTGCCGACCCGCGATGTCCAGCATGGTGAGCTTGTCGCGAAACCGCTCGGTCCAGGCAACCCGGTCTCCCGGCACCTTCCATCGCTCGCGAATCGACGCGGCATTGAGCAGGTCGCCCTCATTGAGGGCGACCACCAGCGCCGGAACACCGTGCTGCGCGACCAGGCGTTCGACCTCGGCCATGACCGCCCCGGTATCGTCCAGCGAGGCCAGCGTCGAACTCGACGCCAGGCGCTCACTCGGCAGCGATGCGATGGATTCGGGCGTGCAGATCGCCCGAATCATCATCCCCGCAGGCAACTCGTATCGGTCGTAGAGGGCTTGGGAGCCGACCCAACGATGCAAGCAGAGCAGGTAGCTCATGCCTTGGGCTCCACGATGAAATGAACGGCCTCCACCAGTTCGTCGCCGATCCGGACCGCGTCCTCACGCGAGACGCCTGTTGCCAGGACATACCCCGAGACGCAGTCGGCAACGGTATCGAGCGGTGGAATCTGGTCGCCCTCGTGCTTCTGGATGACCACGGCACGCTCGGCCTGGCCCAGCTCGAACAGGAACGGCAGGAACACCAGTGGCGTCTCGCCCTGCTTAGTGTGACGCACGTCGACGTCAGGCTTGAGGTCGAGCTCGACCTTCATCACTTTGCCAGGTGTCGGCACGAAGAACTGGATCGCCGCACCGGCCTTCGGCTCTGGCGACACTTCCGGCAGGGTGTCGATACCCAGGGGCACGGTCAGGAACATCCGGTTCAGGTCGAGGCCGAACGCGCGTCTCACCAATTCCGGGGCACCCGAACCGGCCAGGCGGGCGTGGGACTCCAGTACCCGAGGGCCTTTTGGCGTCAGCACGAACTCGCTGTGGGAAGGGCCTTCCTCCAGCTCCACGGCGTCGAGCAGGCGGCAGGTCATTTCCTTCAGCTCTTTCAGCCATTTCTTGGCATCGGTGCTTGGCGTGCTGACCTCCCACTCGACGTACTTGTCGTTCATGCGGTACTGGGAGTAGCCGATCGGCAGGTGGCGGCGCTTGAAGGAGAAGGAGTCCACGCTGACGACCGGCCCCTCCAGGTATTCCTCGATGATGATGTGCTTGACGTCGGCGTCCTGCAGCGCTTGCCAGGCCTTGGTGGCGGAGGCTTCGTCATCGCAGGGATGGATATGCAGACTGGCGACGCCTTCGGCCGGCTTGAGCACCGACTTGCCATGCTCCTTGACGAACGCGATGGCGATCTGCGCGCTGGTAACATGGCGATAGGCAACCGGGCTCAGGTCATGCTTGGCCAGCAGTTCGCGCATAGCCACCTTGTCCTTGAGCAGGCGCGCGGTCTTGTAGGAAACCCCGGTGAGGCCGAAATGATCGACCACCTTGCCCGTCGACTCGCCCGCCACTTCGGTGGTGGTGATGATGCGATCGAACGGACGTTCGCGATGCAGGGGTTCGAGCACCTTGATGATCGCCTCAGCGTCGTCGATCCTGGCATGCACCACCTGTTCGCAATGAGCGAGGATCTCCTGCTCGTAGTCACCCTCCTGGTGCACCAGCACTACGTCGATGCCCAGTTCCTTGGCTCCGTGAATGGGCGCGGGGCGGCCACCGATTACTGCGATACGTTTGTTCATGCGTGAGTTCCCTATTTATCGTGATGGGTTTTGAAGAAAAGGTTCAACTGCAGTACACCCTGCGCAGCCAGCGCGCCTTGCTGTTGGGCATAGGTTGGAACGCCTTGCGTCGATGCAGCACGCGGGCGTTCTTGAAAATGAAGAAGTCACCCGGTTGCATCACCACTTCGATGCCCTGGGCATCGCGCAGGCATTGGCACAGGAGCCCGAGGGCCTCTTTGCTGTCCGGGTCGAGCGCCGCCACGATGCCGTCGTCGAAGCGCAGGCGATAACCGCTATCGCCCTGCTCCAGGATCGGCAGCACCTTCTGCTGGCCATCGAAGCCCTCGTTGGAAGCAGGAGCCCCGAAGGTGTAGGCAGGCTTCTGCAACTGGGCCGTTGCCCAGGCGGGCAGCTGTGAGAGGATATGATCCACACAGACGATGTCGGTGGAGGCACCTTCGAAATTGCGCACGGCGGCAAAGGCCAGGAAGTTCGGCACGGATGTCGTGACATCCCGGCCCTGGTCGTCGAAGGGCCAGTTGGGATTGTCGGTGTGCCAGAAAAACTCCACGTCCGCGCCCCAGGAACTCGTGGTGCCCGCAGCCTCCGGCACCGGCACCACGTTCCTGACCAGCTTGCCGAGGTTTTCGTACTCGACCGCATGCGGCCTGACACCCAGCAGCTGCAGCATGCCGAACTGCAGCAGGTCGAAGTCCAGGATGCACTGGGCATTGGGCAGGAAGCCATTGCACGGCGTCGCGACATCCGTGGAGAGCGAGATACCCCGCACCAGCAGTGCCTTGAACGGGCTGGCGGGGAACGCACGGATCGCCTCGACGTTGTCGCTGCCCAACACGGTGCTCAGCCAGTCCCCGCCGATTTCTCCCACGCTGTCGGCGCGGTGCGGCATTTCGGCCAACTTCGCGCGACAGCCCTCCAGCCCGCTCAGGTCGGGCGAATCGATGATCATGACCTGGACCATCGAAGCCTGCTGAACATCTATGGCCATGAGGCTCATGATTTGCGGTTCAAGTATGAGCTGACCTTGGGATCCGGCCGGTGGGCGAACGCGCGGGTTCGACGGATAAACATCCCCAGCGGCAGGATCAGGTAGAGCAGAACGTAATCCATGGTGCACCTTCCCTAGTGAATGAAATGATCAGTCCATCAGTCCAACGGCACGGTCTCGCGCCAGTCGACGGCTTCCTCGAACTGGGGCTGTTCCGACTTGTCCAGGTAGAAATCGCCGATCGCCAGCACATCGATGTTGGTGCGCATGAAGCAGCGATAGGCTTCGAATGGCGTGTTCACGATCGGCTCGCCACGCACGTTGAACGAGGTGTTGACCAATACGGGACACCCGGAACGCTGGTAGAAGCGCTCAAGCAGCGCGCGGAACCGCGGGTTGCGCTCCCGGTCCACGGTCTGCACCCTGGCCGAGAAGTCCACATGGGTAATCGCCGGCAAATTGCTGCGCGCCACCTTGAGCAGGTCGATGCCGGTCAGCTGCGCCTGTTCCTTTGGGATCACCCTGCGAATGGCCTCAGCCACCGGCGAGACCACCAGCATGTAGGGGCTTTCCTCGACAATGTCGAAGTAGTCCGACGCTTGTTCCTCAAGCACCACAGGCGCGAAAGGGCGGAAGGATTCGCGAAACTTGATGCGCAGGTTCATGGTCGTCTGGGTGTCCGCGCGGCGCGGATCTCCGAGGATCGAACGGCCGCCCAGCGAGCGTGGGCCGAACTCCATCCGCCCCTGGAACCAGCCGATCACCCCGCCGTCCTCGATGCTGGTGATCACCCGGCGGTCGACCTCTTCCTGTGAAAGCCTGTGGAAAACGGCGCCGCAGGCTTCCAGTTCGTCCCTGATCTGTTCCTCACTGTATTCCGGGCCGAGCAAGGCTCCGCTCATGCCATCGAGGACACCAGCGGGCAGTTCGCGGCGGGTCACCCCACGGCATTTGCGGTCGGTCAGCAGCGCGGCACCCAGGGAACCACCTGCATCGCCCGCCGCCGGTTGCACCCACAGCCTGTCGAAGGTTCGCTCACGGGAGATCACGCCATTGGCCACGCAGTTGAGGGCGACGCCCCCGGCCATGCACAGCGATGTCTCGCCTGTCAGTTCACGGGCAGTCCTGGCCAGGCGCGACACCACTATTTCCGTGACTTTCTGCACCGATGCCGCCAGGTCGAACTCGCGCTCGGTCAGTGGCGCCTCGGACAAGCGCCGGGGTCCACCGAACAGTTGCTCGAAGGCCTTGCCCGTCATCACTTCGCCTTTGATGAACTCGAACTTGGTCCAGTCGAGCCTGAAACTACCGTCGGGCTTCACATCGATCAGATTCGAGAGAATCGTGTCGACATAGGTCGTCTTGCCGTAGGGCGCTAGCCCCATGAGCTTGTATTCGCCGGAGTCCACCTTAAAACCGCAGAAGTAGGTGAACGCCGAATAGAGCAGGCCCAGCGAATGGGGGAAGGACAACTCCGCGACCAGCTTGATGCCGTCTGCCTTGCCGTGCCAGAGGGTCGTCGTCGCCCATTCACCGACACTGTCGATGCACAGGATTGCGGCGCTCTCAAACGGACTGGGAAAGAACGCCGAAGAGGCGTGGGATTCGTGGTGACCATGCACTTCGACCTGACGACCGTCCCGGTCGCCCATCGCTTTCAGATGACGTACAACCTCACGGTCCATCCGCCGCTTGGTCGACAGCCAGTCACCCAGTGCCGGCGCATAAGTGCGCACGGCTGAAAGCCCCGCCACGACGGCTGTCGAGAGCACACGGCGGAATTTGAGCGCCGGATCTTCGTAATAGGCGACATGGTCGACGTCGGCCAATTTGATGCCCGCGTGCGCCAGGACGTACTCGATGGCCTGGCGTGGAAACCCCGGGTCATGGCGGACCCGACTGAAGCGTTCTTCCTGGGCGGCGGCAACGATCTTGCCGTCTATTACCAAGGTGGCCGCACTGTCGTGATAGAAGGCCGAGATGCCAAGCGTGTACGTCATAGCAGCGCCCTCACTTTCTTGCGAAACTTGTCCAGCATGGTTTGCTCCCTGGGTGGATTGAGCGCGACGAATCCGGTACGGACCCGCGCCCACATTTCGTCACGATCACTTCGAGGAAATGCGCTGAGGTAGGCATCCAGGCTCGCGGCAGCCCATGCCGTATGCCCGGTGGATATGTTGTCGATGGAGTTGTGCAGGTCGACGAACATCGTCGGATAGCCATAGGCAACCAAGGCCTTGTGGGTACGCCGATAGCCGCCACCGACACCGGACAGCTCCATCGCCAGGTTCAACCCGAGGATCTCCGGGCAGTAGGTTTGGGAATATCGTCTGATCGACAACCAGAACACCGGCAGTTCGAAGTCTTCGTCGTTGAAGCAGGCGGCATTGGCGTAGCCGGGGTCGGCGGTGGCTGGCAACTCACCATGTATCGCCTTGAGCAGATGGCGGTAGATGACGGGATGGTTCTGAGCCTCGATGCCGTTGCCCAGCTCATCGAAAAGCGTTTCGAACAGTCGGCTGCCGTACGCGGTGGAGGCCACCGCCGGATGGGCGAATCCCGCCAGCCAGGCACCGTCGATCATCGTCAACGGCGCAAGGGAGAGGATATCGGCCACCACGTCCTCGCGCGATGGCAGCTCTTCATCCTGTTCCAGTGACTGGTTGGACGCCACGTGCTGGCCCTGCAACCATGGCTGCAGAACACCGGGAGCCCATTGCTCCGGCAATGGGCAACGCCCGTTGGCGACCCCACTCGCGGCCCTGGCAAGCCAGCGTGTCACGTAGTGTCCGCTGTAGTGTTCCTCAGCAGGCGTGAGCTCCACGCGCAGCAGGCGCGGGTAGGCCTGTCGCAGGCTGAGGCTGGTGACCAGGGCCGGCGCCTCGATGTCCTCCCGGATGGCCCCAACGAGCCTGCCGTCGTCCTTCCACATCTGGCAGGCCGCGGGTTGCAGGGGCGCATCGGCGTAGGGCAAGCCGGCGATCCAGCGATGAAGAATGACGATGTCGTCGCGGCTGAAGATGCGGAACATCTTGCCCCGCGGCGAAATCAGGCTGGTGAGCAGCGGACTCGACTCCGGCTTACCCGCCCTCACGTAGGTGCTGGCGGCAAGATGGTCGAGGAAGACCAGGGAGTCATCGACCTCCAGCAAGGGCTTCATCGGCGCCTTGTTCAGTCGCGTCTTGTCATGGTATTGGCAAGCATCCAGCCGACGACGGCTGATCAGGTGACGCGCCGCCTCCCTCGGATCGAGCCAGCGCTCAAGCACATCGAGCAGCGCCTCGCTCATCGCCTCGGCCTGCCAGCGTGCCCACTGGTAACCCTGGCGTACGCCAGTGTGGCCCGACTCCCCCGCGTGCAGGAGGAATTCGCGCACTGCCGTTTCGGCGAGCGCGGCGAGGTCATCTGTACCCCCGGCGGGGTCGCGACGCAGATCGAGGAATTGGCAGGCGGAAGGTTCATTGTCAGCGATGAACTCGAACGAGGGCAGCAGCCCGCAATGACGCAGGTACAGGTTGGCCCCCAGGACCTGGGCCATCAGCGACTCGGGGAAATGCCCGAGCACGGCTAGCGTCGAGGCAAAGTTGAAGGCCCCATCCGAGATCCTCGGGTCGCCCCCCGCCCGCAGCAGGTCTTCGCCGGCATCCGCCAGCCCATGTTGACGCAGCAACTCCTGGTAGCGTTGGATACGACTGGCCGCCGGTTGACCGACACCGACATCCGCCGCATGGATTCTCAGCGCTGCCATCGCGTAGCGCGCTTCGTTGTTCCAGCTGCCACACAGCCCATGAATCAGGTACTGGCTGCCGATCAGCAAGGGCGCCGACTCCAGCGCCGCTTTGGCACGCAGCGCCCGGGCATCCTTTTCGTCAGCCTTGATCGCCTGCGTCAACCTTCGAAATCCTTCGCGCACGGGTCGGAGCCGTTCGAATGCAACGCCTGGCAGCCCGGCCAGGGCCGTCTCGCTGGCGAAGTCGACGTCTGTCAGGTCTGCTCCAGGCACTGTCTCGAGGCAGGTGCGCAGGGAGGCCGAGGTAAACACCCGCCTGGCCTCTTCCCCTGCCTGGGCCCCGAGGAAGCTGGAAAAAATCTGCCGATTAGTCTTCATCAGTACATTGGATAGATAGAGGAATTGTTTTTCTTCTTGGCTTTTTTCTTTCTCTTGAACAAACCGCCAAGTGCCTTGCGAATTCGCTTTAACATAAGACCTCCTTAATCCTTACTGCAGATTTCGATGAATGGCGCGTGCCACGACATCACTGCCAACGTCGGTATAGTGTGCGCGGTCGACAAATAACCATTCATCGGTCGGGCGTTGACGTAAATCATCGACCAGATTGCAAAATCGAATACCCAGTGCATGACAACCGCTGGCCAGGTTATCGGAATAATGGTCAGCGACGGCGGGATCCGATATATCACCGTACAAGTTTTGCCACGTACCAAATCGGGAAATCCGGTCAAGTTCATCGAACAACTTCTGCTCTTCGGTGCACGGCTTTCTCACCCAAGTCGCCAAGGGTTGCATGAGAAATGAAAGTTCCGCACCGAGGGAGTCAGCAAGTCGTTTCCACGTGGTCAAACAATTAAGCGTGTCTTCGGCGGCGCGTGCCACCGTGTGTGCAATCGGTGGCACTGCGGTAGTTTCGGTCGGCCACTTTGGAAGTTTGACGGGCGGCAGTTCGGCGCCATTTTCCTCCGCAATTTCATCAAACTTTTCATAGTAATCGCCGCAGAAGTGGTACGGCGGCAGGTCACCGCGAATGAACTCGGGAAGACGGGCCATGACCAGCGTGTTGAAGCCGCCCATGACCACGATCTTGCGCACTTTGGGCAAGCGGTGGACATGCAGAATGAACAGCATCAATTCCTGGGTCGAATTGAAGCAGTGTCCCGCAAAATTCAACCATGGCGTACCGTCGGGATCCTGCGCGGCAAGGCGGCTCGCCACCGAGGCGGCATCGCTGGAGGCCCCATATCCCAAGGCTGACGAGGCCCCGACCAGCAGATTGACCGCCTGCGGTGCGTGTGTCCCCAGGTTACCGGCACTGATCGGTCGGCCTTGCGCATCATGGGCGAGACGAAAGCCGAGCCGATCGGTATTGATCGATGGCGAACGGTAGTCGGCGGCATTGAAACCCATGACATAGGGCAAGTACTGGGAGCGACCACGACTGGCGAATCGATCGTAATCGAGCATCTGCGGTGTCAACTTCACACGTTCCAGACCGGGATCATCAAGTGCGATGCGCTTGCGACTTTTGAACATGGTCAAACTACTCCTTGAGTGAGAATCGGAATTCCATTTGATCAGAAAAGCTTTTTTCAGAGCGAACACCGCCGTACAACTATCGAAGTTATAATTTCGAAAATCGCGAACGTGCTAACAACAGCCCGCGGTAGGCCGGACAGCATAAAATTTAGTTATTGTGTAATAGCGCTTTCTAAGGTGTGAAAGTCGAAATTAATTCAGAGGAGATGGGGGCAGTGGAAGTCGCACCGCGAGACGGTGAGAAAGAAGTGTGATGAACGGATGTTGTTATCAGGAGGCGTAATCTGGAAGCATTGCATGTTGCAATACGGTGCTGCTGAGAGTTTCCACGCATTAGTACACTCCTTTGTCTTATTCCCTCCGGATCCCACCGAAGGCACATTTGTAGCACCGATTCTAGGCGGTAAATTCTGGCTGTCAATATGTAACAAAGTGTATTTCGTCGGCGAATACGAATATTTTTGTATTTTGCTCATTGTGTACGATCGTTTCACTAACAGCGTGACCGGTATCTCCACTCCATTGCGCGGCCTCTAAACTTTAACGCATCGGTCAGGATATTGTTTCGGGGGGGCGGTAGAAATCTTGGACTACCTGGAGGTAGTTCATGTATTCATACGAAGACCGCATCCGAGCGGTCAAGCTCTACATCAAACTGGGGAAGCACACCGGGGCAACTATTCGTCAGTTGGGCTACCCGACGAAGAACTCTCTGAAGAGCTGGCATGAAGAGTACGAGCGATGCCTCGACCTGTCGCGTGGTTACATGCTCTCGAAGCCGAAGTACTCACTGGCCCAAAGGGAAAAGGCTGTCGGGTACTATCTCGACCACGGGCGCTGCGTCGCCTCCACCATCAAGGCTTTGGGCTACCCGGCACGGGATTCGTTGCGTGCCTGGATTCATGAATTGCACCCCGAACTGCACACCCGCGTCGTTGGTCGATCTGACGGGCTATCACGCCCGCCAGCGATGAAGCAGGCTGGTCATCGCGCTGTGTACGCGACAAGAAAGTGCGAACGCCGGGGCTCAAAAGCTGGGCGTGTGCAGGCCGACCTTGTACAACTGGAAAAATCAGCTAATCGGCCCAGAGGCATCAGCATCCATGAAACGCCGACAAGAAACTCCATCGTCACCGGAGCGAGAAGAGTTGGAGCGGCAACTTGAATCTCTTCGATGGTATCGCGAGAGCCTGGGCCTCGCGGCATACCCAGTCCAAGTTTTTTGCCCCCCCGTTCGAACATCAAGACGGCTGGCCAGCGCTGTTTGGCTGTCCAAAATCCCGGCTGCCTTTCGAACCGCTTCTGCTGGTGTCATGGGGTTCTCCGGCTTGTTATGCGCCAAATATAAGCCATTAACTAATTACCGACAAGCCATTGCCTACTTGGCCAACGAATAGGCTTAATTAGGCAATGCTTACAGGTCCTGAATTAGGCGCAGCCATCGAGCAAGCTCGGGTCGCCAAACGCGTTACAAAGAAGAAGCTCGCCGAAGATTTCGGCGTGGCGGGTCCGTCTGTCCAAGGCTGGGTGAAGACGGGCCGAATCGATAAGTCGAAGCTCATGGAGCTGATCGAGTATTTCTCGGACGTTGTGAAGCCTTCTCACTGGGGCTTAAGCGATCGGATGGGCAATATTCTTTCGGCATCAGAAGCCGAGAAAGGCTTTGATCGAACTATCCGAGCTGATGTCCATCTCTCGGATATCCAGCCTTGGGACGACAACACCCCTCTCGACGATGACGAGGTCTACGTCCCTTTCCTGCGCGAAGTGGAACTGGCCGCCGGCTCCGGCCGATTCGTGATTGAGGAAAGCGACAGCGCCAGGCTGCGCTTCTTCAAGAAAGACCTTCGTCACAACAACGTTCAGTTCAGCAACGCGAAGTGCGTGCTCGTCAGCGGCAACAGCATGCTGCCCGTACTGCGCGATGGCGCGACCGTAGGTATCAACGTCGGCAAGAGCTCCCTGGGCGACATCGTCGACGGCGACATGTATGCGATCACCCACCACGGCAAACTCCGCGTGAAGCAACTCTACAGACTGCCGAGCGGCATCCGTCTGCGCAGCTTCAACCGCGATGAGCACCCGGACGAGGATTACACCTTTGCCGAGATCCAGGATCAGCAGATCGCAATCTTGGGCCACGTTTTCTGGTGGGGCATGTTTGCGCGCTAAAATTGAACGACAAAGCAATGCCCTGCAGAAGGGTTACTGAATGCCGAAGAAACAGCCGGAAAGCAAAATAGCAACGACCGCTGCTGACATTGAGCGCTCTATCCAGGCCCTGAACAAAATGGCTGAACGCCTTTGGGGTGATGGCCGGGAATCTGAGGCGAAAGCCCTACTTGATGCCTTGGATGCATTAAATCGTGCGCTTGATCGGGTCAGGATTGGAGAGAGTCGCAGAGTTGCGACCCTTCATTAAAGCTTACGAATCAGCCGGCGCGAAGTAGATTTGCAGGAGGTTTCATGCCCCTCACCAAACCAAATCAAGAACTATTGCCTTGGCAGGCCTGCTGATAATTCTGCTCTCCCGAAAGCCAACAGCAGCTCCGGCGACAGTTGAAAGCAACTCACGCTCCTGTGGAAGATCTTGTACATCTCGACAGAGAGGCTTTCGGCTGCGTTTCACCTAGCGATTTTGATCGAGCCTATACCAGCTACACCGAAGCCGAATATGCGTTGTGGTCTGTCATGATCACACGCAAGTACTGTTTTGCGCAGTTGGATCTCAGCCAGGACATTTCGTGGACGGTAATGCAAGTGCGTGATGACCTAATGCAAATCGGACTCAAGCGCGCGACCGAGTATTCGAAAGCACCCGATATAGGCCAATCCACCTACTGGACGCGAACTGGCTGGGCCTATCCCGCAGAATAACGCAGCAACGCCAATTGCAAAGCCCGCCAAGCGCGGGCTTTTTTGTGCCTGCAATTACTGCGATACACCCGGCGCCGGCAGCAAGGAGACCTGAGGCAGCACGACTGGCGAAAGATTGCCGGTAGCGTCTTCTGGCAGCGTGTACATGGCGCCGGTAAGTGGGTCGACAATAAGCATACCGATCAAACCTCCAATCAGCAGGTTGCCCCAGTACCAACCGCTCACCGTGGATTTCAAAGGAACAGTTGTCTCTGCGTAGCCGTCCTTCTGGAAGGTGACTGTGTAGCTTTCGCTTTTGAAGTAACCGCGACTGGTCTCCAGAATGGCTGCGCCAGGTGTGACGCCTTTCATCACAACGCCTCCCTTGCTGTCCTTAATCACATAATTCGCCTTGGTCGGCATGCTGTACAGACCCACCTTTGGCTTGCTGTCACTGACAATGCTCGCGCAACCGGATACTGCAAACGCCAAAACTATCGCCATCCCAGCGCACGCTTTACGAAAAACCATCACACCACTCCATATCGCCATCATTGGCTCGGCCGTAAATCGACCGGCGCGGATTGTATCCGAATGATAGCAATTAGACATCCACTCGCATGCCGTCTATTCCGGGCTTTTAGAGGGTTTTTCCTCGCTAAACGAACCGAGCCCGCTTGGGACTATTGCTAAATTGTGTCAGGATAAATACTGTATGTGCGTACAGCTAACGCAAGGAGCGCCTTATGTTTCACCCTACATCCGGATCGCAGCCAAAGAATTCCTATGAGCTCGTCGGTCGGCGAATCAAAGAGCTGATCGCGGCGCTTAGCGTCAAAAAGCAAAATGGCTGTCGTGGTATCCAGGCGAAAGGACGAGAACCCTGAGGCATGGCACCAGGTCATTCGAGATATTGAGGAAACTAACGGCGTAAGCATCGAACGCCTGAGTGACGGCACCGTCAGGATCGGCTGGCGAAAATACTGCGACTGAAAATATGACCCCGCCTAGTGCGGGTTTTTTATGCCTATCAAAAAATAATTAGCCAATACCTATTTACAAAATGTTAGTCAATGCCTACTGTTCATCTCAAGCCAACGCAACACCGGCCCAGCAGCGAAAGCGGCGCCGCTCTTTAACAGTCTGACGTGACCACCGCGACGTACCCAGGCCATTACCTGGGTCGGAAGAAGCTAAATCGCCGCCCATGCAGCCTCTGGATAGCTGCCGTACTCCCACATGTGAGTGCGCGAAACCACGCAAGCCAGCCAGGAAGAACACCGGACACGAAATGTGTGACCTGGCCAGAGATATGAATCCGGCGATGCGCGTGGTGGAGAAACGGAATTTTTCACTGA